>ENA-UESH01002086-UESH01002086.1-human-gut-metagenome-genome-assembly--contig:-NODE-2086-length-12230-cov-12.219452_pt1 | contig 12230 bp, 9 predicted proteins | sample MGYA00243001_ERZ508002 | MGnify/ENA primary metagenome ERZ508002 (study PRJEB26167, sample SAMN06115447) | human gut metagenome | host: Homo sapiens | place: China:Anhui | collected 2015-08-07... | reverse complement strand
ACAAGCGCTTATCAGCACGATGAGCATTGCCAGTACTGAGAAGTGGAAGAATAGGTTCTTTTTCATATAGTTTTTGTTTTAGTGAGTATCATTGATTCTGTAAATTGAGGATGTGGCAGGCAACCAGTGCCGCCGTCTCTGTACGCAACCTTGATTTTCCCAAGCTGATGGGGATAAAACCGTTTTCCGTCGCCTTCCGGACTTCCTCTTCGCTGAAGTCTCCTTCAGGACCGATTAGTACGAGGGCATCCTCTCCGGGATGTACCATATCCTTCAAAAGCGGTTTTTCGCCTTCATAACAGTGGGCGATGAATTTCTGACCCGGAAAAGGCTGTGTGATGAACTTGTTGAAGTCTGTCATTTCATTCAGTTGGGGCAGGCGTGCCTTGAGCGACTGCTTGATGGCGGAAACCAGAATTTTGGAGATGCGCTCCGTCTTGATGACTTTCCGTTCCGAGAAACGGCAGTTCAGGAATGTCAGTTCGTCAAACCCAATTTCCGTCGCTTTCTCGGCAAACCACTCTGTGCGGTCCATATTCTTGGTAGGCGCCATGGCAATGTGCAGATGACCTTTCCACAAGGGGGCTTGCGGAAGGGTTTCCAGGATATTCACCAGACAGCGCTTGTTTGTAGCCGTACTGATTTCGGCACGATAAAAGCAGCCTTTTCCGTCTGTCAACATGACCTCGTCTCCAGCCTGCAAGCGCAAGACGCGTACGGCGTGTGCGGCTTCCTCTTCGGGCAGCTCTGCGTGGGCTTGTATGTCGGGGGTATAGAATACGTGCATATTACAAATTGTTCTTGAGTTGGTTAATCTGGTCTCTTAGCTGTGCGGCACGTTCATAGTCCTCTTCATCGACTGCTTTTTGCAGGGCCGTTTTCAGTATGCCTATCGTGTCTTCCTGCAGCAGTTCGTCTTTGTCCGGTTCGCTGCCTTCCATCGGGTCGATGGAACCTTCGACGGTTTTCAGACATTCTGCTTCGAGGATGTCTTCGTAGACAAAGATAGGGGCATTCATGCGCAATGCCAGGGCAACTGCGTCGCTGGTACGCGCGTCAATCCGGAGAATGGTTTCTTCGGCTTTCATATAAAGGTAAGAGTAAAATACTCCGTTGTCTACTTTATAGATAAGAATACGCATCAGTTTTACACCCAGCACTTCAAGGACGGAAGCAAATAGGTTATGGGTCAGCGGACGGGGCGGTACAATACCTTTCATCTCGATGACCATAGCTTGTGCTTCGGTGGCACCTATAATAATCGGAAGCTGGCGTTCGCCACCCACTTCACCCAGTACCAAGGCATAGGCACCCGCTTGCGCCTGGCTGTTGGAAATGTTTAGTACTTGTAGTTCTATCTTTTTCTTATTCATACCTATTAAATCAACCTGATTCTCAATCAGTTTTTCTCTATTTTCTCCGGATTATGTTTATAGCGGAATACTATTCCAAATAACAGACCAATGACTAAGGCATATCCTGCAAAGATAAACCATACCGGTGTCCAGTCGCGGCTTACCAGTCCTCCACCTTCGGCATATACCGAGAAGGCATCTACCACGGCTCCGCTGGCATAGCCTCCGATGATGGCTCCCACACCGTTCGTCATCATAAAGAACAATCCTTGTGCGCTGGCGCGGATACTGGGATGTGCCTCCATTTCTGTAAACAGCGAGCCCGATACATTGAAAAAGTCAAATGCCATACCGTAGACAATCATTGAGAGAATGAGCATCCAGAGTCCGCTTCCCGGGTCTCCGAGGGCGAAGAGCCCGAAACGGAATACCCATGCAAACATACTAATTAACATAACACGCTTGATTCCGAAATGTTTTAGGAAGAAGGGGATGGCAAGGATAAACAACGTCTCACTCATTTGCGAGATGGAGAGCAGGATGACGGAGTGTTTCACACCGAACGAATCTGCATATTCCGGTATGGAAGCAAACGAACCCAGGAAAAGGTCACCATAGGTGTTTGTTATTTGAAGGGCGGCTCCCAGCAACATGGAGAATAGGAAGAAGATAGCCATCTTCTTGCGCTTGAACAGCACCAGTGCGTCCAGTCCGAAAGCGGAGAGCATCGTTTTTCCTTCGCTGCGCATGGGGGGGCAGGCAGGCAGGGTGAAGGCGTAAAGCCCCAGCATGGCTGCCGAGATGGCTGCCACATAGAGCTGTGCCGAACTTGCCTTGAACCCGGTAAGGTCCACAGCCCACATGGCACAGATAAAGCCTACCGTTCCCCATACACGGATGGGAGGGAAGTCTTTTATCAAATCCATCTTATATTTTTCCAATGCATTGTAGGATACGGTGTTGGCCAGAGATAGTGTAGGCATGTAAACAAGCATGTTGAGCAGCATGGCCCAGTACATGTGGTTGTATGTGGTGGCAGTTGAAGCATAAATCAGAGCACCGGCACCGATGAGGTGGAGTATGCCATAAAGGCGTTCGGCGTTTATCCATTTGTCGGCGATGATACCGGTCAGTCCGGGCATTATCAGTGAGGCTATACCCATGGTTGCAAAGATTGCTCCGATTTGTCCGCCTTCAAAATGTAACGTACCGCCCATGTAACCACCTAATGAAATCAGCCATGCTCCCCAAACGAAGAATTGCAGGAATTGCATGGCAGTGAGTCGGAATTTGATGCTCATAATATTAGCTTTTTATATTTTAAATTATGTAATAGATGCAAATGTACAATGAGACTAGGAGAAAAACAAGTTCTGTACGGCTTTTTCTTCAACGAAAGAGATTAATGAGGGATGGATTTTGGGAAGGAATGTATTATAAAAAAAGAAGGGTATCTATCCCAGACACCCAATCTTTATTAACCTTAAATCTAATACCATGAAAAACACAGTGCAAATATACACGGTTTATGTTATATAACATGCTGTTTTGGCGTATTTCTGCTTTTTATTAACTCTATTTAAGAAAAGCAGGCTAACAAAGCCTGCTTTTTCCTTTATTCTACATATAGAACCAGTCCTTTCAGGTATTCCCCTTCCGGATGATAGATGCTGACCGGGTGGTCGGCAGGTTGCGTCAGTTGGTGCAGGATGCGTACGCTGCGGCCGGACATGGCAGCGGCTGTGAACACGGCGGTGCGGAAGTTTTCTTTGCTGACGGCTTGCGAGCACGAGAAAGTGAAAAGAATACCTCCGGGCTTGATTTTTTCGAAAGCCTTGACATTGAGTTTGCGGTAGCCTTGCAGGGCATTGCGCAGAGCATCGCGGTGCTTGGCAAAAGCAGGAGGGTCAAGAACTATCAGGTCGTATTGGTCGCCCATGCGGTCAAGGTATTTGAAGGCATCTTCTGCATAGGCGGCATGGCGGGTGTCACCCGGGAAGTTCAGTTCGATGTTCTTGTTGGTCAAGTCGATGGCTTTGGCGGAGCTGTCCACGGAATGCACCAGTTTGGCGTCTCCACGCATAGCATATACGGAGAAGCCGCCGGTATAGCAGAACATATTCAGTACGCTGCGGCCTTTGGCATAACGTTCCAGTAGCGAACGGTTCTCGCGTTGGTCTACGAAGAAACCGGTCTTTTGGCCTTTCAGCCAGTCGATGTGGAACTTCAGGCCGTACTCCATGGCTACATTGTCCGTGCTACCGCCTTTCAAGAAACCATTCTCCGGATAGAGGTCGGCCTTGAAGGGAAGGGTCGTCTCCGATTTGTAATAGATATTGTCAATCTGGTTGCCCATCACTTCGGTAAGGGCATCGGCAATGGCCATGCGGTCGAGGTGCATGCCGGCAGAATGTGCCTGCATCACTGCGGTGCGGGCATAAATGTCGATAACAAGCCCCGGCAGGTTGTCTCCCTCCCCGTGCACCAGGCGATAGGTGTTGTTTGTCGGGTTTCCGGCTATGCCGATACTGCGGCGCATGTCGTATGCTATGCTGAGTTTGCGTTTCCAGAAGTCCGCATTGATTTCTTCGTCTTGGCGGAAGGTCAGTACGCGTACGGCGATACTGCCAATCTGAAAATGCCCTTTGGCTATGAATTCCTTTTTGGACGTGTAGATTTCAACAACTTCCCCTTCTTCGGGCTCTCCGTCGAAATGTGCGATGGCGCCGGAAAACACCCACGGGTGAAAACGCTTTAATGACTCCTCTTTATTGGGTTTAAGGTATACTTTGTACATATATATAATGTGATTAATGTGGTAATGTGATAATGTGCATTACATTACCACATTATTATTGGCTTCTATCTCAAAATCTCCTGTCCGTTTCAGTTCTTGCAGCTTGTTGTAGATGTTGAGGCATGCCCAGGCATCGGTGGCGGCATACAGTTTCTGCGGTTCGGTCAAGGTTTCGGCTTCCCAGTTGGAAAGGCGCTGGCTTTTCGAAATCTTTTCCCCGAAGAGGATGGCATATATCTTTTGCAGGCTTTTATCCTGGATGCCGAAAGCGCGGACGTATTCCTGCAATTCAATGCACGCATGTTGTTCGAAAGGAGCACGCTTGTGCAGCATCATGAAGTCATCCCGCAAGGAAAGGCCTACTTTCGTTACACTTGGGTTTTCCAGCAATGTGATAACCGGCAGAGTCAGTCCCGTCAGGTTGAGGCGGAACAGAAAGCAATGTTCCTCTGAGGAAATCTGCAGCAGGGCCACCTTGTGTATCTGTCCTTTTGTGAACGATGGACGGGTTTCGCTGTCTATGCCCAGCAACGGGCAGGACTTCAGATAGGCGACTGCCTTCTCCGCTTCCCACGGTGTCTGTACGACATGTATCTGTCCCGGAAAGGCGGCTTTGGGCAGGTCTTTCACTGTTTCTTTATCTATTGTTCTTTTGATAACCATAATTTAATATTCAAAGTCTGCGGTTTCCTCCTCTTCATCCTCGCCTTGCGCATACTTCACCTCGTGCAGGGCACGCAGGGTGTTGACAAGCTTTTGTCCCCAATGGAGGCGGAAGTTTTCCTGGCAGATGGCAAGCGAATCGTTCATCGTCTCGTTGAAACCCAGCTGGAATACGAAGATAAAGTCCTTGATGTCCTGGTATATGTCGGCCAAGTCTTCGGAAATGTTCCTGGTGATGGGCTGGTCACTATACTTCATGTCGGATACGAATACGTCCAGGTAGTCGTCTTTCTCGGCCAGGATATTGGCGAGGTTCATGCGGAGTACCTCATAGGTCTCTTCGGTGACGAATGTTTCCGGCGCCTCGTCTCCTATGGTTTCGCACTCGGGCAGCATGGAGGCCTTCAGGTAGAGCAGCGGAAGTATTTTTAAGGAGGTATCGACGAACGCGGAACGTTTCACCCCTTCCGCTTGTTCCAGAAACTTGCAAAACTCGGCGGCTACGGTCACAAACTCTACGGCATTCCGGTCGAATATCACTTGACTTTCTTTTTTCATATCTTCTTGATTTGAAACGCAAAGATAGCGCAAACCGAAAGTAGAAGCAAATTAATTGGCAGGATTATTCTTTTTTCACTACATGATATTCTGTTCCTCTTGTCTTCCGGCGGCTGCTGATGCCCAGTTTGTGGAGTGCACGTCCGAACAGAGCCACTTTATTGATGGACAGCCGGTCTTTGGTCTTGGTTTGCAAGAAGGAGAGAATCTCCATAGGGGTCATCCAGTCTCCTTCCTCTTCATTTTCGGCGGGATGGAAGTGGCAGAGGAAGAGCTGTTCCAACGGTGTGGGCTGTTCAAACTCCCGGTTGGTCTGTTTCAAGATGGCTTCGTCGGAATCGTCCAGCCAGTAGCGTTCACCTTTGGCTATGGCATCCATGGCTTGTGCGTAGAGTTGCCGGTAGTTGATGGTGACATTGGTATGGATGGGGCCGGTGACTTCGATGCAGATGAAACGGCGGCTGCCGCTGGGGTCTGTCAGCAGGTCTTTCTGGTTGCTGGTGGCTATAAAGGAGGCGTAGCGTCTTATTTCCTGGATGGCGGTGCCGTAAGGCTTGCGCAGGTTTGCCACGGGTTTCTGCAGCAGATGCTTTAGAAAACCTTGCTGATTGACGCTGATTTGGTCGAATTCGTCGATGTTTATCAGGAAAAAGCGGCCGAGGCTCCGCTCTGCGTCCTGCTTGCTTTTGAAGTCGATACTGTCGGTATATCCGAAGCGCAGTTCGGGTGGCAGCAGGATGCGGCAGAAGGTACTTTTACGATAGCCTTGGGCTCCGACCAGTAGGGGAGACGTGTTGTTTCCATGCTGACGGTCGATGTTTTGCCAGTGCGCCGTCATGCTGAGAAACCAGCGGTAGAAGAGTTCCCGCCAGTACGGATTGTTGCAGGGGACGAGGTCGGCCAATGCGCGGATACGGTCCTTGCCGTCCCAATGTCCGGTGCTGTTCAGATATTCTTCGATGGGGTTGTACAAGGGAATGGCGTCCGAGTTGAGGTAGCGTGCCACATCTCTGTCCCATACGCTGATTCCTTCTTTCAGGGCATTCTGTCCGATACTGCTTCTTACCCGCTGGTCGGCAGGGCGGAAATGGAAGTGTATGGAGTCCCGTTGGCGGAATTCCAATTCTCCCAGCACGGTGTTCCAGCGGAACTCATAGCGTCTGTTCATGAATTCTTCCAGGCGGAAGGCGGTGATTTGGTCGCGGGTCATGCTGCTACGGGTGCCGAAGCCTTTGCATTCGCGGTAGAGGTTGTGCAGGGTCATGCGCACCAGTTGTTCATCCGCTTCGCGGTAGTAGTGCATCATGACTTGACGTACTGCCTCTTCTTCGGGAATGCCGGCTTTGTAGCAATGCCTGGCAAGCAGGTAGAGCAGGGGGCGAAGGTCATCGCCCCGTTTCCAGTTTTCCAGCTCTTCGAAGGTACGGTTCAGGGCGGCTTCGAAGAGGATGGAGAAGGTTTGGGAGGCCGGATAGCCGGGGGCAATGCGCATCAGCGGGTTTGCTTCGGTCTGTTTCCGTTGGCCGAAGGTGGGCTCGTCGGGCACGGACAAAGGCTGTTCCAGACAGAAAGGGACGGCAGACGGATTGTAATAGGGACGGTCATCGAGCGTCATGCGGCAGCTTTGCTCCACGGCAGGTTCTTTCAGTGTGACGGGGTAGGGGAGCAGGGGCTGATAACAGTTTACGGCGAGCCGGTAGGCAGCGGTATGAAACAGCCTGATTTTTTCTTCCTGCCTGGGGCGCGAACCGTCGGGGGTGGCAAACAGTACCCATATTTTTACGCTTCGTCCGCTGCTTCCGCAAAAGGCGGCAAAAGTTTGTGGCAGCAGGGCCGCCTGGCGCTTTACTTGCTCCACTTCCACGGCATTGGCCAGGTGGTTGACTTCAATCTGTACCAGTCCGTTGTAGGTTTTCAGGTATCTTTCCCCCTCTTTGCTGCGGGCATATTCTGCGGCAGGGCAGATGCGTGGCAGTTTGTCTATGCAGGGGTAGTGTCCGTTGCTTCCGGTGATGTGGGGAATGAGGCTGCGCAAGGCGGATATGTGTCCGGCTTTGTTCTCGGTTTTCATCTTCTCCATCAAGGTGTCGCTGGGCCATGTGCTGAATGTCTCTTTGCCGGTTTCACGAGCGGTGCGTATAAGGGTAAGTTTCATGGGGTGCTTGCTGTATTAAAGTCCGCAAAGCTACTGAAAAATGACGGGACAGCCGAGGAAAAGTGGAATTATGATGAAACTTCTCATATTTATTCCGGCTGTACGTCGTAATCCGACTGGTTTTTCACGCCGACAATGTCTTGCTTCCTCACCTCGGTTGTTAATATGTGCTGCAACTGCTGTGAGGTCAGCGTCTCGGTGGGAGAGAACTCAGCCGACTTCATATAGCTTAAAATGGCATTGCGCAGCTGACCTCCTTCCGGAGTGTGGCGAATTGCTTCGAGGTTGCTCATACAAACCAATACCTTACCGTTGTCTACGGCAAATTCGAACAGCAAGCCTAACTTGTGGTTCCGTTCCACATTGTCTACTACTTGGATAAGCGGCTTGTATTCGTGGCGTGTAGCGTTCAGAATAAAGGGGCGGGCATGGCGTACGATGCTCCACCATTGCCAGTTGCTATGGCACTCGGTGGGGAACTGCCGGAACAAGGGATGTTTCTCGTCCATCAGCAAGGAGAGGGTGCCCGGCGAAACTTCGCGGCCGGCGTTTTCCGAAATGCTTTTGAACATGGCATAGTTCCAGTAGTCAGGAGTAAAAAGTCCACCTACACTCTGTTCTTCAATGGCTTTGTGGTCGGGTATAAGCAGTATCTTCCCTCCTTGGCTCAGTCTCTTTCGCGCCTCGTCATCCAAGGACTGACAGATGAAGATGTCCGCTTCGCTTTCCGGTGTCCGGTCGGGGTATACCCATAAGTTATAATAGTTATGATAATTCCCGGTGGTCAGTGTCAGTCGCAATTGGGCAGGCTTGTCTATTTCGGTAAGGGTGCTTTTCAACTCGCCCACCTGCATTACTTTTCCTTGCTCTACATGGGCGGGGACTTTGCCTTCGCGAACAAAAGTTACGCTGTCACTCAGGCTTTCCAGACGCCAGCATAATGCATCAGACCATGGTTGCTCTTCGTAATTTGTCAGGGCGAGTCCTATGTTCAGCTCTTCTTTGTTGCTGTAACAGTAGGTGTCCATAAGCGCCAGCGGTACCACCGGAGCACAAAAGCCGCGGAATGTTTCGGGAGTGACAATGCCTTTGCTGTCCATGAAAGCATCCAGAATGCCTACCAGTGCCGAGCCTTGTCCGGGAAAGTCTTGAAGGTCGAGCATCTGGAATCCACCTAAACCGGCAGTGCGCAGGCCGTATTCAATATCAGCCTTGTAGCATTCGACGGCAAACCGGCCGGTGGCCTGATGGAATGCGTCAATCTGGTTCTGCAGTCCATTTTCATTGAGCCGGTCACGGAATATCTCCAAGTTATATGGATGCAATACGCCGGTGTATTTCTCCAACTCCTTGTAGTCGGGATAAATTTGGAACTGTCCGGTTTCGTGACTGATGACCGGTCGGGGAGATTTCGCTATGGCAGCAGTATAATCCGCACGGGTATTGGGACGGGTGTTGTTCAAGATACCTCCCTTTTCGGCATCGACAAAGGCAAACGAACTGCGTACGTGCGTTGTATAGCCTTCGCCTCCTCCTACCCGGCAGGTTGTCAGATAATCTTCACCGTCTATGGCACCTCCCCAACCCAGGAAGTTGTTGGAACCGAACGAATAGAGATGGCGGTTGTCATGTTTTCTGAATCCGTCCAGCCAATTGCGCATCAGGTCAACGTCGCCACCCAACTCGTTGCCCAGTCCCAACATGGTGAATGAGGGGTGATTGCCCATGTAGTCGAGGGTCATATAGGCTTCGTTCAGCAAGAAGTCATTCAGGCGATGGTTGTCCGGTGAAATGCTTCCCCATAAAGGCAACTCGGCCTGGAAATAGATACCCTCGATGTCGGCAGCGGCAAAAGCGGCGCGGGGCGGGGTGTAGGAATGGCAACGGTAGTAGTTGATGCCATAACTCTTGGCTGTCTGAAAAACTTTTCGCCAGGACTTTACATCCATCGGCGCATATCCGGTAAGTGGGAATACGCAAGCGTCGTGTTTGCCGCGCAAGAAGGTCTTGAAGCCGTTTATGGTGAACTGAGTACCTTCGGTGGCAAAGTCGCGCATACCGAAATCTGTTATTATATTGTCTTTACCCTCGTTTGTGGCAAGGGTCACGTTCAGTGCATAAAGTGTGGGGTGGAATTCGCTCCATGTCTGCATCCGGTTGCCCATGTCGAGCGTCAGTTCTATCTTATTTTCACCTTTGCTTAAGCCGACTTGTTTTTCCATGTCCAGTAACAGGTGTTCTTGTTGGGTGTTCCACGTCTTGGCAGAAAGGGTCACTACGCCCGATTGCTCCGAATCGCTGTATATGTTTACATGGATGCGGGCCTTTTTCTCCTTTACAGACGGGTAGACTTGTACCTGCTCGAGATAGGTGTGTGGGGTCGCTTCGATGTAGAAATCGCCCAGAATGCCGTTCCAGTTGGTTTGTGTGCCGTCGGTCCAGGCATGCGAGCTTTGGATTTCGGCTGGTACGGAGCTGGGGGAATTGTCAATGCGTATCTTTATATGGTGGCTGCCGGGTGCCAAGGCCGGCAGGCTATAGCAGTGAGGTGCATAGATATGTCCCAACGTGCCGACGCTGTCCCCGTCTATCCAGAGAGTACTGGGCTTTGTACGTTCCATGAAGAGTATCAGGCGTTTCCCTTCCATCTGTACGGGAATTTCAACATCTTTTTCATATTCTACGATGCCGGAGTAGGGATAAGTCCGTGTCAACTGGGAGGTTACATTGGTGGGATGCCTGCCGTCTCCCAACTTGTTTTCATCCGTCGTACCGGGCAATGTGCAGTTCCCTAATGAACTGTTCCAATTTCCTGATAAATCGATTCGTTCTCTTATTGTCTGGAATTCTTTTTTGTCTGTACATGATGCCAGACATGCCAATAAGCATAATACAATGAAATTTCTCATAAACTACCTGTTTTTCATGGCCGGTGATTGATTGACCGGTTGCAAATATAGGGCATTGCTCCCGTCTCTCTGTATACAAAATGTTTCCAATTATGTGACGGGATGTTTTTTTATTGCTATCTTCATGCTTGATATTAGTGTTGTTGAGTGTTCGTCATTATAGATGAGGATTTTTATATCATGTAATTTGTTTCTGTCTTTATGAATAAAGAATTGAAAATCAGTGATAAATCACCTTTTGAGAAAATAAGGAAGTTTGATGGGCAAGGACGGTCATACTGGACTTCGAGGGAATTGTGCGCTGCTTTGGGGTATAGTACGTACCAGAAATTTTCCGTTCCATTGGCAAAAGCCATGAGGTCTGCCGAAGCGGATGGTATAAATGTGGATGAGCATTTTAACCTGATGGTTGAAATGGTTGGGGTAGGCTCTGGTGCGCGTAGGAGCGTGGAAAACTATCACCTTACGCGGGAGGCTTGCATCTTTATAGCGAGGCAGGTCTATGCTAAAAAGAAAGAAGTGCAGGCAGCCCTTGAATACTTTTCCAGTGTTAGCATTGATTTTGATGGGGCCGAATGTGATGTGAACTGTCAGGAGGTTGTCTCTGAGATGGAGAAAGATAAAATCAGAGAGAGGAACCGGGAGCATTGGAAAAGGTTAAATGACGAAGCTTCAGAGTTTTATAAAAAGAAGATGAGGCTGCTGGATGAAGTGGAGGATTTTAAAGCGGATGCTTCTTTTCATGGGAACAAGGCTCCACATCACATGATGTACAAGCTGGGGACATTGTACAGTAAGGATGGATGCAGAGGGTATGAATTTCTGATAGAATATGATGTGTATGAACCGGTTGTCGGCATTTATTATGGATGTAAGGGGCTGATTCTTGATGGGAATGATGAAGATGGGGAAAAAATGTTCAATGAAGAATGGAAAGATATTCGTTATTATGTTACTGCTGTTCTTGAAAATACATTTCCGGGGAAATCTTTCACTCATCGCTTTAAGCCTACAAATAATGCGAACAACCATACTTATTGGCCCTTTTGGATTACTCTTCATGAAGATGAGGATATTGTGGAGGTGGGTGCAAGGGCGGTTCGTCTTATAAGAAGTATATATGAGGGGTATCTTGAAAATGAAGATGTTGAGGCTCTGAGAAAACGTTCTGGCTCTCGGAAAGAGCCTCAGGAAGAGGATAAGTACCTTCCTGCTCGATCGGATTCTGGGTTGCCATCACCAAGAATGGTTCTTCCAACTTGTAAGTCATATCCCCGATAGTCACCTGACGCTCCTGCATCGCCTCCAACAAGGCCGATTGCACTTTCGCCGGGGCCCGGTTAATCTCATCCGCCAGAATAAAGTTAGCGAAAATCGGTCCTTTCTTCACCACGAACTCTTCCCTTTTCTGAGAATAAATCATCGTACCGACAACATCAGCCGGTAACAAATCCGGGGTAAATTGGATTCGACTGAATTTAGCATTAATAATATGTGCTAGTGTATTTATCGCCAAGGTCTTCGCCAAACCGGGAACTCCCTCCAACAAAATATGTCCATTAGAAAGCATACCGATCATCAGTCCTTCTACCAAGTGCTTCTGTCCGACGATCACTTTGTTCATCTCCATACTAATCATATCCACAAAAGAACTCTCTTGCTGTATGCGCTCATTCAATGCTTTGATATCAACCGTATTCATATCATTGATTTTTATATTGATTTATATTACTACTTTGTCTAACGTAAATATTCTACTTCGGTTTCAATTTCCTCAAAAAGAGAACTTATAT
>ENA-UESH01002084-UESH01002084.1-human-gut-metagenome-genome-assembly--contig:-NODE-2084-length-12232-cov-3.881859_pt1 | contig 12232 bp, 13 predicted proteins | sample MGYA00243001_ERZ508002 | MGnify/ENA primary metagenome ERZ508002 (study PRJEB26167, sample SAMN06115447) | human gut metagenome | host: Homo sapiens | place: China:Anhui | collected 2015-08-07... | reverse complement strand
GAACAGGGCGCTTTTTTATTATGGAACAAACGGTCGTAAAACTTCTGATTGGTGGTAAAGAATACCGCGCGTGGCAGCTTGTCAGCATATCTTCAAAGCTGCTGAGCTACGCGAGAGTGTTCAGAGTGGGTTTTACCCGTGAGTCAGCGGGGACTGGGATAGGAATTAAGATCGGCGATCTGGTGCGGGTAAAGATTGATGATGATCTGGTTTTGACCGGATACGTAACCAAGACAAATTTCTCGTATTCAGAAAAAGGTATCGAACTGTCCATAGAAGGGGCGAGTAAAACCGTTGATCTTGCCGAAGGATATATGGCGGTTAAGAGCGTTAAGCAATTCACGAATCTGACAGTGTCGCAGACGCTCCAGCTATTGGCAAAACCGTATGGAGTGTCGGTAGTCCGTCAGAGGGCAGGGAAAGACCCAAAAGAGTCGGTGGGTATTGCCGACACAGATTCCATAAAAAAGATTTTGGATGGCGTGGTGAAGAAGCATACCCTCGTCATCACGGATAATGAAAGCGGCGATTTGGTAATGGCGAGCCCCGGCGGTGGTGGGCGCACCGCTGACTCTCTGGAGTTAGGGAAAAACGTCTTATCCGGGGACCAGACATTTGATTCTTCAAAACTGTTCAGCCGTTACTATGTGGTGGGGCAGCAGTCCAACTCAGGGAGCACTCATCCGGTTTCCGCGAATGGAGCGTTCAGGTACACGGAGGATAGTCAGGTACAGCGCCCCCGGTATTACGTAGAGAAGCTAAGTGGGTCTCCCACGGCCGCGGATCTCCAGCAAAGATCGGTTCTTTTGGCCGAGTACCGTCGCGGGCAGGCTCAGGCTTTGCACTACACCGTGCAGGGGTGGCGGCAAAGCGACGGCAGCCTGTGGAAGGTTAATCGGCTCTGCCGGGTTAAAGATTCTATTTTGGGGGTTGATGCTCAGTATTTGATTACAGAGGTCAGCTTTACGAAAGATTCCGGAGGATCCAAAACCCAGCTGACGCTGATGCCGCCTGAAGCTTTCGTCATGATGAATGAATCTCCTGATGAGGCGATGGCAAAGAAAGCCACGAAGAAAGCGGCGGCAAAAACTGGTAGCAGCAGGAATTATGTGAAGGCGACGGTAGCTGATGCCGCATGGACGGGAAAGTAATGCTTGATGATATTAAAGACGCTATTTGGAATTTGATAGTCAGAGGACGCCTGACAGGATCGGCCGGGAGGAAGAAGATGCGAACTATTCAGGCCGAGACAATGGCGGGAGACCTCCGGGATGATGTCGAGCATTTTGAGCCGTATGGGTTCACTTCTGAACCGAAGACCGGCGCTGAACCGCTTATTGTCGCTTTGGATGGGGACAGAGAGCATTCGATCGCGATTTGTGTCGCTGACCGCCGGTACAGGCTGACAGGCCTTACTTCCGGGGAGGTCGCTCTTTACGATGACCAGGGGCAGGAAGTCGTCCTGGCTCGGGAGGGGATAAGGATCCAGACGGATAAAACTTTGGCTGTGGACGCCCCGGCGGCTGTATTTTCCGGGTCAGTCACAGTAGAGGGTGACATCGTGGGGAAGTCTCAGATTTATGACGCGAGGGGCAGGCTGCAATCGATCCGCGACACTTACAATAACCATACACATAACGGCGGCAGCTCCCCTGATCAAAAGATGTGAAGGGCACATCCGATCACTCTTGAGCTGATCAAGGTGGGATTAAAAGCTTTGGTCTAGCTACAACACAATTCAATATAAACATAAACCCAGTCAGACGGGATTTCTGGCTGGGTTTTTTATGACCTCAGTAATGGTGAGGACACATGGGAATTATAGCCATGCTCATCTTAAAACTACTGGATCCGGATCAAAAGATAAGGCTCTGGGGACGAGCGCTTCCTTGGTTAAAGCTTTTTGTATCAGGAATAATTTGTCGCTTGGGAGGGGGATGAAATATGCAGTTTTTCTTAAACGGCAGGCATCAGGCGACACTTTCAGACTTTGATACTGAGCCACTGGTTCGTTCCATCATCATCAGCCTTTTTTCCTGGAAGCGGGCTGGGGAAGATGATGCGCTGCCGGGGAAAAGCAGGATGGGGTGGTGGGCAGATTCATATAACGATGATGAGCCGCCAATAGGATCAAAACTCTGGCTGCTATCCAGAGAGGTACTGACCGACAGCACGCTGAAGCTTGCGAGGGAGTATGCCGAGGATGCACTTCAGTGGCTGGTCGATGACCATGTAGCGGAATCAGTAAGCGTTTCCGCGGAACGAGGCGGGGTGGAGCAGCTGAATCTGAATGTAGTCATAAAAAGACCTGATCAGGCAACACTTAACCTGCAGTTTCAGAACGTTTGGGGAAGTTGAAAATGCCATTTGAAAGACCGAATTTACAAACGCTGATTGACCGCATTGACGCGGATCTTGAGTCACGGTTATCAACTTCTCAGCTTCGCAGATCCAACGCGAAAGTGTATGCGCGTGTGCTTGCAGGGGTGAGCCATGAGCTGCACGGCTTTATTGAGTTTTTAAGCCGACAGTTGTTTTTTGATACAGCAGAGGCGGAGTACCTTGACCGTTGGGCGTCTATTTACGGGCTTGTCCGCAAACAACCTTCTCTGGCCAGCGGCACGGTGGTTTTTACAGTCCTGGAAGAGGGAGCCACGGTACCGGAGGGAACCTTGCTGCAGGCTGATAATGAGGCGGTATATGAAACGACATCCGCGGTCTCGGAAGGGAAAGCGTCAGTCAGAGCTTTGACTGCGGGGACGGCAGGCAATGTATCGGCGGGCGACACGTTAGTTCTTGTTTCTCCTATTGAAGGAATTTCCAGCGAATGTAAGACGGCAGAGGGCATTTCCGGAGGGGCCGACGAGGAAACGGACGAATCTTTGCGCGCGCGTCTGCTTTCGCGGGTAAGGGAGCCACCGCATGCCGGGACTGCGGCCGATTACAAAGCGTGGGCACTTGAGATTGAGGGAGTAACCAGGGCTTGGGTGTACCCGCTTGAAGGAGGGCCGGGGACGGTGACCATCCGTTTCGTATGCGATAACAGCAGCGACATTCTGCCCTCTGCAGAAATGATTAAGAAAGTGCAGTCATACATTGACTCTGTTCGCCCGGTTACGGCTAATGTCACCGTATCTGCGCCGACCATTCAGGCAATTCCATTCACGATATCCGGGCTTGACCCTAACAATGACACGGTGAAAGCCGCGGTAAAAGCCTCTCTGGAGACACTTTTCAGGCAGGAAGGCGGACCGGGCGCAGTGATTTATTTGTCCCATATCCGAGCCGCTATTTCCGCGGCTGTCGGTGAGGCAGATCACACGCTCGTCACACCGGCCGGGAATATAGCGCTAGGGAACAAGATTCTTCCCACTGTTGGAGAAATTACATGGCAGTAACCGCAGCTGAATATGACGCCAATATCAAAGCGTTGCTGCCTCCTGGGCCAGCATGGCCTCGGGATGATACCGGTTCCGTAATGGCGATGCTGATTGAATGTTGGGCGGTGGAGTTTTCCCGTGTAGATTCGCAGGCAATGGCGCTCATTAATGAGGCGGATCCACGGTTTTGTTCTGAGACATTTGAAGATTGGATCACCCAATGGGGGGTTCCTGATTCCTGCCTTAAGGCCTGGGGGTCGCTGCTCGCGGATGGGTTGACTGAAACCATTCTCCGGCAGGCCTTGCTGCAGAAAATTACAACAATCGGGTCACAGAGTCTTCAGTTTTTTGTTGATCTGGCAAAAACCTATGGATACAGCATCACGATTGACGAGTTGTTTAATCAAACGGTTTTAAGCACAGTTTTAACGCCGTTTGCGAGCGGGGTGGGCTGGGCATCGCAGTGGAGAGTCCATGTTTACAAAAATGCCGGCGCTACCGTTTCGAGGCATACGGCGATAGGGACAGCGGAAGAGGCGCTGGCCTGGTGGGGGGATTCGGTCATTGAATGCGTAATCCGGCATTACGCCCCAGCACATACCAATGTAATTTTTGGGTATTTTGAGGATTAATAAATATGAAATCAGTCTATCAGTCCCGCGCGGTTTCCTATCCCCCGGAGCTGCCGAATTCTGCCTCTTCAGAGGGATATCCGACAAACGGCAGTCCTACGGGGGGTGTTCTTGCGACGGTGATTGGCGATTATTGGTACAACGCCGTTACCCAGGAGATCGTTAACGCGATCAAAGGGGGAGGGGTTACTCCCGACGCGGCGGATCTGACTCAGCTTGACGCCGCGATTAAAGCGCAGATCAGGACCGTGAATCAGGCTTTGTCTGATGTGGCGGCACAGATTCAGGCGAAAGTCTCACAGGTTGAAGTGGTCCCTTCCGGGATGATTATGTTTTTCCCGAAATCCACTCCCCCCAATGGGAACTGGCTGATCTGTGATGGGAGAGCCGTGAGCCGGACGGGGTATCCGAATCTATTTGCGATGATTGGGACGCAGTATGGGGCGGGGAATGGCTCTACAACTTTCAATGTCCCTTATTTGATAGATCGTACAGTTTGGGGTGGGACTTCAAACGTTGGCGCTTATCTTCAGCCTGGTCTTCCGAATATTGCAGGTAACGTGGCGCAGTACGGAGGTGATGGTCGGCAGCAGATGTATTGTGAGCCGGTCAGCACGGACGGAGCTTTTTGGCAGGAAACGAAGAACGCGAGAGCTGCCGGAGACGCATCAAATTGGATAGGGGACATGACCGCAGCCGTTCACTTTGATGCCAGTCGCAGTAACCCGATTTATGGGCGATCCGGAACGGTACAGCCTCCGGCTTTGGTTCTGCTCCCCTGCATTCATATTTAAACCTTCATAAAACAGGCAAACCCCGTTCAGACAGTTCAATCTGGTGGCGGGGTTTTTGTTATCGAGAAGAACCGTTTCCCGATAAAGGTATTTTCTTTTAGGTGGCACCATGAAATTTGAATTCTTAGCGGATGCTTCTGATACGCCGCCGAAGCGACCCAGTAATCCGTCTGTTGGCTATCCATCCAATGGGGATCCTGTAACGGGGAAGCCGCCGACAACGCCCGGGGCGTGGTTTTACTACATGCTGATGGTTGAATTCACTACTCTTATCGAACAAAACGGGTTAGAGCCAAGCGCGGAGAATCTTCATCAGCTTGCGGATGTTTTTGCTGATTTCAAAGCAAGGGCATCAGCGGCGGAAGGCTTCGCAACGCAAGCCAAGGCGAGCGCTGACGCGGCCGCGGAAAGCGCGTCCGGGGTAGTGACAGAGACCGCCAGCAAAATCAAAGAAATTCAAGATGAGGGAAGTAAGCAGGTTTCTGCTGTCACCGCGGCAGGGGGTTCTGTTTCTGGCGATGTCGAGGCAGGCATAGCGAGCTTGCAGAAAAAGCTTGAGGAGCTGGTTGCCCAGTTAGACGCAGAAGGCGGTACAGAAGCCGCTTACGTTAAACAGCAGGCGCAGGACATCCTCGATCAGATCACAGCCTCTGAATCTAATGCCAAAACATACGCTGAAAATGCTGCGGCCAGCGCGTCCTCTGCTGCAACCACGGTTTCGGATGGAAAACAGGCGATAACAGATCTTCAAGCGGCGGCCGTAGCGGCGATTCAAACACAAAAAAATGAAGCGGTAGCGGCTGTGACAGCCACCCAATCCACAGCAACTGAGAGCGTAACGGCCGCGCAGGCTTCTTCTGTGTCCGCTGTGAAAGCTCAGGAAGCGGCGAGCATCCAGGCGATTGAGGCGGATTCTGTTCTTGCTGGTTACGCGAAAAAGGATGAGCTGAGCTCTCTGATCGCGGCGGCTGTCGCTGAGGCAAAGCTTGCGGCATATCCAGTAGGTTCTATCTATTGCTCTATTGATTCGACCGACCCAGGGACACTCTTTGGCGGAACTTGGGTGGCAATTGGGGCTGGCCGTGCTTTAGTGGCAGCAGGCGGTGGGTTCGCTGTGGGGAGTGAGGGTGGTTCAGATACCCACACACTGACGGTAGAAGAGATGCCGTCTCATGCACATACTGCGTGGACGGGGGAGGCGGGATGGCATGGGCACGCCGCAAGAACGGACACAGCCAACCTCACGGGCTCTTTCAACCCGGGCGGTCTTGGCATCACAGCCAGCGGCGTCTGCAGCCTTGGAGCGGGCAAGCAACCGTCAAACAGCGGTTACGCTACCGATTCCTCCATCGTGAATATTAATGCCAGCCATATGCATAACGTCGGAGTCGACGGCGCAGGGAACCACACGCACACGGTGGGAGTTGGGGCAACAGGGGGTGGGCAGGCGTTTAGCGTCCGCAACCCCTACATTGCGGTAAATATGTGGCGGCGTACGGCATAGGGCCACAAATATCAATCTTTACATTTCAATAGGAGCAAACCATGACCGTTTACAACCGGTATACCGTTCAAATTCTCATGAACTGTGATTCTGCGGACTCCGCCGAAACTCAGCGTAAACTCCGCGAGGCGCTTGCCTCTGTGCCGAAGACTCGTGTCCGAACAATATCTTTTGATGTTTGGATGGACGCCAATAAGGGAATTGAGAAGACATACGACGAGTCCGGGGACGAAATCACGGATTCTGCTGCTGAAGGCTGAGCAATGTCTTTGATGGGGGCACAGGTGGATCTGATTCCTGATTTTTCATCCCGCGTTTTTCTGGCGGTTGGCGGGATTCTGGGAGCCTTGTGCTCCTTTCTTTTTGGCCCGGTCGATGACGCGATTGAATGGCTGTTTGTTTTTATCGTCGTCGATTATTTGAGCGGTACTTATGCCGCGATGAAGACCGGGCAGTGGAATTCCCGTACGGGGTTCCTTGGCATCACCAAAAAGATCGTCATGCTGAGTCTCGTAGCGTTGTGCCATGGACTCGATACCACTTCGATCATCCCTTTTGTCAGCATAAGGGACGTAGCGGTCTTCGCCTTCTGCCTGAATGATTTCGGCAGTGTTTTAGAGAACATCGAGAAATTGGGATATGGATCATTAATCCCCGACCCAGTAAGAAAGATGCTGAAGGCGATGGAAAAGAAGTCTGAGGATATGGTCTCTGGCGTGGTCGATGGAAGCCAGGGAGAGATCCACAGAACCAAAGTAGAAAAATAATTCGAACTTGAATGCGACTATTCCCCCGAGAGAAGCCTCCCGGGGGATTTTTTTTGGAGAGACGTATGAGTGGTGGTATCAAGAAGTCCTTTTCCGACTGGGATCCATTTAGCGCGATTGGCTTCGTGAAGAAGTTCGAAGGATGTCGTCTTTGCTCATATAAGGATCCTGTCGGCGTGTGGACCGTGGGGTATGGCGCCACACGCCTGGCGTCTGGCAACCCCGTTATGCGAAATGTCCGGATTACGCAGGAACAGGCAGATGATTTGCTTAAGTCGGAGCTCGAGAGATTGAGAGGCGTTCTGGCGCAGTACATCCGGGTCCCAGTAACTGAAGGGCAGTTTGTAGCGCTCATCGACTTCGCTTACAACTGCGGAGAGGGAGCACTGCGGAGATCTACCCTCCTCAAGCTCCTCAATGCCGGCAAGGTCGTCAATGCGGGGTACGAATTCAGGCGTTGGACGCGAGCGGGAGGGAGGGAGCTTCCGGGGTTGGTAAGGAGACGAGAGGCAGAGAAGGAGCTCTTCCTCAGTTAAAAGAAATCCCCGGCAAGAGCGGGAACTCTTCCGGGGCATTAATCGACACACATAGATGGACCACATCTATATGAAAGATGATACCAAAGAATAGATAAGCCAGAGGCTTTTATGGATGAACAGAAGTTGAAACAGGCTCAGCAAGCGGCTATCAGCGAATACAAAAAGGAGCGTTTCCACTTCTGGAAAGAACTCGTGCTGGTCGCTTGCGCCGTTATCGGGGGCGCGTTGGGCGTCATCGGTTTTATCCGATCTCTGTAAAAAATCCCCGGGAAAGCATGCGCTCTTCCGGGGAAAAACTACTGACTCTATAGACCACTTACTAGACCACCTACGTAAGGAGAGAAACCCTACAGAGGGCATTATAACGAGAAACCGAAGGACGGGGCGCTCGTATGGGGAAAGATGGAGATTTATATGAACCGCTACCAGATCACAGCAATGACCGTATCAGCTGCTGGGCTAATTGGGATTGCGGGATACGAAGGGTACAGTGCAACAGCCTACAAGGATACCGGCGGGATCCTCACAGTCGGTTTCGGGCACACCGGGAGCGAGGTTAAAGCTTCTACCCGGATGACCGTTTCTGAGGCTATGAAAACTCTGGGCAAAGATGTTGACCACACAGAAAAGGTCCTCCAAGCGTGCCTCGGCGATGATATCAAGCTGACTCAAAGCGAGTGGGACGCCTATACCTCTCTTGCGTATAACGTAGGCGCTGGGGCGGTTTGTAAGTCATCGATCAAGTGGAAGCTTCAGACCGGACGATACCAAGCTGCCTGTGCGTCAATCCTCTCTTTCGATAAAGTCCGAGTGAACGGGAAACTCGTCAAGAATAAAGGGCTGGCGAACCGGCGGGAAGATGAGTATCGGATTTGTATGAAGGGCCAGGAATGATGAAAAGGAATTTGGTCATCGTCGGCGTCATCATTGGCGCTTTGATAGTGTCTGCGTTCTGGGGATACTCCAGAGGAAGATCCTCGGCAGCGGAGAAGTATGAAGCTCAGATCAGCGAGCTTAAATCTGATTGGCAGAAGCAGACCAGGGCGGTAGAAAAGGAGGCGCAGGAACGCTATGAGAAACAATCAAGACAATTGGCTGATGCGCTTGCCGCGCGAGACAAGGCTTTATCTGACGCTCGCGCTGTGCGGGTTACTGCTGTCCGGGTGCGCGACGCCGCAGACACCAGAGCCAAGAGTGATCTGCAAGCAGCCCGAGATACCGGAGACCGTACTCAAGAGCGCCTCGCCCGATGCGAAAGCCTACTCGGAGAAGGCGCAGAACTGGTTGGAGAAGGTGCAGAAATTCTTACGAGAGTAGCGGCGGATAAGGAAACAATGAGAGCTACATGCGTGGCGGGGGATATGGCAAATTTTGTTGGCGGTTCTGAGATAATTGGGAACTGAAGTGCAGAGCGGGGTCATTTGCCAGCTGATGGTATAGCTGTTTGCCTGCGACATGGATGTCTTCGTCGTTCGTTTTGCTCCAGAAATCAGGACTATTCTTAAGATTGATATTGCTGGCACTGATTCCCATCCATTCGGCCATTCCCTCCAGTAAACGGAATCCTGTTCTATACGCCGGATTGACATCGTGAGCTCTGCTGTCAGAAGAAATATTCAGAAAAGGTACTTCATAGTTCTGACGAAAAGCGGTCCCGTGCATGAGCTCTTTGCCCAAAGGGGTTCCCAGTTTCTCTTGCATGGACAGCCCGTGATCAGAAAAATATAAGAGTGACCATGAATCACCGGCTTCAGTTTTCAGAAGATCAACAGTCCTTTTAATGAAGGCGTCGGAGGTGCGGTAAGTAGTCAGATAGCAATTCATCGCACTGTCTCCGACATTAAATGCAACAGGACGCCCGGACAGACGTTCACAGAAAGTTGGGTGCGACCCCATCAGGTGGACAAAGATCAATCTGGGCTTATCTTCTGACGGTTTAGTCTTCAGCACCTCCTGAATTTTTGGCAGCAGATTATCGTCATCTATATTTTCGTCTGCCCAATTGCCCTTCAGCCAGATTGTGTGGTGGCTTCGAATGCCGATCTGAGCAATAGGGTTGTCGAATGGCCCGCCACGCCCCTGATTGGAAATCCACCATGTGTCAAAGCCAGCGGCATTGGCGAGAGTAACAATATTGTCATCTTTGCTGTATTGCTCAGAGCCGGGAATGTTGTAAGAAAGCATCCTTGGCAGCGAGATAACAGTATTGCCACCAGCGGTAATAAAGTTTGAGAAGAAGGTGCCATTGGCGTTGTTTAAATACGGAGTCGTATTTAGTGGATAACCGTAAACAGATGCGTAATCGCGCCGTTGGCTTTCACCAATAATGACGACATAGGTTTTATATCGAGGCTTGACGGAAGCGATTTGCCACGAGGGAGTACCTAGCTTTTCTTCTTCCTTTAGGGCGGCATAGCCATCAATTACACTGGGTCTGAGGAGACGGAAAAAGTAAACCGTCTGGATTGCTTTCGAATTTACGGCGCTTCCGAAAGAAATCATTTCCCCGATGATGAAGGACGCCACGCCGATACCCAAAATGATTTTTGCTGAAACTCTGATCTTTGAGCTGTAGAAGACACCTATAAAACCGCTGGCCAAAAGCCCAATGACGCCCGCGAAAACCTGCCAAGGGATGTTCGTGAGAAATTCACCTGCTTCTGCGGGATTGGTCTGCAAAACGGCTATTGAAACGATGAGGCTGGGTTTCCCGTAAAGCAAACCTGCCGGCATATAGAGCCCGAAAATCAGAATAAGAGGAAGAGCTACGAACCAGCGCGTGATTCTGTACTGACTGAGGGCAAAGAAAATCAGCACCACAAACAGGATATTTTTCCAGTCCCATGCCTCAACGATTGATGGTTTGCCGTGGGCGAATCCCATGGCTGCAGGAAGAAGCAGGGAGAAGACCAAAAGCCCAGTAACTGCAATCAAATAAACAAAAAGGGTGGGTGGGAGAGTGAACGAATTGGATAATGCGCAGAATTTGCTTTTGTGCAGTAACATCGTATATTTTTTACCGTCAGCCGCTGCTAACTTCAGTTGACTAAAAATTGTAGTCAACTGGGCGCCTCCCTTTTGATTTCATAAAAAGGCGCCCCCGAGTTTCCTCAAGGGGCGCGCACAGTTCTCTTGCATCTTGGCCTCTTATTAGGCCGTGCCAGTCTTACAAGGGGAGAGCTGGTGCCCACATGCGAACCACAGTGGCCTTCACAAGACCATATACATTATATGGTGACGAAAGGAGAAGGGGCAAGCCCCCTCTCCTTGAGCTTTGCTTACTTCATATTAAGTTTGGCTTCGATAGCGTGGATCCTTTCCATCAGAGAGTCAATCTTTGACGTAGCGGCTTCCAGCTTTGAGTTGGAAGAAGCCAATTTTGCTGACAGATCCCGGTTTTCAGCGGTGAGAGTGCTTACCTGCTGAGTAAGTTCCGTTTTGTTCACCCGCACGCTGTCGCCGCCAAAGCGATAATGCACGCCGAGATTCCCCATCACATCACTGCCAGAGGCGATTGATCCTCCCAGGCTGACCATAAAGTTCTCCGTCGGGCGGACGAAGATACCAAGAGCGGCCGCCCCGCTGCTGTGGTATTGGCCAAGGCCGAGAGAGGCGGACACCCGATGATTTTCATCGAAGTCCAGCGGATGCAGTGCGGCAAGAGCAGCCGCATGCGCGCCGGCACGATGGATCTTGCGGTTAAGTTCCGCGCTGCGGTTATACAGTTTGGAAATGTCATCAGAGTTCTGCTGAACTGCCTGATTCGTCTGATACAGTTGGCTGCCATTCACAGCATCCGTAGACGTCGCGGAAATCGTTCCGGGGGCAACATTCGTAATTTTTTGACTGCCAGCCTGAATTCCTGCCTGGCTTATTGAAGCCGCACCAACTGTGACTGAACTGAACGACACATTATCGGCTGTCGACACAGAGTATTCAGTCCCTCCCTCGGCGTTGGCCTGAGAAGTAACTTTGATATTGTTCCCCGCCACAACAGAGCTATGCTTCTTAGATTCTGTAACTGCCTGAGAAGCGTCCCCCTTGACCACCTTCAGTTGGGCTACATTGACGGCATCGGTATCGGCGGTACCTGCTGCGAGACCTGTGATCTGCCGAGTAATACCATTGGCCGTATCGCCAATGGAAACAGCCGCTCGGGTTGATACCCATGTGCTATCTGTGTTGGTCGAGGCTGCCTTGGTCCCCGGGTCGTACCCTACTTTACCCTTATCTGTCGAAGCGACGGATCCAGCTCCCAGCGCAACCCCACCCTCAACGGTGGCATTGCTTTCAGTGCCAATAGCCACAGCATTCTTTACGCTTGTAGTTGTACCATTCGAAGATGAGCCAATAATTACACTGTTGTCAGCGCCTGTCAGCGTGCGCTTATCACCAACAACAACAGCCGTATTCGTATTGGTTATCGAGTTCTCAGAGCCAATAACAGACACATTATTAACGTTACTTGCTTTATTAGCGTATCCGTTGACCATGTTGTTGGTGCTCACATTGCCTGCTGTCCCCGTAATGGAGTTTTCCACACCGATAATTGCGGTTTCGTTTGTCCAGTCAGCCGTATTAGCACCGCCGATTGCAAGCGTAGAGCCGCCGCCGTT
>ENA-UESH01002083-UESH01002083.1-human-gut-metagenome-genome-assembly--contig:-NODE-2083-length-12242-cov-4.251459_pt1 | contig 12242 bp, 6 predicted proteins | sample MGYA00243001_ERZ508002 | MGnify/ENA primary metagenome ERZ508002 (study PRJEB26167, sample SAMN06115447) | human gut metagenome | host: Homo sapiens | place: China:Anhui | collected 2015-08-07 | study... | reverse complement strand
TTGCAACATATTTGTAACATCTGTTTCATCGTAGTCTTTTTAATAAGGTGAATAACATGGGACTAAATATACTTAGTAATCAGATAGAGAACAAACAACCACTAAAATTATTATAGATGGAATATTCTTTTTATGATTTTTTAAAGCTCATAGGCTCGTTAGGGCTCTTCCTTTATGGCATGAAGATAATGAGCGAGGGCTTACAAAAAGTCGCAGGTGACAGGCTACGAAGTATCCTGACAGCTATGACCACCAATCGGGTAACGGGGGTATTAACAGGAGTGTTGATCACAGCCCTTATCCAGTCCTCCTCGGCGACAACAGTAATGGTCGTCAGTTTCGTCAACGCCGGTTTGCTTACACTGGCCGAGTCCATCAGTGTCATCATGGGTGCCAATATCGGTACGACGGTTACGGCATGGATTATTTCAATTTTCGGATTTAAGGTTGATATGGCCGCTTTCGCTCTTCCACTTCTGGCCATCGCCCTTCCGCTCATCTTCTCCGGCAAGAGCAACCGCAAGTCCATCGGTGAATTCATTTTCGGTTTTTCCTTCCTCTTCATGGGACTTTCTTACCTGAAAGCAAATGCTCCCGACCTGAACGCCAATCCGGAAATGCTCGCCTTCGTACAGAACTACACGGATATGGGATTCTTCTCCATTCTCCTGTTCTTATTCATCGGTACCATACTGACTATGATCGTACAGGCCTCAGCCGCCACGATGGCAATCACATTAATTATGTGCGCCAACGGCTGGATCAGTCTGGAACTGGGAGCAGCGCTCGTACTGGGCGAAAACATCGGAACTACCATCACGGCCAATCTTGCCGCATTAACAGCCAACACACAGGCTAAGCGGGCAGCATTGGCCCATTTTGTTTTTAATGTGTTCGGTGTGATCTGGGTATTGATCATTTTCCATCCTTTCATGGAACTGGTCAACTGGGTAGTGGATACCTTCTTCCAGAGCAATAATCCGGAAGTAGCCATTTCTTATAAACTGTCCGCTTTCCACTCTATCTTTAATATCTGTAACGTATGTATCCTGATATGGGGAGTGAAACTGATCGAACGCACCGTATGCGCATTAATCCACCCGAAAGAGGAAGACGAGGAACCTCGCCTTCGGTTTATCACCGGCGGTATGCTTTCTACTGCGGAGCTTTCTATCCTGCAGGCACGCAAGGAAATCCACCTGTTTGCAGAACGTACCCACCGTATGTTCGGAATGGTGCAGGACTTGATGCACACCGAAAAGGACGATGACTTTAACAAGCTGTTCAGCCGCGTAGAAAAGTACGAGAACATCAGCGACAACATGGAACTTGAAATAGCCAATTATCTGAATCAGGTATCCGAAGGGCGTCTGAGTTCTGAAAGTAAGTTGCAGATACGTGCCATGCTGCGCGAAGTGACGGAAATCGAAAGTATCGGCGACAGCTGTTACAACCTGGCACGCACCATCAACCGGAAACGCCAGACGAATCAGGACTTTACCGAAAAGCAATACGAGCACATCCACTTCATGATGAAGCTGACCGATGATGCCCTCGCACAAATGATTGTGGTGGTAGAGAAACCGGAACACCAAAGCATTGATATCAACAAGTCTTTCAACATCGAAAACGAAATCAATAACTACCGTAACCAACTGAAAAATCAGAATATTCTGGATGTCAACAACAAGGAATATGATTATCAGATGGGAGTTTATTACATGGATATTATCGCCGAATGTGAGAAACTGGGCGACTATGTAGTGAATGTGGTAGAAGCCAGCAGTGATGTAAAAGAGAAGAAAGCCTCTTAAATAAAGAGGAACTCAATCAAAGAAATGGATAGCCAATTTATGCGTTGCAGCATAAAATTGACTATCCATTTCTTTTTTATTTCCACACAGACAAAACAACTCATGTCCGTTTACAAGGACACTCACACTTTACAAAGGCATTACATTTTTCACAGACGTTAACGATTACATTTCTTTTCCGTGAAGTTCCCGTTAAGCTTTTACTGCGCCTATTGCAGGTCTTTTTTTTGCATATACATTTGCGCCAAAATACACAGGGGCCTATGTTTTTAGTACCATTTTCCAATGACCGGACAAAGGCATTCCAAAAGAAAACCAAATCTCTAATTTAAAGCAAAAGAAATGAAAATTAAAAAAGTATTGATGGGAGTTGCACTGGCAGCAATGTGTTTAATGAGCGCACAAGCGCAACGCCGCAATGAGATTCAAGTTCCCAATCTGAACGGGTACACTACTTTAAAATGTGACTTTCACATGCACAGTGTTTTTTCGGACGGTCTAGTATGGCCTACCGTACGTGTAGACGAAGCATATCGAGAAGGACTGGATGCCATTTCTCTGACAGAACATATAGAGTACCGCCCGCACAAAAAAGACATTATAGCAGATCATAACCGCTCTTATGAACTGTCTCAGAAGCAGGCGAAGAAGTTAGGAATACTTCTAATCAGAGGCAGTGAAATCACCCGTTCCATGCCTCCGGGACATTTTAATGCAATCTTCCTGAACGACTCCAATCCATTGGAACAAAAGGCATATAAAGACGCTTTCAATGAGGCAAAAAAACAAGGAGCCTTTATCTTCTGGAATCATCCGGGCTGGGCACGCCAGCAGCCGGACTCCACCCTGTGGTGGCCTGAGCATACACAACTCTACAATGACGGCTGCATGCACGGCATTGAAGTAGCCAACGGTGGTCTTTTCATGCCCGAAGCCATTCAATGGTGTCTGGACAAGAATCTGACCATGATAGGAACTTCCGATATCCACCAGCCTATCCAGACAGACTATGATTTTTCAAAAGGCGAACACCGCACGATGACGTTTGTCTTTGCCAAAGAACGTTCTCCGGAAGGTATCCGTGAAGCACTCGACAATCGCCGCACTGCCGTTTATTACCGCGAACTGGTGATCGGGCGTGAAGAAATCCTCCGTCCCTTCTTTGAAAAATGCGTAGACATAAAAGAAGTGAAACGCACCGAAAAAGAAGTGACATTTTCTGTCATGAACGCTACCGATCTGGTACTGAAACTGAAAAAGACCGCACATGATCCTTCTTTGGTCTATTTCCGCGAAATGACATTGAAACCACATACGCAGCATACAATCTCTGTGAAGTTTGAAAACGGTATCAAAGGAGGTGACTGCAATTTTGAAGTTACCAACTTCATCGTAGCCCCCGATAAAGGTTTGGATTACACCATCAAACTATAAAGTTCCAGTCATCAAAGCCATGTAATATCAAGATATCCGACGGACTACATGCGGATAATCGTTTAATTTTAAATTATTACTTTATGAATCGTTACTTATCCCTAGCCTGCTGGCTGGTAGCTTTCTTCTATTTATCAAGTTGCGAAAGCTACAGTGAGCCCACCGAGAAAGCCCACCAAGCCGATCAACCGATTGTACTGACCTCCTTCTATCCCAAAGAAGGCGGAGCACGTGACAAAATTCTTCTGGACGGAAAAAACTTCGGCACCGACGTGAGTAAAATCAAAGTATATTTCAACAATGCCAGGGCCTCCGTCGTTTCATCAAGCGGAAGCCGTATTTATGCCATTGTACCGCGCCTTCCGGGCGATAATCCCCGTATCTCCGTAGTGGTCGACACCGATTCTGTCGCTTACGAAGAAACATATGCTTATCATACACAGGCATTGGTCAGCACGGTCACCGGAAACGGTGAAACGAGCTTCCTTGCCGGAACACTCTCCACCGCTCAGGTATATGGCAAATATCTTGATCTGGATGCCGAAGGCAATCTTTTCATGTCATGGCGTGACGGCGGTACATTTGGAATCGCCCGGATAAACGAACAACAGAACATTGTGACTCCTCTCATTGAAGCAGATGCCGCCAACCGTATCTTATATGCCAACGGCTTAACGGTGGACCGTGCCACCGGAATGCTGACCGCCGCACACGAGTCGGTCAAAGAAGTGACGTTTACCTTCGATCCGCGTGAAGCCTGGTATCCCCGCCAGCGTAACATAAAATACTCACAGTCGGATCTGAACTCAATCGTAGATGCCGACAGATACAAGAATTTCGTCACCTTCTGCCCTTATGACGGCTATCTATATACACGATACCGTGATGGAAAGATCGCTAAAATAGATCCCAACACATTCGAAGGACACATTATCCATCAAGGTCCCAGCGGATCACAATACGGACAGGCGATTAATCCTGCGAAGCCCTGGCTTCTGTATATAACGCTTCACTCCAACGCCCCTACCGCATACAGACAAGGGATTTCGGTGCTCGACCTCCGCGATCCGGATGGAACAGGCGGATTTAAGCGTCTCAATGCTCCCGGCGGCAGCGCTTTCCGCGACGGTCCGATTGAAGATGCCCTGTTCAATTATCCCAAGGATATCAAGTTTGACAACGACGGCAATATGTTCGTTGCCGACTATGGCAACCATTGCATCCGCATGATATCTGCCGACAATATCGTCACGACAGTTGCCGGACAGCCCGGCGTCGCCGGATACAAGGACGGAGGACCGGTAGAGTCCTTATTCAAGAATCCCTGGGGAGTGGCTGTCAATGAACAGGGAGACATTTACATTGCAGACTGGGGTAATGCACGCATTCGCAAATTGGTTATCGAATAACAAAGTAAACTCACAATGAAAATCAAACAGATTTTATACTTAATGTCGTTCTGCTTATTGCTTTCGGCAACAACCTTCGCGCAGCAAGTTCAGGAATTTACCGTTTCAGGAACTGTCGTGGATAAGGACAAGCTATCCATGCCCGGCGTATCGGTATACATCAAAGACAAGCCCTCCAAAGGTACCACAACCGACAATGACGGTAATTTCAAGCTGAAAGTGGTTTATGGAGACAAAATGATATTTTCTTTTATCGGCTTCAAACCGTCGGAGCATGTGGCCATCAAACCCCAAACCGACTTAACGGTCACACTGCTTGAAGACAACAATTCCCTTGATGAAGTGGTTGTCGTCGCACTGGGAAACGTTCAGCGGAAAATCAGTTCGGTAGGTGCCATTACGACGGTCAGCACTAAAGATATCCAGTCCCCCTCCCCTTCCATCAGTAACTTGTTGGGAGGCAGGGCAGCCGGTGTCATTTCCTTGCAGAGCAGTGGCGAGCCCGGTCAGAATATCGCCGATTTCTGGGTACGTGGTATCGGTACGTTCGGAGCCAACAGCAGTGCCCTTGTACTGATTGACGGTCTGGAAGGCGACCTCAACACCATCGACCCTGCCGATGTCGAAAGTTTCTCCATCCTGAAAGACGCGTCGGCAACTGCCGTGTACGGAGTAAGGGGAGCCAACGGAGTCGTATTGGTCAACACCAAGAAAGGCCTTTCGGGCAAAATTCAGATTACCGGACGTTTCAACACCACGCTGTCCGTCCTCAACCGTCTGCCGAAATATCTGGGAGCTTATGAGTATGCGCAGTTAGCAAACGAAGCCAGAGTAGTACGGAACGAAACACCTTTGTATGACGATACGGAAATGGGAATTATACGCGACGGTCTCGACCCCGACCTCTATCCCAACGTAAACTGGCAGGATGAGATACTCAACAAAACATTCTGGCGGCACACTTATTATGTAAGCGGACGTGGCGGCAGCGATGTGGCACGTTATTTTCTGAGCCTGGGAGGTAAAAACGAAAGTGCGGCCTACAAGGTAGACAAGAACAGTATATACAGTTCGAACGTCAGCTACAACACCTATAATTACCGTATCAATCTAGACGTGAACCTGACCAAATCAACGAAAGTTTATTTGGGTTCGGACGGATTCCTCTCCCAGTTGAATCAGCCCGGCGTAGCCAATACCGAATATATATGGGGAGCACAGTCGCGGCTTACTCCATTGTCCATCCCCACCCAATATTCCAATGGTATGCTGCCCGGACGCGGTGCCGGAGAGCTGTCATCGCCTTATGTCATGATCAACCATACGGGAAAGGCTGCCAACGAAGTGTATAAAGGCAAATCAACTTTGGCGATCAATCAGGACTTTTCCGAATTGATCAACGGGCTTAAACTACGTGTACAGGGAGCGTACGATATCCACAGCTACTTCAATGAACGGAGAAGCGTGCAGCCGGCCCTCTACAATGCGCTGGGCAGAGCAAGCGACGGCTCACTCATCATGCAGGAGACCGTACAGGAGAAAAAAGCCTCGTACAGCAAGTCCACCCGCCAGTACCGCAAATACCACTTTGAGGCTACGCTCAATTATGACCGGCTCTTCGGTACAGATCACCGGACATCCGCGCTGGTCTATTATTACATCAGCGATTCTAAAGACACGGACGACGCTACAAGTAATTTATCGGCCATTCCCTTGCGCTATCAGGGAGTATCCAGCCGGTTTACTTATGGCTACAAGGATACTTACCTGCTGGACGTCAACTTCGGATACACCGGTTCCGAAAATTTCCAGCCCGGCAGACAATACGGTTTCTTCCCGTCCGTCGCATTGGGCTGGGTACCTACCGGCTACAAGTTTATACAAGAGGCGCTCCCCTGGCTCGACTATCTTAAAATAAGGGCTTCGTATGGTTCGGTAGGTAACGACCGGATTACCGACGTCCGCTTCCCCTACCTTACAAAAGTGAACGAAGGCACCGGATCAGCTTGGGGCGTTCCCGACATCGAGATTATCGGTGAGACACGTATCGGAGCTGATAATCTGGCGTGGGAAAAGGCCATCAAGTCCAATGTGGGTATTGAAGGAAAGTTGTTTAATAACAAGATCGATTTCGTTGTCGATATTTTCCATGATCAGCGTAACGGTATTTTCCAGCAACGGGTACAGGTGCCCGAGTTCGTAGGAGTGGTCTCCAATCCATACGCGAATGTGGGTAAAATGAAAAGTTACGGTGCCGACGGAAACATCAGCTTCACGCAGGATTTCACTCCCGATTTCGGCTTCACCTTACGGGGCAATTTCACGTACTCTAAAAATAAAGTACAGAACTGGGAGCAGGCTTATCTGGAGTATCCCTATCTAGAATACAATAATTTCCCATACAATTCCATCCGCGGATATCAGGCAGTCGGACTATTTAAGGACGAAGATGACATCAAATACAGTCCCAAGCAGACTTTCGGGGAAGTAATGCCCGGTGACATCAAATATAAGGATATCAATGGAGACGGTATGGTGGACAAGCTGGACATGGTGCCGTTGACGCACAGCACTTACCCGCTGCTGATGTACGGACTAGGGGCAGAAATCCGCTACAAGAATCTGACTCTGGGTGTATTGTTCAAGGGAACCGGCAAGACCTCTTTTTTCTATGTAGGTCAAAAGACAACGGTGAACGACGAAACCCGCCTCAACGGAATGGGATATATGCCTTTCTTCGAAGGTAATACCGGAAATGTACTCACCCTGGCAGCCAATCCGGCCAACCGATGGATTCCCAGAGATTATGCCATCGCACACGGGATCGACCCATCCCTTGCCGAAAACAAGGACGCGCGTTTCCCGCGCCTGCAATATGGAAATAACAGCAACAACAGCCAGTTGTCCACCTTTTGGCAGGGCGATTCACGCTACATACGCCTGCAGGAAATCACCCTGAATTACCATCTTGCAGCAGCATTTCTGAGACGCATAGGTGTTTCTTCACTGGATATCCAATTCGTAGGTAACAACCTCCATGTATGGGATAAAGTGAAACTCTTCGATCCGGAACAGGCACGCTGGAACGGCCGTGTATATCCCATCCCTTCCACCTATTCCCTGCAATTATATGTCAATCTCTAATAAATACATCACCCGATAAACGATAAAATGAAAACATCCTTAATAAAAAAAACAGCAAGAATGTTCTTCTTGGTTCAGGCAGTCATGTTGGTAACGTCTTGCAGCAACTTCTTAAACATAGACAATTACTTTGATGATGAATTCAACATCGACTCGGTTTTCACCAATGCCCGATATATGGAAGCGTATATGTGGGGAGCGGCAGCCATGTTCCCGGATGAGGCACAGACCATCCGTAACGGGTACACACCGGGACCGATGGCGACCGACGAAGGATTTAACGGACTGACCGGAAGCGGAACGGCCAATATCTATCACGGCATGGATTTCGCCAACGGAAAGATCACACAGGATTTCTTCGGAGACGGCTCCCCAAACCTGAACCAATGGGGCAAGTATTACAAAATCATCCGTAAGTGCAACAGCATCCTGCAAAACCTCGACCGCCCGAAAGACCTAACAAACTCGGAACGGCTCAGACTGGAAGGATACACACGTTTTATCCGTGCCTTCGCCTACTACAATCTTTTGGTCGATTACGGTCCGGCAATCTTGCTGGGAGACGAAGTAGTGAATACCAACGAACCTATCGAATACTACGACCGCCCCAGGGCCACCTATGACGAAACAATGAACTATACTTGTGAGGAGTTCGAAAAAGCGGCACGGCTGCTGCCCTCGCCTCAGGATGTTTCTACGCTGGACTTCGGACGCCCCACCAAAGGAGCCGCACTCGGTCTGGTAGCCCGCCTGCGACTGATACACGCCAGCCCGCTATTCAACGGCGGGCCTGTTGCCAGCTCCTATTTCGGCAACTGGAAACGCAAGACCGACGGTGTGCATTATGTCTCCCAACAATATGACGAAAGCCGGTGGGCAGTAGCTGCCGCCGCCGCAAAACGGGTGATGGATATGGGAGCGTACAAGCTCTATACGTATGCAAAAGACGACAACACGCCGGAGCTTCCCGCCGGAGTCACTTCCGACCCCAATTTCTATGACGCCTACCCGAACGGAGCCGACGGAATAGACCCTTTCAAATCTTATTCGGACATCTTTACCGGCGAAGCCGTAGCGTCCATCAACCCGGAATTGATCTGGGGAAGAAACACGACGTACCTCAACGAAACCATCAGCAAAGGTTCTTTCCCTCCCTCGATGGGTGGATGGGGACGTTTCTGCGTCACTCAGAAAGTGGTAGACGCCTATCTGATGGACGACGGCCGTACGAAAGAAGAAGCCGCCGCCGACGGATATTACTCGGAGACAGGCTTCACTTCCGAACCGCGCAACTTTTCCGGCTATCCCCTCAACGCCGGTGTATATAAGATGTACGCCAATCGTGAAATGCGGTTCTACGCGTCTGTAGGATTCAATGAGGCAGTATGGCAGGCATTATCCAGTTCGACTCTCAACAACCACACAGCCAAGTACTACTATCAGGATGAAGACGGTCGTGGCGGTGTTACCGCCACCTCACCCAACTATCCCATCACCGGATACGTAATCAAAAAGTACAATAATCCGATGGATGCCTGGACCGGCACCGGAGCCCGCCATATCCAGAAAGCCTATCCCATTATCCGCTACGCGGAAATCCTGCTATCGTATGCGGAGGCACTCAACAACCTGACCGGCCCCCACACCGTAGAACTGGATGGTCAGCCTTATACCATGAGCAGGGATAAAGAGGAAATTAAAAAAGCATTCAATCAAGTCCGCTACAGGGCCGGACTGCCGGGGCTGACAGCCAATCAACTCAACAGTACGCCGGAAGTACAGAAACAGATAGAACGCGAACGTATGGTAGAGTTTTTATGGGAAAACAGACGTTTCTATGATGTCCGCCGCTGGGGTATTTATGAAGAGACAGAGCAGGAACCTATCCGTGGAATGAATCCCGACGGCGCAACCAAAGAGACCTACTACCAGCGTGTTATCCCTAGTTCTTCCTCATTCCTGACGAGAGTGGTTGACAAAAGGTCTGTCTGGGTGCCCATACCACGCAACGAAATGAGAAGACTGCCTTCCCTCGACCAGAATCCGGGTTATTAATCTAAATAACAAAAAAGAAAATGAAACGAGATTTTATAACGATACTCGCACTTATGATGGCGCTTTCGTCATGCAATGACGATGCGCTGTTTGAAAAGGAAATGTACAAGAATGTAGTGGCCCTGATCAGCAGTGACTACTATAACACGTTTGAAGAAGTAGTCACCTTGTCTCCTACCGGAGAAGAGGCGACAGGATATATCGCAGCCTGCACCGGAGGTACCCATGCCCCGAAACAAGACATGGTGATCGGGCTGGAAGAAGACCTGACTTCACTGGAATTCTACAACCGGTCTCTTTACGACGTCGATGAAGCCTGCTATGCCAAATTCCTGTCCAGTGACAAATACGAGATTGTAGATTACAAGATTCAGATCAATGCGGGCGAACGGACAGGCAGAACCATGATCAGGATACGTCCCGAAGGACTGTCACCGGATTCTACCTACTTCGTAGGATTAAAAGCTACGGATATCTCGGGCGTCGAGATTAATGAAAGCAAAAACACCATTCTATATCAGATACTTATCAAGAACGATTATGCAACGCAGGGCGAAAACGTTTACTATTCAATGACCGGGATGGCAGACGGGATGGCAACCGCAGGTAACAAGAAGATGTTTCCACTCACCCACAACAGCGTACGCGTGATAGCCGGAACGGAGTCTTTTGAAAGCAATGTGGATCACATCAACAAAACCGCTATCATACTGCAAGTGGAGGAAAACAATCATGTCACGATAAAACCGTACAAGGATATTGAGGTAACTCAGATAGACGGTGACTCCAAATACCCCAATACATTCAAGGTAGAGGAATCTTTCGGTCATACTTATAATGTATTTCTGCTGTCGTACCGATACACAAAGGATGGGAAAAGCAAGGTGATGCAAGAGGAATTGCGGCTGGAAATAAATAATTAACGCAAAAACCTCGTAAGGTTAACCCTTTTCTCTTTAATATTAATAACTTTGTATGCAAATCTTCTTTCGTACCACTATAGTGGCACGAAAGAAGAACTATAGTTCCCCTTGTGCCCCACTATAGTGGTACGCACGGGGAACTGTAGTAGAACGAATTAATATTTAAGCCGGATTCCTTAGTTTATAGGAACGGAAACATTAATAACACAACAAAATAACTTAAGTTATGAGCGCACAGTATGACCTTTACGAGACTCCCGATATCAAGCAGACAGGAGAAAAACAGCCCCTTCATCCCCGCATTGTCCCCAAAGGGACTATCGGCCAGGACGAATTTCTGGACCGCGTGCACAAATTTACGGGAATCAGCCGTAGTTTGCTGGCAGGAGCAATGCAGTCTTTTCAAAATGAGTTAAAAGATTTACTGGCTAACGGCTGGATTGTAGAATTAGGCGAGATCGGCTATTTCTCCGTATCGCTGCAAGGACCACCCGTAATGCACAAGAAAGATGTGCGTGCACAATCAATCAAACTAAAAAACATCAACTATCTACCGACCAAACAATTCAAGCGGGAAGTAGGGTATGACATGAGATTGGAACGTACCGAATCCCTCACCCGGCCCAAAGGTAACGGACGTAGCGAAGCGGAATGTCTGGCACTAATAACCGCCCACCTTGAAAAATATCCTTGCATGACTCGCACTGATTATTGCCATCTGACCGGTCACGACAAAAAACGTGCACTAAAAGAGCTGAACGCTTTTATCGAAAAAGGGATACTGATGCGCTACGGAGCAGGAAAACAGGTGGTTTATGCGAAGAAAATGTGAAGCATATAGCGTATGTCCCTAATTGAACTCATTAGATGAATAAGGAGAATATGTTTTATGGATAGCCAATATGTATGAAAACATACTGGATGGTATTAGGGAAGAAGACTTTTAGCAAAATACCTAGAGAAAATAACAGCGGAACATCAAATGACCGCTGTTAGCATAACGTTTAGGATCACAACAAAAGAATATCATTTTAACCAACAATTGTAAACTTATCTCCTATAATCCTATCTTATTCTAAGTGAACATTTATTCTTTGAGTCAGCAAAACATTCACCTTCTTTCCGTTACATATTCCTGGTTTCCATGCAGGCATAGAATTAAAAACTTTAATCATAGCATTATCAGCATTACTATATTCCTTTCTGTTTTTCTTGTGGATTCTAACCCCTTTCAATTTACCAGTTTTATCAACAACAAAAGTCAAATTGAATGTACTTTGCACATCATTTTCAGGTACGCGATAATGCTTTCCCACATACTGTAGCAAAGCACTTCCACCACCTGGATAACTAGGAAACTCATCAACAACTTGATAAACATCCATTTTTGTAACTGTATCACGCATAAGTGAAAAACCACACTGTGCTTTTACGGTTCTACATGATATTAATACTACAGATAA
>ENA-UESH01002075-UESH01002075.1-human-gut-metagenome-genome-assembly--contig:-NODE-2075-length-12286-cov-5.910640_pt1 | contig 12286 bp, 12 predicted proteins | sample MGYA00243001_ERZ508002 | MGnify/ENA primary metagenome ERZ508002 (study PRJEB26167, sample SAMN06115447) | human gut metagenome | host: Homo sapiens | place: China:Anhui | collected 2015-08-07... | reverse complement strand
AAAAGAGGATGATGTCGAGAAAAACTATGGTAGAAACACCGGAAATATAATATCCGGCGAAAGAACAAAAATTTTAAAAATCGAGAGGATATGAAACTCATATATTTACAGAAGATACCCTAAAAGAGGAGTCAGACATGTTGACTCCCTTTTTTACAAATATTTCTCTACCAGGATCTCCCCGATCGTCTGGCTTCCCGCCACAATATCGGAATTTCCGGTGATATCCACCGGGTTTCCTTTATAATCCGTGACTTTTCCACCCGCTTCTTCCACAAGCAGTATTCCGGCTGCATAATCCCAGGGTTTTAAACTGCGTTCGAAGTATGCATCGATTCTTCCTGCCGCCACATAGGCAAGTTCTAATGCCGCAGAACCAATTCTTCGGATATCCGCACAATCCGTAAATACCTTTTCAAAAATTCTGAAATTTTCTTTTGCAAGTTCGCGGTAATATGGACTTGTTCCTATGGAGATCAGACACTCGGAAAAATTATGCCTTTTGCTGACGGAGATTGGGCTGCCATTTAACAATGCTCCCTTTCCCCGTTCTGCCACAAATATTTCATCAGAATACGGATGATATATAATTCCAAGCGTTAGTACACCCTTTCTTGCAAGTGCCAGTGAAAGTGTACTGTTTCGGAAATCATGGATCAGGTTGGTCGTCCCATCCACCGGATCTAAGATCCAGACATCACCGTCAAAGTCAATATCGCTGTTGTCCTTTTCCTCCCCCATAAACTGAATTTCCGGGTACAGTTCATAGAGTGCGGTTTTTACCTGCTCCTGCACTTTAAAGTCGATCTGCGTCACAAAATCCGCAACACCCTTTACCTTGATCTTTGATGATCCCTCACGGTCTAAAAATAACGGTTTGACCTGTTTTACGATCTCTATGATTTTTTGTGTATCAACACTCATGCTACTGCTCCCCTTTTATTTTTACAATTTCCTTTTCATTTCGCACAATATCACTTATTTTTGCAGTTTCCTTTTCATTCCGCGCAATATCTCTTTATCCTCCGCCGATATCCGGTAAGATTCGATCATTTTCTGGATCGTCTTATTGTATGTTTCGTCATCCAAATGATTCTCCAGTAAAAATGCATGTGTTTCCTTTGGGTACTTTGCATATGCAGTTGCAACGCCCCACGCAACTCCCATTTTCCTGTAATATCCCGGATGGTCGAGCCTGTCCCACACAGACAGCACGCGCGCAATATATTCTTCTGTCAGGAAATGATCCATCAGCATGACTGAAACGACGCGCTGCTCAAATTCCTGATCCGATTTCGCATACGGCATCAGAAAATTCCAGACTTTTTCGCGGTGTTTCTGCGCAATTTTAAAAGTTGCACAAAAGCAGTCATTGACCGACCAGTCATGGATCTTCGGGATAAATGCCCGCACATATTCCAAAAGCTCATCGATCTCTCCTTTTGCATATCCGAGTACGAGTCCCTGCAGCATGATCTCCTCATAAGTATCGCAGGCAGCGTGTTCTAAATACCCGCGCCAGTCCTCTTTTGCAATCTTTTTTGCAAGAGTGCGCAGCTTTGGGATACGCACACCTATGATCGGATCTGTTCCGGGGATCAGACCGGATGTAAACTTCTGAAATTTTGGTTCTGCTTCTGCCTTTAGCCATGCGCAGATCTCTTCGTTTGTCATGTGCGGCTCTCCTTGTTTTTATTGTAAACCAAATGCCTTTTATATTAACATACCACACAGGACAGATGAAAACCACCTCTAATTTTCACAGAGTTCCCCATCCACGATACGAACCACTCTCTTCGCATGTTCGGCAACGCTTAAATCATGCGTGATCATGACGATCGTATTTCCCATATCACTCAGGCGCTGAAATAGTTTCAGCACTTCTTTTCCGCTGTTGCGGTCTAAGGCTCCGGTCGGCTCATCTGCCAAGAGGATCGCCGGCTGTCCGACCAAGGCACGCGCGATTGCAACACGCTGCTGCTGCCCACCGGAAAGCTCATTCGGTTTATGGTCGATACGCTCTGCAAGCCCTAACATTGCAATGGTATCCATGCTGGCATCCCTTGCATCCTTTAAGGTCATTCCACGCATCAGAAGTGGCATGACAATATTCTGAAGTACATTGTAGGTCGGGATCAGATGATATTTCTGGAAAATGAACCCGATCTTCTGGTTACGGATATTGGTCAGTTCTTTTTCCTTTGCCTTTTCGATCTCCACACCGTCAAGGTTATAGGTTCCCTCGTCTAAGACATCCATGCAGCCGATGATATTCATCAGGGTACTTTTGCCGGAACCGGATGGCCCTAAGATGGCAAGGTATTCTCCCTGTTCGACGGTCAGGGAAATGTCTTTTAATACATGCAGGGAACCAGATCCCATCTTGTAGGATTTGTTTACATTTTGCATGGTGATGATCACGGATGTGTGTTCTGCTGTGGCAGTTTCTTTTGTGTCTGCCGGTATATGTTCATTTGCAAATGGTTTTAGGATTTGTGCTGCGTCCATGTGTGCTCCTTTCTGTGTGTGGCTCGCATGGCTGATTTTAAAACTCAGTTTTTCCTTTTTGAATATTGTGAAACTGGCACTGGTTTAGCGAAGGCACGCTCTCGCTGCGTGTCGCTCGTAGCGGATACTAAGCGCATAAAATACATGCGCTAAGTACCGACGGCTCCCCAGCACCTTCTTATAAACCAGTGCCAGTTTCACAATTATTTTCAGTTTTTGATGAGTTTTACAATCAGCCATGCTGCCGTTACGTTACTGTAACATCCAGATTTCTTCGATTATTTCATTTCCGTCACTATCTGTTTCTACCAATATTTTTAGCAGATCACCTGAGGCAAGGCGTGAGAAGGTGGTCGTAGTGTCAGATGTTGTATGTACGGTTACGCCAACAGGTATCATAGTTGTGACTGTCTCGCCTGTCATATCGGACATGCCGCCCGGTGCGCCCTGCGGCATCTCGGTGCTGTCCATGTCGGGCGGCATCTGCATCTGACCGGACTGCTCTGTACTTTCTGTATCGGTCGATGTACTTCCCATATCTGACGGTGCCTGATTCTGACCGGACTGCTCTGTACTTTCTATATCAGTTGATGCACCACTCATATCCGGAGGCGTCTGATCTCCACCGGATGATCCATCCATATCCGGTGGTGTTCCCATACCGGATTTATCTTCATCTGAACCTGTGCCGCCGCTCTTATCACTTTGACCTGCAGAATCTATGCCGCCATCATTCTTATCGCTCTGACCTGCAGAATCTGTGCCGCCATCACTTTTATCACCCTGACCTGTACTGTCCGAACCGGCACCATCTTCCGCCTTTGCCTTCTCCTTCGCCCGTTCTTCCGCCGCCTTCGCCACCGACTCATCCACTTCCATATAAGTAACTTCATTCCCCTCAATCGACGAAACATACGCATAGACATACTTCTGATGATCCCCCAGCGCACTTTCCGTCTCAACTCCACCTATCCGCCACATCACACATGCCGCAATAAGTACAATCACTAATACAATTACAACCACAATCGTTACTTTCTTCTTCATCAACCGCCTTAAACCTTTCCCTCTTTTACTCTGCCCCCAGCGCCTCCACCGGCACCAGTTTCGACGCCTTATACGCCGGATAGAATCCAAACAGTGTTCCCGTGATGAGTGCAAACAGCAGTGCAATCAGGAATGCTGCCGGTGTCAGTTCAACACGCACACCAAGATACTGTGCCACCGGAGTGACGAGCAGGCTTGCCACAATGCCAAGCACGCCGCCGATCAGACTGATTGCAGCCGCCTCCGCTAAAAATTCAAACAAAATATTCCTCTGGGAGCAGCCGATTGCCTTTAAAATACCGATCTCATTGGTGCGCTCTTTGACAGATACAAACAATACGTTCATGATGCCGATACCACCGACCACAAATACAATGGCTGCCATAGCGATCAGAAGCATCGTCAATATCTCATTGGACGCCGATGCGGCTTCCATCTTGCTTCCCGCATCCTCAAAGGTAAATTCTGCATTCGGATAGGAAGTTGCAAGCACTTCCGTGATCTCCTCCGTGACACCGGACACATTGCTTACGTCCTCCGCGATCACGGTGATAGTCGGACTTACATTCGTTCCCACTAAATATTTCACCCCGGTCGCATACGGAATGAAAACGGAATCATCCGGGCTGATACCGGAAGCCACCGTACCCATAGAAGAAAGCACCCCGTTTACCACATAAGATCGGTCATCGATATAGATCACACTGCCATATGCATCGATTGCACTTCCAAAGATCTCTTCCGCAATAGAAGCGCCGAGTACGCAGACTTTTTCTTTATTCTCATCATCGGATTCTGTGATAAAATCTCCGACTGCAAGACTGAGATTACTGATAGCTGCATAGTTGTCCTTGACTCCGGCGATCGAGTAGGTCTGTGCCTCATCGAGATCACCGCCATCCACGGCAGACCTTGTCGTATAGGAGATCGTTGCCGCTGAGATCCCGGAGACAAAAGTTTCAATATCGTCCACGTCATCTTCATCTAACGTGATATTTTCCTGGTTCATGCGGTCTTCCATATCACTGCCGCCGCCAAAGAAGCCACCCATGTCACCCGGCATGCCGCCTCCGTCACCACCATTTCCACCTCCGGGGCCACCCGATGGTCCACCGCCGGAAGAGTCGCCACCGCCCGTAAATCCTCCCGAAGGTCCACCGGAAGCCCCTGACCCTCCCGATGAACTGCTGCCGGATGGTGCACCGCTGCCGGAAGGCATCATCATCATTCCTGAGTCTGAGGAGTCATCGGAACTTTGATTTCCACCACGGTTTTTATCACCGCCGTCATAGGAAATATCGATTGCACCTGCATTTAAGTTTTTAAACTGATCTGCCACATCCTCCTGACCGCCTTTTCCGATGGCAATCACCATCACGATCGTTGCCGCGCCGACAATGATACCGATCGACGTCATGATTGTTTTAAATTTATTCTGGGTAATATTGATCCAGACAAGTCTTAATAATTCCGATGGTTTCATTCGCCCGTCACCTGACTTTCTATCAGAACCGTCTCTCCCTCGGAAAGTCCCTCCGTGATCTCCACATTGACGCCATCGGAAAATCCGGTGGTCACCTCTTTTTTCTCAATGGTTCCATCACTGTCTTTGACTTTCACATAAGAAACCGTTCCCTCGTTGATGATCGCTTTATTAGAAACATAGACAACGTCTGCCACCTGTTTTTCAATGAATGTCACATTTCCGGTCATATCCGTGTAAATACCGTCCATGTCACCATTTATTTTTACCGTCACATTATAAGAAATCGTAGAAGAACCGCTCGATACGGAAGTATCAATGCTTTCGACCTCACCGGAAAACGTCTGATCCTCGTAGGCATTCAGTTCGATCATGACCTCGTCCCCGATTGCGATCTCAGAGATATCCTCCTCGGAAACGGATACCGTCATCGTCACTGCATCTGTATCCGCAAATGTCACAATGCTCGTACTTGTGGACAGATCATCTCCTGCCTCATATCCGACCGACATGATCGTGCCGTCATAATCCGAATAGATTGTGCCATCTCCGACAAATATCTCAAATTCAGATAAAGCCTCTTTGGCATCTGTCAACGTGTCCTGCGCCGTATCCACTGATACATCCACGCCTGCCACATCTGCGGAATACTGGCTGTCTGCATTTTCGTAGGATAACATTGCCTCTTTGTATTTTTTCTCTGCCTCCACAGATTTTGTAGTGTATGCACTCTTTGCCGCTTTTAATTTATTGTACAGTTTGTCATAATTTCCCTGCTCATCTGCAAGTGACTCACTTAAATCCATTCCACTGTCGATCATTTCCTGATAATAGGTAAGAAGTGCCTGTGACTCATCCACTGCCTCCTGGGCCTCATCCACCGCATCCTGCAGTTCACTGATGGTTGCCTCATATTCTTCCTGTGCAACACTTCCCTCCGCCACACTTAAGTTATAAGAATAGTTCGCACTTACCTTTTCTTTTGCCGAACTGAGTGCTGCAGAGTTATAATCTGCCGAAGCCTCCGTCACAGCTTCCTTTAATTTTTTCCTGTATTTTTCAATGCTCTCATCTGTCAGCTTTAACAGTGCATCGCCCGCTTTTACCTGCTGTCCGACTGAAACATACACTTCCTCTACCTCCAGTACCACCGATGAATTATTGGTGGATGTTCCTGTTGTCTGGGTTCCACTTGTCTGGCTGCTGCCAGAATTTGAAGACGTACTGATATCTTCATCCATATCCTGTGAAATGCTTCCGATTGTCACACTTCCACTCTCTGTAATCCCGACGGTAAGCGTTCCATATTCTGCTGTCGTTTCTTTATAAACCGTTTCTGATTCGCCGCTGTCCGAAGTCTGATGTGCATATACGCTGATCCCTCCGATCAAAAGAAGTGCTGCTGCGCCCAATGAAAGAACTACTGTCACTTTTTTCTTTTTCATTCTGTTTTTTCCTCCTGCTCTCCCTGGAATGTAACGGTTGCGGAAGAACCAGAACCAAGTCTTCCATCCGAATTATCAATTGAAATGATCACTGCATAAGTAACATTCGAAACACTGCCTCCGATCGTTGCCGAAGATGCGATCGATGAGACAGTTCCTGTCACTGCTCCATCCCGGTTTCCTGCTATCATGACAGATACCTCATCGCCGACACCAACCTGTGCGATATTCTCCTGTGGCACTTCCACGGAAATCATGATCGTCTGTGTATCACAATACAGCGCAAACGCAGTACCTGACTGCAGCGTATCTTCTGCCTCATAAGGCACTGCCGCGATCGTTCCATCTTCATCCGCCGTAACAACACCATCTTCTAATGCAAGAAGTGCTGTCTGTTCCTCTTTTAATGTATCAAGTGTATCCTGCGCGGACTCCACTGCACTCTCCAGTTCCGAGACGGTCGATTCATAGGTACTTCCCGCATATTTTCCTTCCACCACTGCAGTGTCATATTCATTTTGCAGTTCTGCTTTCTGCGTTGTCGCATCACGCTCTGCCTGTTCATAGTCAGATTTTAAATCATCCAGACTATCCGTCAGTTCCGTAATTTTAGTGTTGGTTTCTTCCTCATTTTTATTGTAAGTTTCGACCGCGGAGTCAAATTCCTTCTGTGCCTGTTCGAGTGTACTCTGTGCAGCATCTGCAGACTGCTGTGCCTGTGTCAGCGTATCCTGTGCCTGCGCTAATGCTGTTGTCGCTGCATCAACTGCATCCTTTTTTTCATCAATCGCACACTCCACATAGTAATCATTGTTATCGATCTTCGTCTGATATTCCGAAATCTGCTCTACCGCCTCATCATAGGCTTCTTTTTTTTCTTCCACTGCGGCATCTAGCGCATCTACCTGTGCCTGATAACTGTCCGCTGCGGTCTGAGCTGTCAGATCGGCGTCCTGCTTTGTGCTCTCCGCAGAAAGTTTTCCGCTTGCAAGATTCGCCTCTGCTGTTTTTAATGTATTCTCGGCATCACTGATGGCATCTTCGTAATATGATTTTGCCGCTTCCATGCTCTCATCCGTCAGTTTAAACAGGGCATCCCCTTTGCTCACGGTATCCCCGGATGAAGCATAGACTTCTTCCACGGTCATTGTGACTGCATTTACCGTAAATTCCGGCATCTGGCTGACCGTGCCGATCTGCGTGGTACCTTCTTCCGAAAAAGAGCCGTCTGTACTCTCCTGCTGGTCTGTATTCTGATCTTTTACACTACTTTCCGTGCTGTCCGTCTGTGCTCCGGATACTGCAGCCTGATATCCGATTCCGCCGGTCATCACACAGACTGCTGCGATGCTGGCGATCACACTTGCCATTCTTTTTCCTGGTTTTCTCATTGCCTTCCTCACTTTCCATACTCATGCGCTCCGTTTTGACAATACAAAAATAACATCGCAACCTAAAGAACAGCTGATTGCAATGTGATGGTTATGTGAAGAAAGCGTTAAATAAGTGTGTCATATAAAAAACCGGAGTGGCACACATCTTTTTGCACCACTCCGGCATTTTTCGTTTTTCATGATATTCTTTTTTTATGATTGCCGGTTGTCACACACTCACGTTGTCATGTACACCATGTCAGTGCGTCTCCCCACTGATCGTCTTCACATCTGCCTCGTTCTCAACGATCGCCCGGATGCCGCACGCTAATGCCTTTGCGATCATCTCCGCCGGCATGCTCGGTGTTCCCTCCGGCAGATCAAGCGTCTGCTCAGGTAAGTATGGGACATGGACAAATCCACCCCTCATATGTGGATATTCCTTATCGATCATGTAGAGGACACGGTACATGATATCGTTGCAGACAAAAGTTCCGGCTGTATAGGAAACGCGCGCCGGGATCTTTGCCTCTTTCATATACTGTACCATGCTCTTGACTGGAAGCGACGCAAAATATGCATTCTCGCCGTCTTCCCGGATTGGTGTATCGAGCGGCTGCTTTCCCTCATTGTCCGGGATACGCGCTTCCATCAGATTGATTGCGACTTTTTCCACTGTGATCCCGGATCTTCCACCAGCCTGTCCGACACATAAAACTGCATCCGGATGATGTTTCTCCACCGCAGCCCTGACCACTTCCTCATCCTTTCCAAACACGGTCGGGATTTCAATTTTGATCACTTCTGCCCCCGCTATCACATCAGGGAGAAGTTTGACTGCCTCGTAGGCAGGATTGATCACTGCTCCGCCAAACGGTTCAAAGCCCGTCACTAATATTTTCATTCGTATGCTCCTTTTATCTCCGGTTATTTGTTCAGGAAACGATCCCACTCTTGTGTATCCCCGGAACCGCTGACGCGAAGCAAAAAGGTATGATCCTCCGTATCGATGGAAATAACATAATTTCCGTTTTCCTGCTCAATGGAATACACTTCACAGCCCTCTAATTCTTTGAATTTGTCTGCATACGCCTCCGGTGCGATCGTAATATCCTCATTTTTCTGTTTTAAATTGCCGTTCGCATCATAGACTTTATAGCCTTCCTCCACCAGTGCTTCAATTTTCGGCTCACTGATCTTTAAAACCAGTTCATTTGCACGCATCTCCCGGATATCGCGGTTGCAGGAATTCGCCGGCAGAATCGTCACATTATCAAATACGATCTCAAACATCCCGCTCACCGCACAGATCTGTGCAATGTATGCCTCCTTAAAACAAAAATGATCCAGTTCATTTATCGTATGATATTTCATGGTAATCCTCCATTCCCACGCTGTTTTCACAGTATTTTCCTGATCATTATACCATTTCCCATTTCATTTTGACAATTCGAAAAAAATACCGTACAATTCTTTCGGTTAAAAATATTTATCATCATTATTTTACGGAGATCAGCCTATGAAAAAAATTGCTTTTTTTGATATTGACGGAACCTTAACCTCGGAGATCGACGGTTCCCTGCCGAAGAGTGCCATAAATGCCATTAGACATGCGCGCACCTTTGGTCATCTGATGTTTATTAATACCGGCCGCTGCTTTCAGAACGTGGAACCACGTTTCAGACGGATCGGTTTTGACGGATATGTCTGCGGATGCGGCACAAATATTTTCTGTTCCGGCACAGAGGCACTGCACGTTGCACAGACACACAGCATTACCATGCAGCTGTTAGAGGCGGCACGCAAAACCAATGTGGATATTCTTTTCGAATCCAGAAAAGAAGTTGCCTTTGATAAAAGCAGATCCCTCACACACCCGGATGCCATACACCAGTATAAAGCATTTTTAAACCGCGGCTATGATATGCCGGAGAATTTGGAAAATCCGAATTTTTTCTGCGATAAATTTGTGGTCTGGTATCAGACTCCTGACCAGTTAGAAGAATTCCGGAAAGTCAGCGATCCTTATTTTACCTGCATCGACCGCGGCGGTACCTTCCGCGAATTTGTTCCAATCGGTTACAGCAAAGCGACCGGCATCCAGTATGTGCTTGACTATTATCATCTGGATCTTGACGCCGCCTATGCGATCGGCGACAGCAACAACGATCTTCCGATGCTCTCTTATGTACCAAACAGCGTCGCCATGGGAAATGCTTCCCCGGCTTCCCTGTTTGATCAGGTATCTTTTGTAACAAAACGCGCAAGCGAGGATGGTATCGCTTATGCGTTAGAGCAGCTTGGATTTTTCGAGTCGTGATTTCTTTACACAGACACCAAAATTTCCGCGGACATTCTATTCATTCATCATGCAGATCATCTTTTATTTTACGCAATATCTTGTTTGAGACAGGTCTTAATATCATCCTCAGCATTACTGATCTGTCTCAAATGAAACGTATCGGTCAGATACTGTAATACATTCGGACTTAAAAATGCAGGCAGTGTCGGTCCAAGATAGATATTGTGGACACCGAGACTTAAAAGTGCCAAGAGATCTGCCACCGCTTTCTGTTCATACCACGAAACGATCATGGAAAGCGGAAGTCCGTTGACATCAGTTTCAAACGCATCCGCAAGCGCTGTGGCGATCCTGACCGCCGAATATACATCATTGCACTGTCCGACATCTAAAAGTCTTGGCAGTCCTGCCACCTCCCCAAAGTCTAACTTATTAAACCGGTATTTTCCACAGGCGAGTGTTAAGATCACACAGTCTTTCGGCACCATCTGAGCAAATTCCGTGTAATAATTTCTTCCCGGTCTGGCTCCGTCACAGCCGCCGATCAGGAAAAAGTGCCGGATCTGTCCGCCTTTTACCGCCTCCACGATCTTATCTGCCTGACTTAAAGCTGCGGCATGCCCAAAGCCGACTAAAATCTCTTTCTTCTCCTGATCTTCCCTAAATCCGCCAAGCTCCAATGCCTGCTTTATAATCTCACTGAAATCTTTTTCCCCTTTTTCATTTTTTCCGATATGCTTCACACCTTCCCAGCCGACCACGTTCGTGCTGTAAATGCGGTCTTTGTAACTTTCCCGCGGGCGCATCAGACAGTTTGTCGTCATCAGGATACAGCCCGGAAGGTTGTCAAACTGCTTCTGCTGCTCCTGCCATGCACCGCCAAAATTTCCGATCAGATGCGGATATTTTTTTAACCCCTCATAACCGTGGCACGGCAACATCTCACCGTGGGTGTAAATATTGATGCCCATATCCTTTGTCTGCTCCAGCAGCATCTCAAGGTCTTTTAAGTCGTGCCCGGAAACAATGATAAACGGACCTTTTTTGATTGTCACATCCACCTTGTGCGGATATGGATTTCCATAGATCGTCGTATTTGCCTCATCAAGTTTTTTCATAACCGCAAGCGCCATCTCACCGGTGCGCATCGTCATGCGGATCAGCTCCTCCACCGTCAGACTGTCATCTGTTGTCGCCTCAAGCCCCAAAAGATAAAAATCATCCACTTCGTCACTGTAATAACCAAGTTCTCTTGCCTGATGTCCGTACGCGCTGATGCCTTTTAATCCATAAATGATTGTCTGGCGCAGGGAACGGATATCCGGATCTAATGTATTGTCGTACATGATTCCCGCAAGCGGTGCATCGCGCAGCATATCGCTCTTGCTCTCCGGCAGATCGTAGGCAGCATGTGCCGTCGGATTGCTGCTCCTTCCCGCCATCTCCCTGACCTGCTCTTTGATCCGCTGTGATTCCCGTAGCAGTTCTAAATGTGCATCCACATCAAAATTCACGTTCGTTAATGTTGTAAACAGCACGTTTTCAATAAAACTGACCACTGTCTTATCCATATGTGCACCGTTTTCCATCAGCACTTTCCCGTAGCAGCTGATCCCCTTTACCTGAAAGATCAAAAGATCCTGCAGATTAGCGATCTCCGGCGTCTTTCCGCAGACACCGAGTTTGGTGCATCCCTTTCCGTTTGCCGTCTGCTCACACTGGTAACAGAACATCTCATAGTTTAAATCCATGTTATTTCCCATCATAATCTCCAATTCTAAAAAAATTCCATATCCGCAATGTCTTTTACGATCTGCGCCATCTGCTCCTTTGTCTGTGCACCTCTCGCCGCATCAATGACCTGCCTCTTTTCGTCTTCCGTCATCATGGAAAACTGTCCTAACGCTTTCTCATTCATCGCTAATCCAAACCCAAGTCCTACCGGTAATCCATCTTCTTTAATCATACAATCCTCCCTGTTTTCCGGAGGAAAATGCGAGCTCATTAGCGAGCAGAGGATTTTCCTCCCTGTTTTTCACCTTGTTTCCAACAATAGAATGCACGTTCCGCGAACATTCTATTGTCATAAATAAAAAAAGTAAATGCCCCATCACAGGAACATTTACTT
>ENA-UESH01002070-UESH01002070.1-human-gut-metagenome-genome-assembly--contig:-NODE-2070-length-12306-cov-3.658926_pt1 | contig 12306 bp, 10 predicted proteins | sample MGYA00243001_ERZ508002 | MGnify/ENA primary metagenome ERZ508002 (study PRJEB26167, sample SAMN06115447) | human gut metagenome | host: Homo sapiens | place: China:Anhui | collected 2015-08-07... | reverse complement strand
GAAGATTCGTTAAAGCGAGCGGCCAAGCTCGAACCTATTAAAAAGAGCGGAAAAGAGAAGCGGGCGATTTACAGCCGACTCGACGAGGATGACGACGACGAGTTACTCTCTTTCAAAAAACGCGAATCGGTTCTCGACTATTTCGACGACGGCGAGGAAGAACAGGACGAACGATAAACGATCGTTTATAAATCGAATGAAACGGGAATGGCTGCCGCAGGGCGGCCATTTTTTACAAAATATCGAACAATCATGGAAAAATTCATCGTTGCCGCCGAAACGGCATTGCGCATCAGCGACTCGCAGCAGGGGGATACGACGCTCGTACTGCTGCACGGCTACCTGGAATCTCTCGAAGTGTGGGAGGATTTCACGAAATTGCTGACGCCCTACTACCGTGTGATCGCGATCGACATTCCCGGTCACGGCATCTCGGAGGTGCGGGGCGAGGTGCATAGCATGGAGTTCGTGGCCGATGTGCTGAAAGGGGTGCTCGACAAGCAGGGCGTCGCGCGCTGTTTCGTGGCCGGGCACTCGATGGGGGGATACGTCGCCGAAGCTTTTGCGGCCCGTTATCCCGAAATGTTGCAGGGGCTGATTTTGTTCCACTCGACGCCGAATGCCGATACCGATGCGAAAAAAGAGGACCGACGCCGCGAGATCGAACTGATCCGCAGCGATAAGAAAGAACTGATCGCCTCGCTTTTCGCTCCGAAAGGTTTTGCCGAGGCGAACCGCAAACGGCTTCGCGGGCGGATCGAACAACTGCAGGAGCTGATCTCGTCGACCGACGACGACGGCATTGTGGCGCTGCTGAACGGGATGATCGGCCGCAACGATATGAACGACATGCTGCACGGTTTGAAAGTGCCGCAACTGTTCATATTCGGCCGGATGGACGAATTTATCCCGGTCGAACGGGCCGAAGCGCTGGTCGCCGCTCATCCGCAGGCCGAAGCGGCGTGGCTCGATCATTCGGGACACATGGGCTTTTTCGAAGAACCCGAGGCCGCCGCGGAAATCATTCGCGGATTTATCGACAGGCACGCGGCTTGCTGAATGTTTCCGGCGCGGCCGTTCCGGGATTCGGGGAATAATAACGGATGTTTCTATTCGGCTAAATAATCTTTTTGTTTCACATGCCGGTAGTATTGCTGTAGGCGCGCTTTCAGGTCGCGTTCGGCGGCTTCCAACGCGGGGGTGCGGATTCCCGAAATATCGTTTTTTTGCAGGGTGTCGCTGCGTAGGTAGGCCGACAGCGTCCGTTCTCCGTCGAAAAAGAGCACCAGCGAATCGGTAATGCCCTGGTAAGTTCCGCCCGCATAATTCGACACCATCGGTTCGCGGTCGGTTTCGCGCAGCACGTCCCGTCCGAAGGCGAAATAGGGCCGGTCGTAGCCGGTCAGCCCGAGCAGCGTCGGCATCAGATCGATTTGCTGGGCGACCGAACGGTTTACGCCGCGCAGCGATCCGTCCGGCGTGTAGATCAGGCAGACGATTTGCGTGTTGCCGGTCGGGGTCAGCGTTTTCGGCGCGAAGGTTTCCGACGATACGTGGTCGGCTACGAAGACGAAAATCGTATTTTCGTACCACGGTTCCCGGCTCGAGGTCTCCATGAAACGGCGCAGTGCGAGGTCGGTGTACGCCACGCCTTTGTGTACCTTGGTTTTTCCTTCCGGCAGCGTCGCGGCGTATTTTTCCGGAACGACGAACGGGTGGTGCGAACTGAGCGTGAAAGCCGATGCGAAAAACGGCTGAGGCGTTTCGGACAGCACGCGGCTCATGTACTGTAGGAACGGTTCGTCCCAGATGCCCCAGTAGCCGTCGAAATCGTCTGTGCCGCACCGTTTTTCATAATCCTCGCGGCTATAATAATCCTGTACGCCGGCCTGCGCCGCATAGGCGCCGAAACCCATCGAACCGCGTCCCGAACCGTTGAAGAACGACGTTTTGTATCCTTTTTCGGCCAGCAGTGCCGGCAGCGCCTTCATCGGGGCGAGCGCCTGCGGCATCAGTACGAACGGCGTCCGGTAAGAGGGGATCGACGACAGCACCGAGGGCAGCGCCTCGATCGATTTGTGTCCATTGGCGAATGCGTTCTGGAAATAGTATCCTTCGCGCATCAGCGAGTCGAGGAACGGAGTGTACCCGTGCCCGTCCGGATAGAGGTCGGGATTCAGCAGCGCCGAATGTTCGCTGCTGAAACTTTCCAGGATGAAAATGACGATATTGCGGTCGCCGAACGCAAGGGAGTCGCCCGCAGCGGCCTCCGGCCGGTGGATCGGGGTGTAAATGGCCTCGAGCGTCCGGTCGTCGAAGAATTCGGTGTACGCGATCGAGCGGTTGCCGAGCGTCCGCAGCATACAGAACGGGTTGCTGAGGATCAGGTTCGCCTTCGGACTCGACGCGGTATACAGCGTGGCGTTGCTGAGCGTGATCGGGCGCGTTTGTCGGCTGAATCCGCCCCGTATGCCCCCGATGGACAGTCCGACTGCGACCAGCAGCGCCGGCAGATGGATCAGCGCGTAGGCCGTGTTCGACCGGATCCGCGACGGAGCGACCCGGATGCGGCGGTAGGCCCAGACGAGGGCGGCGATCAATCCGGCGGCAAACAGCGCGACGTACCAGTTTTCGGCGAGCGCTTTCAGCAGTACGGTTCCGGTATTGTCGTTGTTGCCGAGGTAGGAGAGTTCGTCCGAGGTGAACCTTTTTTTCGCGTAGTGGTAATAGACGCCGTCCGAGACGTTGACGATCAGCGCGAGGGCGTTGGCGACGGAAAAAAGCCAGAACAACATCGTGCCGTACCACCGCCGTTCGCGCAGCCGCAGCGGTACGAGCGACAGCACGATGAACAGCGAGTTGACGTACAGGATCGACACCGTGTCGAACACCAGGCTGCCGTGTAGCAGTCCGGGCAGTTCGCTTGCCGCGAGCGGCCCGATTTCGGCCCGGTTCTGCAGGAAGAATACGATGCGGCACAACAGCCACGCCGCGTACAGCAGTCCCAACCTCAGGACGAGCGCCAGCGCCGGGCAGAATCCGTCGAAATGCCTGCCGTTTTTCCGGTTCATTTTTTCGTGCGTTTTCCTTTGATGACGATTTCGGGTTTGCAGTAGACCGTCGAATGGGGCGGAACCGACTCGGTGAGCCATACGTTACCGCCGATCACCGTGTCGTGGCCGATCACCGTGTCGCCGCCGAGGATCGTGCTGCCGGCGTAGATGATCACGTTGTCCTCGATGGTCGGATGACGCCGGACGCCCGAAAGCTCTTTGTCGACAAACGTGGCGCCCAGCGTGACGCCCTGGTAAATTTTGACGTTCCGCCCGATAACGGTCGTTTCGCCGATGACGATCCCGGTGCCGTGGTCGATGTAGAAGTTCGGCCCGATGGTGGCTCCCGGGTGGATGTCGATTCCGGTCTGGCTGTGCGCGTATTCCGAAATCACGCGCGGCAATACCGGTATTTTCAGTTTGTGCAGCACGTGCGACAGGCGGTACACCATCACGGCGTAGAATCCCGGATAGCACAAGATCACCTCTTCGGTGCAGTAGGCCGCCGGGTCGCAGTTTTTGTAAAGGTTGGCGTCCTGCATCAGCCGGGTGTATATCAGCGGGATTTCGCCGAAAAACCGTTCGGTGAGATGTTCGCAGCAACAGTCCATGTCGGCGCACAGCGGGCTGATGATCTCCAGGAAATCGTGCTGGAGATTCTCCCATTTCAGATCCATTTCCTTCAGCGAGATGTTCCTTTTGTCCCGTACCGGGAACAGCAGGTTGGTCAGCGTGTCGATGAAACGGCGCGTGGCCACCTGAGACGGAACTTCGCGGTAAAACACCTGCGTCATCTTGTGCAGGCGGGACGGGAAATTCTTGATTACGTCGGCCATAGTCTATCTGATTGCCCGATCGTCCGGAGCGTCGGCCGGCCGACGGCCGGCTTCGTCCTCCGCGATCAGTTGTTGAATATACAGTTCGATGTCTTTTTTCAGTTTTTTATACAGGAAACACTCCTTATACTGTTCGTTGTCGAGCAGTACCTCGCGCACGTTGCGCAACGAGTTGTTGTAATTGCTCAGTTCGTTTTTCAATGACACGCCCTGCTTGGTTCCCGAAGTGATCCGTTCGACGGTCATGTCCCGCAGCCGTTCGCAAACGGTGTGCAGAAGGATCAGCACCACGTTGTCCAGCAGCGTATGGCCCTGCATGAAAAAATAGACATTGACGCCGAACTGCCGGATATGGCGCCCGAAAGCGGCCACTTCGCCGATCCAGGTCGGATGGTTGGCTTCCAACGTTCGGAGACGCTTTTCGACCTGACGGCCGAGCCAGTGCAGCGTTTCGGCGCCGTCGTCGCGCAAATCGAGGTAGTTGAGCCGGACGCTGCTGCGGAAGTCGAGCAACGAAAAGGCCTTTTCGCTTTTGCGGCGGGCGGAGTAGGCGTACCACAGGAACAACGGGTAGATCGTCCGCGAATAAGCGGTCATGAACTTTTCGAAGTTGAAGATCAGCGTATCGTTTTTGGTCGCTTTGACGCACACCTTATGCAGCGACGGGGGGTGGCACAGGAAATTTTCGGTCGCATAGGCGTAGGTGTGGAACAGCCTCGGGGTGTTGTTCACCAGCCGCGACTGGTCGTTGAAGTTTTTGAACAGGTAGTCGAAGTCGCTGTCCATGCACAGGATCGTATCCCGGTCGCGCTCGTCGATCATCGCCAGCAGGACTTTTTTGCCTTTTGCCAGGTCGTCGCGCAACGGGACGCTGATTTCGAACTTCAGCCGCTCGGTTTCGTAGTCGTCGAAGATGCTGCGCCAGAACGCCACGTCGTCGTACCCTTCGACGAACACGCGGATCAGCCGATACGCGCCGTTCGCGTAACGGGAAACCATCGGAACCGTTTTGGCCGGTTCCTGGAGTCGTATTGCCTGCCGTTCTTTCCTGCGTTTTTTCATATTCGGGTTCGGTTTGGATAAAGGCCGATGCGTTACCGTTCTTCCGGCAGCGTCACCCGCACCACTTCGATCCCGACGCGCTGCAACAGGTCGAGACCGTCGGTCGAATGGTAGTCGTCGCAGTAGACTACGCGGCGGATGCCGCTCTGAATAATCAGTTTCGAACATTCGATGCAGGGCGACGACGTGACGTACAGCGTCGAGCCTTCGCTGCTGTTGTTCGATTTGGCCACCTTGGTGATCGCGTTCGCTTCGGCGTGCAGAACGTAGGGTTTGGTCTTGCCGGCCTCGTCCTCGCAGATGTTCTCGAATCCGGCCGGCGTGCCGTTGTAACCGTCCGAGATGATCATCTTGTTCTTGACCAGCAGGGCGCCTACCTGCCGGCGGACGCAGTAGGAGTTTTCGGCCCAGATCCGGGCCATTTTGATGTAACGAATGTCGAGCTGACGTTGTTTTTCTTCCTGGTATCCCATAAAAAGATGTCGTGTATGCCGTTTCAGTTTTTATTCGATGTAAATTTCCAGCAGTTTTCCCTGTCCGGTCAGCGTTACCTCCTCGATGCAGGCAGGTACCAGTAGGGTCTCGCCTTTTTTGACGGTTTCGGAGCCGCCTTCCCAGCCGAGCGTCGCCCGTCCTTCGGTCAACATGTAGACGACGAACGAATCGCGCTCCACGTGGTTGCGTTCGACCGCGCCGTCCAGTCCGATCAGGTTGACGGTGAAGTAAGGCGATCTTTTCAGCGGAACCGCTTCGTTCGTCCGCGGTTCGGCGGTGATACGGTACGGGATGTCGTTGTCGAAACGGATCGCGTCGGCGGCCAGGTCGGTATGCAGTTCGCGCCCTTTACCCGAAGCGTCCGTGCGTCCCCAGTCGTAAATCCGGTAGGTGACGTCCGAAGCCTGCTGGATTTCGGCCAGCAGGATTCCCTTGCCGATGGCGTGGATCGTGCCTGCCGGAATGAAGAATGCGTCTCCGGGGCTTACTTTCGGACGAGAAAGAATTTCGGGTAGCGTGCCGCGCTCCACGTGTTCCGCATAGCGTTCGCGCGATACGTCCCCGTCGAATCCCAAGTAAAGCTCGGCTCCCGGATCGCAGTCCAGGACGTACCACATTTCGGATTTACCGTAACCGCCGTACCGTTTCGCCGCCAGGGCGTCGTCCGGATGCACCTGCACCGAGAGTTTGTCCTGCGCATCGATGTATTTGATCAGCAGCGGAAACTGCAGGCCGAATTTCTCGTAAATTTTGTCGCCTACCAGATCGCCCATATAGACTTCGATCAACTCTTCGAGGTTGTTTCCGGCCAGTATGCCGTTGCCGACGACGGATACGTCGCCGTCGAGGCCGGAAATTTCCCAACTTTCGCCGATCGTACGCTCCCGGGGCAGCCGTTTTCCGAGTTTTTCGGACAGCCGCCGCCCCCCCCAGATACGCTCTTTCGGCCGAGGCCTGAATTTTAACGGATACAGCATTCGCAACGTTTTAGCGAGCCCGGCTGCGGACGGTTCCCCGGAACGGAGAACGCAACGGCAGACAAAGCCCTGAATTTTAACGACAAATTTAACAAATTATGGCAACTTTTCATACCTTTGTTCCCGCTGCCGGTTCGCGGCGGCGGGTCGCAAGTGCGGACTTATGTGGCAATCAGCCCGATACCGTGAGGCGTGCCGGCGATTATTTTCGGATTATTTTAACCTCGCATCCGCCATGTGTTTGTTACGGGTAGAACAGGTCACCAAGCGTTACGCCGCTCATACGGCGCTCGACGACGTGTCTTTGGAAGTTCCGCGGGGGGCGGTTTACGGGTTGCTCGGGCCGAACGGCGCGGGCAAGACGACGCTGATCCGCATCATCAACCGGATCACGGCGCCCGATAGCGGCCGGGTGTTTTTCGACGGACGGCCGCTCGCTCCCGACGACATTTACCGGATCGGCTACCTGCCCGAAGAGCGCGGATTGTATAAAAAAATGCGCGTCGGCGAACAGGCGCTCTATTTCGCGCAGCTCAAAGGTCTTTCGAAGCGGGAAGCGACGGAGCGCCTGAGGGCGTGGTTTGAAAAATTCGGGATCGCCGAGTGGTGGGACCGGAAGGTGGAGGAGCTCAGTAAGGGGATGGCGCAGAAGATCCAGTTCATCATCACGGTATTGCACCGACCGGCCTTGCTGATTTTCGACGAACCGTTCAGCGGCTTCGACCCGATCAACGCCAACCTGCTGAAAAACGAAATCCTTGCGCTGCGCGACAGCGGGGCGACGGTGATTTTTTCGACGCACAACATGTCGTCGGTCGAAGAGATCTGCGACCATATCACGCTGATAGACCGTTCGCGCAACGTCCTGAGCGGCGCTGTCGGCGAAATTCGCCGCCGGTACGGCGAATCCGTTTTCCGGATCGATTTCGCGGGCGACCCGGCGGCGCTGTCGCAGCAGGAGCTGCAGCCTTACTGTTCGGTGCTCGGCATAAAACGCGGGGCGCCGTATCATACGGCCGAAGTGCGGCTCGTCTCGCCGGACGCCGTGCGTCCGCTGATCGGGCTGCTGAACGAACGAACCGAACTGCACGGCTTTTCGGAAGTGATCCCCGGGATGAACGACATTTTTATCCGGGCAGTCAACGGACAACTTGAACAAACCGACCATGAGTAAGATAGGATTGATTATCGGTCGCGAATTCAACCAGCGGGTGCGGAAACGGACGTTTATCCTGACGACCGTGTTGACGCCGCTGTTGATGGTCGTCCTGATGGTGGCGCCGGTACTGCTGAACAAGGTCGGCGGAAGCCGGCAGTTGGAGATCCTGGTGCTCGACCGCAGCGGTTGGATCGCCCCGCAGTTGCAAAGCGGCGCGCTGCTGAAGTTGACGCCTACCGACTTGTCCGAAGACGAGCTCGGCGCACCGGGAAACCGGTACAACTACCTGGTTATCGGTGAGGACGTTCTGTCCGATCCCGGGGATGTCCGTCTCTATACGAAAGAAGCCCTGACGTTCGACGTTGAAAACGATCTGAAGTCGCAGTTGGGCAGGATTATCGAAAAGCGGAAACTCGAAGCGCACGATATCCGGAACCTGTCTCAGATCATGCAGGAGGTCAAAACGGACGTTTCGATGCAGACTTTTCAACGGCACGATACCGGGGAACGACGGGCCAGTTCCGGCGTCCTGTCGATGACCGCTTCCTATCTGTTCGGGTTCCTGATCTACATGTTCGTTTTCATGTACGGCGTGATGGTCATGCACGGCGTGATCGAAGAGAAAAACTCGCGGGTGTTGGAGATCATCGTTTCGTCGGTCAGGCCGTTCGAACTGATGCTCGGCAAAATCCTCGGCATCGCGTCGGTCGCGTTGGTGCAGTTCCTGATCTGGGTTGCGCTGATCCTGGCGCTGGGAACGGCCGCCCTGCACCTGCTGACGCCCGACGCGTTGATCCGGAGCGCGGCCGTACCCGGGGTTGTGCCGCAAATGGACGCCGGTACGCTTGCGGCGATCCGGCAGGTAACCGACGGCGGTTTCCTGCTGAAATTGTTCGGCGGTTTCCTGGTTTATTTCGTCGGCGGCTACCTGCTCTATGCGGCGATTTTCGCGGCGGTCGGCAGCGCCGTCGACAACGCGCAGGACGCCCAGCAGTTGCAGATGCCGGCCACGATTCCGCTGGTTTTCGCGATCGTCGTGATGTTCACCACGATGCAGAACCCGAACGGGACGCTGTCCGTTTGGTGCAGCATCATCCCGTTCACCTCGCCGATCGTGATGATGGCGCGCATTCCGTACGGAGTGCCTGCGTGGCAGTTGGCGCTGTCGGTCGCGTTGCTTTACGGCAGTTTCCTTTCGATGGTGTGGGTGGCCGGCAAAATTTACCGGGTGGGGATTTTCATGTACGGCAAGAAGCCCGGATTCGCAGAGTTGTACAAATGGATAAAATATAAAGGATAATTAAATTGTAGTCCAATGAAAGAGTGTGTATTGGTAACCGGCGGAGCCGGGTATATAGGAACCCATACGGCGGTCGAGCTGATCGCGGCGGGGTACGACGTGGTCGTGGTCGACAACCTTTCGAATTCCGAACGGGCGGCGGTGGACGGCGTGCGTGAAATTACCGGCGCGGAGATCCCGTTCGAGCAGGTCGACTGCGACGATAAGGCTGCGCTCGCCGGGGTGTTCGACAAGTACAAATTCAATTCGGTCATTCATTTCGCGGCGTCGAAGGCCGTCGGCGAATCGGTCGAAAAACCGCTGTTGTATTATCGCAACAACATCCTGTCGCTGGTGAACGTGCTGGAACTGATGCGCGAAAAGGGCGTCCGCAACATCGTTTTCTCATCGTCGTGCACCGTGTACGGGCAACCCGAAGTGCTGCCCGTGACCGAGCAGACCCCGCGTCAACCGGCCACATCGCCTTACGGGAATACCAAGCAGATATGCGAAGATATCCTGCGCGACACGACGGCGGCGTACGGGGAGCTGTACGGCATCGCGCTGCGTTATTTCAACCCGATCGGGGCGCATCCGTCGGCGTTGATCGGGGAGCTTCCGAAAGGGATTCCTGGCAACCTCGTTCCGTTTATTACGCAGACGGCGGCCGGGATTCGGCCGTGCCTGAGTATTTTCGGGGACGATTACGATACGTCGGACGGTTCGGCTGTCCGGGACTATATCGACGTGGTCGACCTGGCCCGCGCGCATGTGGTGGCGGTCGACCGGATGGTCGGCGGCAAGAGCCGGTCGAATTACGAGTTTTTCAACGTGGGCACCGGTCGGGGGCGTTCGGTGATCGAACTGGTCGAAACGTTCGAAAAAGTCACCGGAGTCGAAGTGCCGCACAAGATCGTCGGCCGCCGGGCCGGAGATATCGAAAAGATCTGGGCCGACACCACGTTTGCGAACCGGGAACTGGGGTGGAAAGCCACGCGTCCGATCGAGGAGACGCTCGCTTCGGCCTGGGCCTGGGAAAAGCACTTGCGCGGGATGAAGTAGAAGGACGGGATTCGAAAACGAAAAAACCGCCGCATAAAAATGCGGCGGTTTTTTCGTTCGCTGGAGAAGTCCGGTTCGCTATTTGGTGGCGTCGCAGACTCCGCGCAGGTAGCCGATCGATTCGGCCACGCCGGGCAGCGGGTTTTTGCCGTCCTTTTCGAATTCGAGGCTGACCACTCCGGTATAGCCGATCTTGCGCAGCGTTTTGACGATTGCCGGAATGTCCATGATCCCGCGTCCCATTTCCCAGGTCTGGCCCGCTTTCGACGCTTCGGTCTCGTCTTTGATGTGGATGTCGTAGATGCGGGCTTTGTACTTTTTCAGGTCGTTCACGCAGCTCGCTCCGAAGCGCGCCGTGTGTCCCAGGTCGATGCAGATCCCAATGCGCGGGTCGAGGTCTTTGATGTGCGCCATCACGTCGGCGGCGTCCGGGAATGTTTGGGTATCGGGGCCGTGCGTATGGATCGCCATCCGGACATTGTATTCCTTGATCTTTTCGTTGACGTAAGGCAGCAGCTCGTAGGCCGGAACCCCGATGAAAATGTCGGCGCCGTAGCGTTTCACGTATTCGAACGCGCGGTCTGCGTCGGCTTTCGAGTTCATGTAGATCGGGCCGAGGATGTAGCCGTTCACGTCGGCTGCCGCCAGCTTCGCCTTGAAGGCTTCCATCTGTTCGGTAGTGCTGTTCATCGGCAGGTGGAAATCTTTTACGCTCATGTATTTGACTCCCATCTGCTTCATCATCTTCAGGGTTTCGTCGATGTTGAAATTGCGGAACGAAAAGCCGGCGACGCCGATTTTGAAATCTTCCGAACCGTGTTTCGTTACGAATTGGGCCGATGCCGTGCACGTTCCCAGCAGCAGCGCCGCGGCGGAAAATAACGTGATGAAATTGATTTTTTTCATGATTATTTGATTGGTTAAGGTTTTCGGGAATCGGGTTCAGGGGATCGGGACAAACCCTTCGGCCCGGACTTTCCGTTTTCCGTTTTTCGGAAAATCGGGAGCAGCGCTTTCGGAACCGGTACGATCGCCCGCCGTCATCGTTACGGCAGGAGGCGGTGCGGGGATAACCGGAGAGATTTTCATAGCGCGGGTTTTGGGGAATCGTTGCGGATGCGTTAACGTGTTTTGAGCCGGATGTTCCGGAATTCGATCTTCATCGGGGGGCCTACGTGCACCTGCATACCGATCAGTCCTTTGCGGGTGCGTTCGTGCGGATCGCCGTCCACGACAATGCTCATCACCTTTCCGTTGATCAGATGGATCAGCGTGTTGCCTTTGGCGATCACGTGGCACGCGTTCCAGCCGTCGCGGTCGATTTCGGCGAAAAGGGCGTCTTTGTCTCCGGTCGAGCCGATTACGTGCGGTTTTTTTCCGGGTTCGGCCTGCGTCGCCTGTCCGCGCAGCGCCAGAAAGGTGCGGCCGCGTTCCTCGTAATTCTGTCCCGTCCACTGGCCGGGGCCGTCGATATCCAGTTGGTATCCTTTCAGCGCGTGTGCGACGCCGGGCACTTTCACGCTGCGGTAGTTGATTCCGCTGTTGCCCTCCGGGGAGACCCGGTATTCCATTTTCAGTTCGAAATCCGCTGGCGTCCCGCCCTTCCAAACGATGAACGAATTGCGCTCCAACAGCGTTTCCGGCGTCACTTCGCCGACCATGCGGTCTCCTTCGACGCGCCAGTAAACCGGGTCGTATTCCCAGCCGTCCAGCGTTTTGCCGTCAAAAATGGCCAAGAACCCGGTTTCCGGTACATTTTCGTCCGGGAACGGGGATTGTGCGCCGAGCGGTTCCGGCATCCAGCAGAAAGCGGCTATACAGGCCGCAAAAACCGTTTTGTTCGCCGCGTGGCGAAGCGAGAGCGAAATCGTCGTCATTTTGGATCGGTTTGGGTGCGCGGGTCTCAGGTGTGCCCGTGCACGGGTTAGCTTACACGGAAATATCCGTGCCGTTAAATATCGTCGGAATTGAATTTATATCCGAGTCGTTTACCGGTCTGCATTTTCGAGTTCTCGATCTTGGTGTTGAGCTGGTCTACCGTGACCACTTTCACCGCGTCGTACGGCGGAACCAGCAGGTCGAAGTCGACCGTATAGTCGATCGCGTTCTCGATGATGTTCAGCAGCGCCGCCCGGTCGATCCGCTGCGTGCCGAAACTGTTGTGCCGCATGCTGATCTGGCGTTTCCCCTCGACGAAATACTGCATCTCGCGGTTGATGAAGATCCGTCCGATCAGGTATCCTTCGTCGGCGCTCCGGTTGTACCGGAACGAATCGGACAGGAAGTTGTAGATGTTGATCATCCCGCAGTAGGAGTTTTCGCGGGCCTGTTGCACGTAAGAGTTCTGCCAGATGATGTGCTCGCGGTTGAATTCGAAGACGTT
>ENA-UESH01002054-UESH01002054.1-human-gut-metagenome-genome-assembly--contig:-NODE-2054-length-12374-cov-4.866715_pt1 | contig 12374 bp, 9 predicted proteins | sample MGYA00243001_ERZ508002 | MGnify/ENA primary metagenome ERZ508002 (study PRJEB26167, sample SAMN06115447) | human gut metagenome | host: Homo sapiens | place: China:Anhui | collected 2015-08-07 | study... | reverse complement strand
CTGTTTTGCCTGTTGTATGCAAGACCTAATTGGTTGCACAGGCAAAAAAATTATGATAAAATAAAAAACGCACAGCCCCGGGCGGATAAAACCCCTTTCTGTGCGGGAAAAATGGAGAAAGCTGGAAAAACCATGGGCATTTCACACGAGTATCATTCTGCGCCGCGCCGGGCACGGCGCGGTACAGTCAGCGGCAAGCTGCGCTTTCTGGGCGCAGTGGTCGCCATTTTGCTGGTATCCTACGCCATCACGGCCATTCTGGAAAAGGGCGCAGAAGGCGCGGACGATACCCCGTCTACCAACGCCAGCGGCATTGCCGAGAACATTCTGGCACCGCTGCCCATGCAGGGCGAAGCGGATAGCAGCAGTGCTGCACAGGATGGCAGCACCGGTGGGCAGGCCGTCACACTGGAGAACTTTGGCCCTGCAAAGCAGAGCGCTGGGGCCTACACCGTCAAAGCCTATGATGCCAGCGTCATCCGCCAGCCCAGCTGCGGGCAGGTGGACCTGAGCTACTTTGCGGACGCAGCCTTTCTGGGCGACAGTCTGACGGTGGGATTCTCGGATTACCAGATCAATCTGGACGGGGCACTCATCTGCGGCTATACAGGCGTTGGCCCGGATGCCATTGTGAACCGCAGCGCAGTCAAAAGCCCCACCCGCGGGCAGGAGGTAGCGCTGGATGTGCTGGCCGCTGCCCGGCCCAAGAAGCTGTATATCCTGCTGGGCACTAACACCCTCACCACGCTGGGCGCTTCGGATCGCTTCCTTGCCTACTATGGCCAGATGCTGGATATGCTGCGCGAGGCTTTGGGCGAGGACTGCGTGATCTACGTGCAGTCTATCCCGCCGGTGCGACCCTCGGCAGCTGCCGAAAAACCCGGCCTTGCATCGGATGTGCTGCGCGGTGTGAACGAGCAGCTGGCTCAGCTGGCCGCCAGCAAGGGATGCGTTTACCTTGACCTGTGGGAGACCCTTGCCGACGGCGAGGGCAACCTGAAGGAGATGCTTGCAGCGCCGGATGGCGTGCATCTCTCTGCAGGCAACGGCTACGGCGCATGGGTCACCTACCTGCGCAACCACGCCAAGTACAGCGCGGATAATTCCTGGACGATGGGCAGCATTTACAGTGCACAGTAACTTATGGTAAAAGGAAAAGGCTCTGCGAAATTTCTGCAGAGCCTTTCCCTTTGCTTATTCCTGTTTTTCCAATTCCAGAAGATACTGCTTCATCTCCACGCCATAGGCGTAGCCGGTGAGCTTGCCGGTGCTGCCCACCACCCGGTGGCAGGGCTGAAGGATGGCGATGGGGTTGCAGTGGCAGGCACCGCCCACGGCACGGCTGGCCTTGGGTTTGCCAACAGCGGCGGCCAGCTGGCCGTAGGTGCGGGTCTCACCGTAGGGGATCTTGTTCATCTCGGCCCAGACGGCCTTCTGGAAGGGGGTGCCCTTGGGGGCCAGCGGCAGATCGAATTCCCTGCGCGCCCCGGCAAAATATTCGTTCAGCTGCTCCTCGGCTTCCTGTAAAAGCGGTGTCTCGCACACCTTGCGGGGCAGCGGTTCCAGTTCCGGTACGCCGTCCGGGCAGAGGGTCAGCCCGCAGATGGCATCGTTTTCCTCTTCCAGCCGGAAGGTTCCCAGAATGCTGTTCACATACCAGACGTTCAAAAGTTGCGCTTCCTTTCCTGTGAGTTTGTGTTATACTGAAGCTATCTTAACACAAATGTACATCCGGCGAAAGGGGCGTTTTTTGTTATGGTACAGGCATTGGAAGAAATCATTGCCAAAAGCAGCAGCATCGTGTTCTTTGGCGGGGCGGGCGTTTCCACCGAGAGCGGCATCCCGGACTTCCGCAGTGTGGACGGACTTTATCATCAGAAGTACGCCTACCCGCCGGAAACCATCCTGAGTCACACCTTCTGGGAGGAGAACCCGGAGGAGTTTTACCGTTTTTACCGCGATAAGCTCATCGTGAAGGGGGCAAAGCCCAACGCGGCCCACCTGCGGCTGGCAAAGCTGGAACGGGAGGGCAGGCTGAAAGCGGTCGTCACCCAGAACATCGACGGCCTGCATCAGGCGGCGGGCAGCCGCACGGTGTACGAGCTGCACGGCAGCACCCTGCGCAACTACTGCACCCGCTGCGGTAAGTTCTACGATGTGGATTTCATTGCCAACAGCACTGGTGTGCCCCGCTGCACCGAGTGCGGCGGCATCGTCAAGCCGGATGTGGTGCTGTATGAAGAAGGGCTGGACGAGGAGGTGCTGTCCGGCGCGGTGAACGCCATCCGCCATGCGGATACCCTGATCATCGGCGGCACAAGCCTTGTGGTGTACCCGGCGGCAGGACTGATCCGGTACTTCCGGGGCGACCATCTGGTGGTCATCAACATGCAGCCCACCGGGGCAGATGCGGAAGCCGACCTGTGCATTGCAAAGCCCATTGGTCAGGTGCTGAGCGAGGATGTAACGCTGGATCTGTAAAACAAAAAGAGCGGCCCTGTTTCGCGCCGATTCTCGCCCCCGGTCCGGTATGCTGGATGCATACTGAAAAAGAATGGGGGAAACCAAATGATCCAGGTTTGTGACCCGCCGCGCACGCGGCAGGTAAGGCGGCTTTCGGCGGAGGAATTCTGCCGGCTGGCGCAGAGCGAAGTGAGCAGTGTGTACCGTCCGCGCAGCGAGGTGCTGCGGATGCTGACGGTAGGCGAGGTGTGGGGCGTGTACAGTACACGCGGTGTGCCGGGAGCCGGGTGCATCCTGCTGCCCATGGATGCCGATGTGGCAGCGGCGGCTGCGCTGCGCCGATTTCTGGGCTGGAACCGCACGTCAGGCGGATATTTTTTGACCCCGGCAGCCGGGCCGGACGGCCATGCCGCCGAGACCCTTGCACCGCTGCTGGCTGCGGCTGCTGCCCGGCAGGAGTTTCTTGCCCGGCAGCGGGCACGGTGGGCCGTGGTGGAATGTGCGGCAGAAGAGCTGATCCCGCTGTATCTGCGTCAGGGGTTTGCTTTGCGGGCTATCCGTCCGCTGGACAGTCTGGCACCGTGTTTCCTGCTGCAGGCCGGGTGCCTTGCGCAGAATGTGCCGCCGGTATGGCTCCCGCTGGCCGACCGGGTGCACATTGCCATCCTGCTGGCTCGGGGCTATGCCGCGCTGGAAAGCCGCGAAAGCCCGCAGGGCACCGTGCTGGCACTGTATCCCGTATGATGTGAAAGTGAGGAAGTTGAAATGAAAGCAGTTGTTCTGGAAGATTATGCCATACAGCAGGGAGATCTGGACTGGTCGGGTGTGAAGGCGCTTGTGCCGGACATCACCCGCTATGGGCGCACCGCGCAGGAAGAGGTGGTGCCGCGCATCGGGGATGCGGAGATCGTGTTCCTGAATAAGTGCCGCATCGACGAAGCCGTTCTGGCCCAGTGCCCGAAGCTCAGGTGGGTGGGCATCATTGCCACCGGCACGGATAACCTTGATCTGAAGGCCTGCCGCCGCCATGGCGTGCCGGTAGCCAACGTGCCGGGCTATTCTACTTACAGTGTGGCACAGATGATCTTCAGCCTGCTGCTGGCCATCTGCCAATGCGCCGACCGTTACCATCGCCTTGTGCAGGACGGCCATTGGCGCACCGAGGAGCCTGCGGCCTACGGTCTGCTGCCGCAGGTGGAACTGCTGGGCAAGACCTTTGGCATCTATGGCTACGGCAGCATTGGCCGGCAGACCGCCCGCATTGCCAAGGCCTTTGGCATGGAGGTGTTGGTGTGCACCCGCACCGTTCGGCCGGAGTACGAAGCCGACGGTGTGGAGTTCGTGGATCTTGACACCCTGCTTGCCCGCAGCGATGTGCTCAGCCTGCACTGTCCGGCAACACCTGCAACACAGGGGCTGATCAACGCGGCCACTCTTGCCAAGGCAAAGCCCGGCATGATCTTGCTGAATACTGCGCGCGGTGCACTGGTGGACGAGCAGGCCGTGGCCGATGCGCTGAAAAACGGGAAGCTTGGCTTTTACGGTGCCGATGCCTTTGGCACTGAACCGCTACCGCAGGCAAGCCCTTTGCGCGGCCTGCCGAATGCCCTGCTGACACCGCACATCGCGTGGGCCACCAACGAAGCCCTGCAGCGGCTGATGGATATTACTGCCAACAACCTGCGCACATGGCTGGATGGCACGGGAGAGAATATTGTGAACGCATAAAAAACCGGGAACGCCGCATGGACGTTCCCGGTTTTTTAGTTCAGGATACCGCTTGCCTTGATGGACTGCACCGCCTCGGCAATGCGCTCCGGCGGCAGGGTGAGGGCAAAGCGTACGTAGCCTTCGCCCAGCGGGCCAAAGCTGGAACCCGGCGTGCACAGCACACCGCTCTTTTCCACAAGGTCAAGACAGAAGTCCATGCTCTTTGCGTACTTTGCCGGGATGGGTGCCCACACGAACATGCTGCCGTGACTGTCCGGCACATTCCAGCCAATGGAACGCAGGCCGCCGCACAGAGCGTCGCGGCGCTGCTGGTACAGGCCGCACTGCGTTTTTACCATGTCCAGCGGGCCGGTCAGGGCGGCGATGGCAGCTTTCTGCACCGGCAGGAACATGCCGAAATCGATCTGGCCGCGCAGTTTCTTGAAGGCAGCTACCACGTCCCTCCGGCCCACAAGAAAGCTGATGCGGGCACCGGTGACGTTGAAGCTTTTGGAAAGGCTGAAGAACTCCACGCCCACATCCATGGCACCCGGCGTATTGAAGAAGCTGTTGCCCACGGCCCCGTCAAAGATAATGTCGCTGTAGGCGTTGTCGTGGATGATGAGAATGTCATACTTTTTGGCAAAGGCCACCAGTTCGGCGTACAGCTCCGGGGAGCCGACGCTGCCCACCGGGTTTGCGGGCAGGGAGACGATCATATACTTTGCCTTGCGGGCCACATCCTCCGGGATGTCCTTCACATAAGGCAGGAAGCCGTGCTCCTTGGTCAGCGGGTAATACCACGGCTTTGCGCCGCCCAGCAGACTGCCCGCGATGAACACCGGGTAGCAGGGAGTGGGCAGCAGCACGGTGTCGCCCTCGTCGCACAGCACCATACCAATGTGGCCCACGCCCTCCTGACTGCCCGCACAGCTGGCCACCTGATCCGGGGTGATCTCCACATGAAAGCGGCGCTTGTAGTAGCCGCACACGGCATCCAGCAGCTCAGGCAGGTCGCGCAGGCTGTACTTCCAGTTCTGCGGGTCGGCAGCGGCATCCATCATGGCCTTGCGGATGTGCTCGGCAGGCGCGAAGTCCGGCGTGCCGACGCTCAGATTATAAATGGTACGGCCCTGTGCTTCCAGAGCTACCTTGCGTTCGTTCAGTGCGGCGAAGATCTCGTCGCCGAACAAGTCCAGTCGTTTGGAAAATTCCATGATACAATACCCCTCAAATCCTCTTGTTTTCAACATGAACCATTTTAATAATAAAGCTATTTTAGCACGTTTTGCCTGCCTGCGCAACGAAAAGGGCAGATGGGGGAGAAAGTTTCAACTTTCGGTGATGGGAAACGAAGGATGTTTCACGGGAAGAAAACCCTCTCAGTCACGGCTGACGCCGTGCCAGCTCTCCCGAAGGGCGAGCTTTATGAGTGCAAACCATCAGATGCAAAAGAGCTCCCCCTTTCGGGGGAGCTGGCGAGCGAAGCGAGACTGAGAGGGTTTATCAATCGATCGTCGTTTTTGTCCGTCCCACACCGATGACGGCGGTGCTGATCTTTTTCCAGCTGTTGCAGCCGCACACACCGTCCACACGCAAGCTCGTGCGCCGCTGGAAGCCTTTCAGCGCTTCCTCCGTCCGGGCACCAAAGATGCCGTCGATGCGGCTCCCGGTCTGGTAGCCCAGCGTGGAAAGCGCGTCCTGCAGAATCATCACATAGCAGCCGCGGCTGCCGCGCCGCAGGGTGGGGTAGCCTGCTGTGGTGCCGCTGCAGGCGGGCGTGCCGTAGCGGCGGTCCATGTGCACCCATGTGGGGGTCTGGCTCAGCGGCTCTACATAGCCCCATGCACCGGTGCCCCGGGCTGCGTTGTAGATGGCCGTGCGGGCGGTCCGGGTCAGGCTTTGGCCCACGTCAAAGGATACGCCCGCGTAGTGCTGGCTGCGGGTGCCGTGGCCGCCCTCCCAGATGCGGCGGAAGGCATACCCCACCGGGATGCCCTTGCCGTACTTGCGGCGGGTCAGGTTCCACGCTTCCATGGCCGCAATGGTGGTCCACAGGGTGGGGCTGGCGGATTTGCCACGGAATTCCCGCACCCGCAGGGTGGTGCCGGTGCTGTAGGGCATGGGGTCGTTCTCGTTCAGGTTTGCATAGGTGTATACCTTGTTCTCGTAGGCATCGTAGATCAGAAGTCGTGCCATCGCTCATTCCTCCTTGCTGCAGTGTGGGCAGCTCTGGGCCTGCAGCGCGGCCCATGTTCCGCGGTCCACGGTGCCGGTCACCAGCAGCCCGGCCCGCTGCTGTGCCAGCCGGACGGCGGCAGTCTCTTCCGGGCCGAAGCGGCGGTTCTCGGTCACATAGCCCTCGGTGCAGTACAGGCAGGAACGCCCGTTCAGCCATGTCTCCACCTGCGCCACGTCCGGCCCCACGCTGCCCGCGCCGATGGCCCGGCCCGGGTAGACCGGGCCATGCCCGATGCTGCGGTCGGGGTTGGGCATTTCGGCGGCGAGCTGCAGGCTCAGCGCTTCCACAGCTGTCCATGTGTCGGCATCCGCAATGCCGGTCTCGGGCAGGCCCAGAAGCTCCTGTGCGCTGCGGGTGGCGGCGGCAGTCTCGTCGGTGTACTGGTCGGAGAGGGGCGGGTTCTCCACACTGGTAAAGTAGTAGGCAATGCGCTGCAAAAGCAGGCTGTAGTAGAGCACTGCACTGCCGGAAGACCCCACTGTGAGCGGGGTACCGGGGTAGGGCAGGCGCTTCAGAGTGACCACCGGCCCGGATGTCCGCAGAGTGGACGCCTTGTCGTACAGGCTGTTCCATGTGGTACGTCCCACGATGCCATCTACAGTCAGCCCCGCAAAGCGCTGGTAGGCCCGCACGGCAGCTTCGGTGGAAGCACCGAACTGTCCGTCGATGCCAATGGCCGGGATGCTGCTCTCGTAGGCGCTCATGAGGTAGAGGTAGAACTGCAGCTCCCGCACCGCTGTGCCGGAAGAGCCTTTGCGCAGCACGCCCGGGTACTCGCCGGGGCGCAGGCTGGACGACAGCAGCTTGTTGGCGATGTCGTTGTACACCTCGTATAGCTTGTTCCATGTCGTGCGGCCCACCACACCGTCGCTGGTCAGGCCAAAGTAGGTCTGGAACCGCTTGACTGCCGCTGTGGTGGCACTGCCGAACTTGCCGTCCACCGTGATGTTGTTCAGGTTCGAGTACACCGTGCGCGCGATCTTGAGCCAGAACTGCACCAGCCGCACATTCTGTCCGCTTGCACCCTCCCGCAGGGCGGTGCCGGGGTAGGCATTGGGGGTGCCGTTGTCGGACTGGATGCTGCGGAACTGGTCGTACAGTTCGGTCCATGTGTCACGGCCCACCACGCCGTCCACGGTCAGGCCGTATTTGCGCTGGAAGGCCCGCACCGCTGCGGCTGTGCCGCTGCCGAATACGCCGTCCACCGTGACCGATGGGATGGAGGAAGTGTACTGCGCCAGCGTATTCAGCCAGAACTGCAGCTGTTCCACAGCACTGCCGGTAGAGCCGGTGCGCAGCACGGTGCCGCCCCATGTGCCGTCCGAGAGAGTGCCGCTGGATACCTCGCCCTCGCTGGTCAGCTCCGCAAGATCCTTGACCGACACATAGATATAGCTGATCTTGTACCATGTCTGCCGTCCAACTGCACCGTCGGCGGTCAGGTTGAACTGCTTCTGGAACGCCCTGACCGTGGCGGCCATCCTGGCCCCGAACACGCCGTCCACAGTCAGCAGGCCGAGGAAGGGATAGTCCTTGGTGATGCGGTTCAGCTGGCGCTGCAGGGCGAACACCGCTGTGCCGCTGTCGCCCTGCCGGATGGGCGAACCGGGGTAGCTCTGGGGGATGGACTGGATGTTCGAGGTGCGGATGATCTCGATGTCGTTGCCGTAGTAATACTTCAGGATCTGCAAGGCGTTACGGCCCTGATTGGCCAGCGTCACGGTGCCCCACTGCTTGAGACCCGGGCAGGTGACCGATTTACCGTCGCAGTATTCAGAGTAGTAGGGGTTTACGGTGCCGGTCTTGCGGATATAGGTGTTGAAGATGTCGTCGGTGATGCGCACCATCACATCGAACACGGTGCGTCCGTGAACGTAATACTGGTCGTAGCTGGTGGAGTTGGTGATGTTGAAGGTGTAGCCCTTGCTGGGGTACCACTCGGTGTAGATGCGGTTGAGTGCCAGCGAGATCTGACAGTGGATGTTGGCCCGCAGGGCCTGCTCCGGCCACGGGGAACAAAATAACCAAACCAAAAGAATGATCGTACAATCGTCTAAAATATGCAAATTTGAAACGTTCAAGAACTGATTTTTGTGCTGAATAAGTCGTACTTATAATAGGCTGATTTTATCGGCGTTTTTCGGTGAACATTTACATAAACGTGTTTCTAGTGGATATCCAACTGGCCAATGGAAACGCGTTTTTTATTTTCAAAAAGATTGGAGTGATAGACATGCACGATGAAAGAAAAGCGGGATGAAACCATCATCCTGCGCTTGAGCAAAACAGAAAAGAACCGTATACCGCCGAGGAGCTTTCCCAGTTGGGAGGCATCCTCGGCGGATTTTTGTTTATGCAGCAGGTTTAAGATGTTGGATTCATTCTGTTAAAACTCAGTCCTACTCTCTGCCGGTCACGGCATCCAAGTCAACGCCCTGTTTTTGCTGCCCGGTATTTTCCGGCAGAGAACGGCAAAGTTTTTTTACTTGAAACGGTGCGCGGATACGATATAATAAGGATGGATAGAAAAATAACATTCGAGCAGCTCTAAGGTTCTGCTGCCCGGAAAGGAGCTTACTGTTATGCGCTATACCATCAGTGAGATGGCATCTCTGCTTGGTGTCACAACCCATACTTTGCGCTACTATGAAAAAATGGGCCTGATCCACCCCGAGGTCAACGAGGATACCGGCTACCGTTACTATACAGTCACTGATACCCGGCGGTTCAACCTGTGCAGGGAACTGCGGGCGGCAGAGCTCTCGCTGGAAGAATGCCGGGAGCTGATTGGCGCACCCACGGTGGAGCAGAGCGACGCCATGTTCAACCATCAGATCGCCCAGCTGCGGCGCAGGCAGGTGCTGGACGAACTGGCCATCCGTTTTTTGGAACACAAGCGGTAGCAGTACCGTACACTGGAACAGAATGCCGGGCGCATCTGGGTGCAGAATTTCCCGGAAATGTGGCGGCTGACCTTCTCACAGGAAGAAGCAGCAGACCGGGATAAAGAATTGCAGCAGGAAAAGGCTGAATGGCTGGAATGTATGCCTGCGACCCGCTGGGTGAGCCGCCTGCCCCGGCGGGTGATGGAGCAGTTTCGGGTGGGACGCAACGAGTACGACTACGGCCTTATGATTGAGGCCGATGCCGCCCGCAGGCTGGGGCTGAAGCGCACAAAGCATGTGGAGGTGGTGTGCGGCGGAGACTATCTGACTACCATTTGGAAAAAGGATTATCGCGGGTCCTTTGGGTGGGACTCACTGGACGACCTGCATGCGGAGATCGTGCAGCGCGGGTTCCGTGCGGTGGGCGAGACCTTCAGCAGCATCGCTGCTAGCCGGGAGCAGCCCGATGGGAACATCGTGAATTACCATCTGACGCGGACAAAAATATATACATAAAATTGCAATATCACGAGAATTTGTTATATCAGACAAATTCTCGTGATATTTTTGTCAAAATAACCCTTGACCTTCGCGCTGCTCTAACGTGTAAACTTTGTTTAGCAAGTAACAAAGTCGGACTTCCGGCTTTGCTGCTCCGACAGAGTACACGATCGAGAAGAAAGAGAAACAGAAGGAGAAACACACTATGAGCGAAAAGATTTCCCGTCGCAACTTCCTGCGCACCGCTACGCTGGGCGCAGCAGCTGCCGGTCTGCTGGCAGGCTGCGGCAACAGCGGCGCTTCCAGCAGCACCGCCGCAGGCACCTACACTGCAGGCACCTACAGCGCCACCGCTACCGGCATCAACACCGCCACCCCCGTCACCGTGACCATGACCTTCAGCGCTGATGCCATCACCGATGTGCAGATCGACGTTGCAAACGAGACCAAGGGCTACGGTGCCGACATCGCCGATGAGATGGTCAAGAAGATCCTGGACGCACAGTCCAGCGAGGTGGACGGCCACTCCGGCGCAACCATCACCTCCGATGCCATCCGGAAGGCTGCCGAGAGCTGCATCAATCAGGCCAAGGGCGTGGCCGCTGCCCCCACCGAGGCCAACAAGGCCGAGACCGTTGTCCCCGACAGCCTGAGCGTGGAGGAAGTGGAGTCCTCTGTGTGCGAGCTGGGCGACATCACCCCCGACGAGACCAAGGACTTTGACGTGGTCGTCGTGGGTGCCGGTGCTGCCGGTGTGCCCGCCGCAGGCTGGGCTGCCGAGCTGGGCGGCCATGTGGCCCTGCTGCAGAAGCAGAGCATCGTGGTCAGCCAGGGCAACTGCGGCTCTGCCATCATCAAGTCCAAGTCCACCGACGCGGGCAAGAAGATGTGGGTGCACATGACCAACGGCCTGTGCGACTGGCGTGCCGATACCAGCCTGCTGAACGCCTACGTCGAGAACTCCGAAGAAGCTCTGATGTGGTATCTGAACCGCGCCGGCCTGACCGACCAGACCGAGTACGGCGACGGCAGCCTCGTGGACAGCAACAAGAACCCCTCCGACCTGCTGCACAACGACGAGAAGGAGATCTTCGCCTACATGTGCACCAGCCAGGATCTGACCGGCGTGTGGAAGGACCGCATGGACACCTACGATTTCGGCGATGAGCACTGCTACTTCTTTGCTCCGTGGATCGGCCCCAAGCCCAAGAACGTGGGCGACGTGCTGGCCACTGTGCTGGAGAACGTGCAGGCCAAGAACTCCAATCTGGAGACCTTCTTCAACACCCCCGCCGTCAAGCTGGTGCATGAGAACGGCAAGGTGACCGGCGTCATCGCAAAGGACGAAAACGGCAAATACATCCAGTTCAACGCTTCCAAGGGTGTTATTCTGGCCACCGGCGACTACATGAACAACGAGGCCATGGTCAAGCGCTGGTGCCCCGATGTGGACGGCTTCGACAAGAAGCAGTACCAGAAGACCGGCGACGGCCACATCATGGCCATCGATGCAGGTGCAAAGATGGAAAATCTGGGCCACACCAAGATGATGCACGACTTCGACTCCGGCCTGATGTACGAGGAACCGTTCCTGTACGTCAACATGGAGGGCAAGCGCTTCTGCAACGAGGACACCGGCTTTGTCTACATGGGCAACATCACCAAGTATGTGCCTAAGTTCAACGGCAACAACGTGGATGCAAACCATCCGGACGGTTCTCTGGGCTGGTACTGCCAGATCTACGATAACGACTACATGAGCTACGCCAACAGCCCCATCCCCGAGCAGGTGATGACCAAGTACATCCCCGGTGCCGTGGAGAACCCGCAGGGCGTGTTCACCAACCTCATCGATACCTACAAGGCCGACACCATCGAAGAGCTGGCCGGTCTGCTGGGCGTGCCTGCAGACGAGCTGCAGAAGACCATCGACCGCTACAACGAGCTGTGCGACAAGGGCAGCGATGTGGACTTTGGTAAGAAGAGCACCTATATGCACAAGATCGAGAAGGCTCCCTTCTGGGGCATCCGCAAGCACATCCGCGTGTCCTCCATCGACAGCGGCGTGAACACCAACGCCAACGGTCAGGCTCTGGATGCTGACGGCAACGTCATCGACGGCTTGTACTGCGTGGGCAACGTAGGCGGTGTGTTCTACGGCGGTGCAGACTATCCGTTCCACCAGACCGGTCTGTCTCTGGGTCGTTGCTACACCTTTGGTATGCTGGCTGCAAAGCATGCTATGGGCCAGCTGTAATTAAGAAAAAGCTGATTTTGGGGCTGTTGCAAAATAGCATCCCTTTATCGCAAAGCCGATCAATCTGAATATTTTTGTACCGCCCCTCCGAAAATATCGTTGATGCGGATAGAAAGCTGTACAGAAGGACGTTCTCAGACTGCAGCACACCTGATAAACGAATACCGCCGAGGACTCTTCCCATTGTGGAGGTGTCCTCGGCGGCTTTTTTGTATATAGGGCAGCAATGCTTGACCATTTTTTGTGAAGGTGATGAGTTACGAGATGGAGCACAGCTTTCTCCGCAATGATCTCGATTGAAAACAACTGCACATAT
>ENA-UESH01002050-UESH01002050.1-human-gut-metagenome-genome-assembly--contig:-NODE-2050-length-12398-cov-2.988800_pt1 | contig 12398 bp, 7 predicted proteins | sample MGYA00243001_ERZ508002 | MGnify/ENA primary metagenome ERZ508002 (study PRJEB26167, sample SAMN06115447) | human gut metagenome | host: Homo sapiens | place: China:Anhui | collected 2015-08-07 | study... | reverse complement strand
TTCCGCGAGGGCTTTCAATTCCTTGACAAGTTGTTGGAAAAGCTCCATTTGCAAGATCTTGACGGCGCGGACCTGATGCTGCTGCTCCTGCTCTTCTTTCTCTTTGAGGAAAAGGCGGACGACGAGCTGCTCATCGCTCTCGGATTGCTGCTCATTCTATGAAACACGACTGACCGCCGGTCAGTCGTTTTCGCTTATCTCCTTGGTCGCGGCAACAGCCGGCTCATAGAGCACTGTGCCGTTCGGCAGGGTGAAATCCTCCGCGTCCACGCCGTCGTAGCTGACCGTCAGCGCCGCCATGCGGTAGACGACCGCATCGTCGCATTCGCGCTCCGCCGCGGCAAGCAGCCCGGAGCTTACGCTGACCCAGTAGCGTTCAACATAGCCTGCGTCGTCGGGCTCGGTCTCCACATAGATGCAGTTCACACCCTCGAGCGCGCGGTAATCCGCCGCCGCGATGCGCTCCGGCGGCAGCGCGAGGATGTCCTCATAGGTCAATATTCCCTGCTCCGCATCCTGCGTGAGCGCGGAGGCACCGGAATAGACCTTTCGGCTGCTGCCGTACCAGATGTAGACCGCATCATCGCCGGTGATGACATGGCGGGTCTGCCCGTCCGTCTCCGTGACGTCGAGCCGCAGCCAGCCGTCCGCGGCTGCCGCCGTGATGACGCTCACGCCGCTGCCGCCGCTCCAGTAGCGCTCGACCGTGATGGTGCGCGTGTACACGCGCGGGCGCGCGAGCACCTCAATGGCGCTCTGCACTGTGTCGGGCCGGACCTCCACGCAGTCAACGGCCTCGTTGTCCACGGTGGGGCCGCTCGGCTCCGTTGTGCTCGGCTCCGGCGGCAGCACGATCTTCTCCGGTTCACGCAGACTGCCGCGCACCATAAAGGCGACGACGAGCAGGACCAGCAGGATGCACGCGATGCCGATCGGCGTCATTTTCTGTTTTCCCATCCTGCCGCCTCCTTTCCGTCGCAGTCCTTTAAGCCCTGTGATCCTCCGGCCGCTCCGCGCGCAGGCCGAAGTACCATTCGATCGCGTCCGCGATGCGCGCGCAGGCGTGACCGTCGCCGTAGGGATTGACCGCGTGGGCCATCGCCGCGTAGGCGGCGGGATCGTTCAGCAGCTCATTTGCCAGCGCAAGGATCGCGTCACGCTCCACGCCCGCGAGCTTCACCGTGCCGGCGGCGACCGCCTCGGGGCGCTCCGTCTCGCGCCGCAGGACAAGCACCGGCTTGCCGAGCGCCGGAGCCTCCTCCTGCAAGCCGCCGGAGTCGGTCATGACCATATAGCAGCGCGCCATCAGGTTGTGCATCTCGTCCGCGCTCAGCGGCGCGATCAGATGTACGTTCCCGATGCCGTCCAGATGCCGGTGGGCGCACTCCTGCACCACCGGAGAGAGATGCACCGGATAGACCAGCTCCGCCTCCGGGTGCGTCCCGGCAAGCTCTGCGAGCGCGGACATGATGTCCTCCATCGGCTGTCCGTAATTCTCGCGCCGGTGGCAGGTCACAAGGATGACTTTCCTGCTCGCGTAGTCCAGCTCGTTGAGCAGTTCTGTCGTAAAGCGATAGTCCTTGCGTACCGTTGTTTTCAAAGCGTCAATGACCGTGTTGCCGGTGACGAACACGCCCTCGGTCACGCTCTCGCGCGCAAGGTTCGCGCGGTTATTCTCCGTGGGGCAGAAATAAAGGTCGGCGAGCCGCGTGACAAGCTGACGGTTCATCTCCTCGGGATAGGGCGAATACTTATCGTAGGTGCGCAGCCCCGCCTCGACATGGCCGATCTTCACCTTATGGTAAAAGGCCGAGAGCGCGCCGGCAAAGGTCGTGGAGGTATCGCCGTGGACAAGGATCATATCGGGCGCAAAGCGGTCGATGACCTCGTCCATACCGGTCAGGCACTTACAGGTGATGGTCGAGAGCGTCTGACGCGGGGTCATAATGTCAAGGTCGGCGTCCGCCTTGAGGCCAAAGACCTGCATGACGCTGTCGAGCATCTCGCGGTGCTGCGCCGTCACGCAGCAAAGGCTCTCGATGCCCTCGCGCCGCGCGAGCTCCTTGACGAGCGGAGCCATCTTGATCGCCTCCGGCCGCGTGCCGAAGACGCTCATCACTTTAATCTTCTTCATGCTTTTCTTCCTTCTCCTCCGGCGCAGGCGCGGCAGGCTTTGCCTGCGCTTCCTCCTGCTCCAGTTCCTTTTCGTGGGCGGTCTCCGCGATCTCGCGCGGGAAAATGACGCGCGAGGCGACATAGGCCACCGCCGCGAGCGTAAGGAGCAGCAGCATTGCCTTCAGCTCGCCGCTCGTCGTGAGCACGACGGCGGACAGTCCCAGCAGACTGCTCACCACATACAGCGCCGCCACCGTCTGCTTCTGGTTGAGTCCCATATCCATCATGCGGTGGTGGATGTGCCCGCGGTCCGGCGTCATGGGGCTCTGCCCGCGCGCCACGCGGCGCACGATGGCAAAGGCCGTGTCGAAGATCGGCAGTCCAAGCACCAGAAACGGCACCGCGAACGAAACGATAGCGTAATACTTAAACAGGCCCTGAATGGAATAGGTCGCTAAAATGTAGCCCAAAAAGGTCGAGCCGGTGTCGCCCATGAACATCTTCGCCGGGTTCTTATTGTACGGCATGAAGCCGAGGCACGCGCCCGCGAGCGCCGCCATCACGATGGCGACCTGCTGCTCGGAGACAAGAATGGCAATGACGAGCATCGTCATCGCGCTGATGGTCGAAACGCCGCTGGCCAGACCGTCGAGCCCGTCGATGAGGTTCACGGCGTTCGTCACGCCGACGATCCACAGCACCGTCACGGGATACTTCATCCAGCCGAGCGACCAGTAGGGCGCGTCGGAAAAGACGTTGGGGTTCGTCAGGATCTCGATCACCACGCCGTGGTACACAGCGACCAGCGCCGCTAAGATCTGCACGAGAAATTTGAACTTCGCGCGCAGCGGCGTCATATCGTCCACCACGCCGAGCACCACGATGATGACCGCGCCGAGCAGGATGCCCTTCATCTGGTGGTCGATGTGGACAAAGAGCAGGATGCTGACCATGAAGCCGAGGAAAATCGCAAGCCCGCCCAGCCGCGGCACCGGCTTCTTGTGCATCCGGCGGCTGTCCTTCGGCACGTCGATCGCGCCGATCTTATAAGCAAACGACTTCACGAGCGGGCACATGATGAAGCTCACGACCATCGCGCACACGAGCGCGGCGCCCACCCAAAGCAAAAGCTCTTTCTGAATATCCATGTTCCCTCTTACCTGGCGACGAAGCCGACCTTCTTGTAGACCTTGCGCAGCGTCTTTTCCGCGAGGTAGGACGCCTTCTGCGCGCCGTCCTTGTAAACGCTCTCAAGGTATGCCTTGTCCGCCGTCAGGCGCTCAGCCTCCTCGCGGATGGGGCGCAGCAGCTCGATGACCGACTCGGCCACGGCGGGCTTGAAGATGCCGTAGCCCTGTCCGGCAAACGCGGCCTCCGCCTCGGCGACGGTCTTGCCGGTCGCGGCGCAGTAGATGGAAAGCAGGTTGGAAATGCCGGGCTTATTCTCTTTATCGAACTTCACGCAGGCGTCGCAGTCCGTCACCGCGCGCTTGAACTTGCGCATGATGTCCTCGGGCTTGTCCATCATGTAAACGCAGCCGTCGGGGTCGGATTTGGACATCTTGCTCGTCGGGTCGCCGAGGCTCATCACGCGCGCGCCCATCTTCGGGATAAACGGCTCGGGCAGCGTGAAGGTGTCGCCGTATACGCCGTTGAAGCGCTGCGCGATGTCGCGGCAGAGCTCGACATGCTGCTTCTGATCCTGACCGACCGGCACAAGGTCGGCCTGATAGACAAGAATATCCGCCGCCATCAGCACCGGGTAGGTGAACAGGCCCGCGGTGATGTTGTCCGCGTGCTTGGCGGCCTTGTCCTTGAACTGCGTCATGCGGCTCAGCTCGCCGAACTGCGTGTAGCAGCCGAGCACCCACGAAAGCTCCGCGTGCTGGGGCACATGGCTCTGAATGAACATGATGTTCTTCGCGGGGTCAAGCCCGCAGGCGATGTACTGCGCGAGCTGGTTGACCGAGCGGCGGCGCAGGTCGGCGGGATTCTGGCGCACGGTGATGGCGTGCATATCCACGATGCAGTACAGGCAGTCGTACTCCTCCTGCAGGCTCACCCAGTTCTTGATGGCGCCCATGTAGGAGCCGAGCGTCAGCTCGCCGCTGGGCTGGATGCCGCTGAAAATTCTCTTTTTGACCGGAGCGTTTGCTTCCATAATGGTTTTCCTCGTTTCTATCGTGATTGGCGCACAGGGCGCTGGAAGTGCCTATATTCTCAATTTGATATCATACCACACTTATTCTAAAAAGACAAGAGAACCTTGACAAGCGCGGGCACAAAATGTAAACTGAAGAACACTGAAATTTTTGCTTCAGGAGGTCACCCCATGTCCCTTGATATGACGTACTTCAACGAGATGGAGGCGAAGATCCCGCACGGCAAGGTCCGCACGCGCTTCGCTCCCTCCCCCACCGGCTATATGCACGTCGGCAACCTGCGCACCGCGCTCTACACCTGGCTCATCGCGCGCAACGCGGGCGGCACCTTCATCCTCCGCATCGAGGATACCGACCAGGGCCGCCTCATCGAGGGCGCGACCGACGTCATCTACCGCACGCTGGCCGAGTGCGGACTCGACCACGACGAAGGCCCCGACGTCGGCGGTCCCGTGGCTCCCTACATCCAGTCCGAGCGCCGCGACACCTACGGCAAATACGCCGAGCTGCTCGTCGAGCGCGGCGGCGCCTATTACTGCTTCTGCGAAAAGACGGAGAGCGCCGAGGATTCCGGCGAGTTCGACCGCGCGGACGATCCCTGCCGCGACCTGCCGCTTGAGGAAGCAAAGGCCCGCGTCGCCGCCGGCGAGCCCTACGTCGTCCGCCAGCGCATCCCCAAGGAGGGCGCCACCACCTTCCACGACGCCATCTTCGGCGATATCACGGTGGAGAACAAAACGCTCGACGACCAGGTGCTTTTGAAGCGCGACGGCCTGCCGACCTACAACTTCGCCAACGTCATCGACGATCATCTCATGGGCATCACCCATGTGGTCCGCGGCAGCGAGTACCTTTCCTCCGCGCCGAAGTACAACCTACTCTACGAGGCGTTCGGCTGGGAGGTCCCGACCTATGTCCACTGCTCCCCCGTCATGCGCGACAGCCAGCACAAAATGTCCAAGCGCCACGGCGACCCGAGCTATGAGGATCTCAAGGCGCAGGGCTTCCTGACGCCCGCCATTCTGAACTATGTGGCGCTCCTCGGCTGGTCGCCGCGCGGCGAGCGCGCCGAGCAGGAGTTCTTCACCATGTCCGAGCTGGCCGAGGCCTTCGACATCGCAGGCATCTCCAAGTCCCCCGCCATTTTCGACATCGAAAAGCTCACCTACTTCAACGCCAACTATATCCGCAATATGGCGCCCGAGGACTTCGCCAAGGCCGCCGAGCCGTTCATCCGCCAGAGCGTGAAGAATGAGGCGTACTCCGCTTCCGAGATCGCGGCGCTGCTGCAGGCACGCTGCGAGAAGCTCACCGACATTCCCGAGAAGGTCGATTTCTTCGACGCCCTCCCCGACTACGACCTCGCGTTCTACACGAACAAAAAGTCCAAGACCGACGCGGCGGTGTCGCTCGAGATGCTGCAGAAGGTCCTCCCCAAGCTCGAGGCGCTGAACGACTGGTCCACCGACGGCATCCACGATATGCTCATCGCGTTCGCGGAGGAGCTGGGCGTGAAGAACGCCACGCTCATGTGGCCCCTGCGCATCGCCTGCGCCGGTAAGCTCGTCACCCCCGGCGGCGCGGTCGAGATCTGCAAAATTCTCGGCAAGGACGAGACGATCCGCCGCGTGAAGTGCGGCATTGAAAAGCTCGGCGGATGAACGAACTCAGCTCCTACCTCCGGCGCACGCTCTGCGAGGCGTGGCAGAGCGGTTACGGCGAGGAGGCGCGCCGCGCCGCCATCGTCGCACCGCTCCTTGCGCTCATCGGCTTCGCCGCCGCGTGGTTCTTTCCGCAGCTGACCGATCACGTCATGGGCGTGCTCGAGCAGGCGATCGACAGCGCCGGTCTCAGCTCCGTCACCGAGACGCGGGGTATGGCAGCCGCCATCTTCGCCAACAACCTCACCGCCGCGTTCTCGGCGATCCTCTGGGGTCTTGTCCCCTTTGCCTATCTTGCGGCCTTCCCGCTCGGCTTCAACTTCTTCCTGATCGGCGCGCTGGGCGTGTATTATGTACGCAGCGGCGCCGGCCTCGGCTCCTACCTCGTCGGCATTCTCCCCCACGGCATCTTTGAGCTGCCCGCGCTCGTGCTTTTCTGCGCGGCGGGACTGTACCTCTGCTCGCGCGTGACCGCGCGCGTGCGCGGAGACAAGGAGGTCCGCATCCTGCGAACACTCTCCGAGGTCTCGACGCTCTTCCTCTATGTCATTCTGCCGCTGCTCGCCGCGGCGGCGCTCATCGAGACCTATGTAACGCCTCGTCTGCTGGCGATGGTCCTCTAATACATCCTGACGCAATGCTACAAATCAAACAGGAAGCCCGCAGCAAAAGCTGCAGGCTTCCTGTTTGTCATATTGGTTCCGGAGGATCAACCGCCGATCTCAATTGCGCGAACGATGCCGTCCTTTACATAAAGGTTCATCGTCCCGCCGTAGCTGATCGCTGCATCCACGCCGCCGGTGAACCAGCTTTGGCCGTCGCGATTCCAGATTAGAACGCCGGAAGACACATTGTAGGTGCGTCCGCCGTAGTTGATCGCCGTTGTGCCGACCCACGCGGAGGTGGAGACCTTGCTGAACTTGGTCAGATTGACCACAGATGTGAAGCTGCTCTCTCCCGCAACCGCCGCGACAAAGTCGCCGACCTGAACGGAATAGCCGCCTCTCTTTTCAATCGGCTTCCCTCCGCCGAGATCGATCGTGATAAACTGGTTGTAGATCGTTCCGCCGGAGATATCCGAACCGTCCGGTCTGCTCTCAGCCTTTATCACGCGGCCATAAAGCGTCGAACCATCGCCCGTGCCGCTCAGCGCGATCAGGTCGATCTGGCCGCTGCTGTTCGTGCGGGCGTAAATGATCTGGCTTTGCGGAATAATGACCTCTGTAAGCTCGGAGAGGCTCTTGAGCTCGCCGTCTACATAAATCAGCGCATTATCCGCGAGCTTTCTGCTGCCGAGCGTTCCCTCGCGGACATCCAGGTTGCCGCTCGCACCGCCGGATTTGGCCGACAGGCTGACCTGCTTATCTTTGGAAGCGGAGATACCGACAAGCTTGCCGCTGTATTCGGAATAGGTCCCGGCGATCTCGATGATGCTGCTGCCGCAGAACATTTGGAGCTTGCCGTTGGAATCCACAACTCCGACCGCATTCGCGCGGGCCGAGTTCTCACTGTCCACGGCGCCGGCCACGCTGCCGTCGCTTGTGAGCAGAAGCGTCATGGTCTTGCCGGGCTTGAATTTGCTCAGACTCTCCTGCGCCGTGGGCAGGACAGTGAACTGCGTTCCATTCAGCACCGTGATGCTGCTCGGCGCGCTGGGCGAGGGATCGCAGGCCTCATAATACACTGCCACGCGCGTATCGCAGGCATAAAGCGTGTTCGACGAGGCGTCATAGGTAACAACATCATTTCTGCGCAGGGCGGAAACGGAGCTGAGCACGCCGTTGCGGTAAACGGCGAAGTCCGTTCTGCCGCCCGTCAGGGCGCTGATGCCGACCGTTGATTTATCCGCCGAGAGAATGACCGCCGCGTTGCTTACCGCAGCGCCAGTCGTGCTGCTTACCACGGGAACAAAGGTCAGCACCTTGCCGTCCGCATCGAACAGCAGATCGCCCTTGAGTCCGTTGAGCACGGTGGCGGAGCTTGGGCGCACAAGGTCATAGCTGTTCTTCTTCCCGCCGGAGACCCGCGCGGTATTGCCGTTGAGGGCTATCAGCGTTACGCGCTCGCGCGAGACACAGTTTGCAGGGTTGTAGACCCTTGTTGTTGTGGATGTCTCACCGTCCTTTTCGGTGCTGCTCGTCGCCTTCGCGCCGAGCACATTGACGAACAGCTGCGCCGCCTGCGCGCGGGAAATAGCTGCGCCGCCTGCAAGCTCCACGCCCGCGCTCACACCGGAGGCCTTGGCAAGGTCAATGTAGCCCTCCGGCCAAATGCCGCCCGAGGCCGCGTCCGCATCCGTGCGGAGCAGGCGCATGAGAATGGTCACAGCCTCACCGTAGCTGATGGCGCGATCCGGCTGGAAGGTGCCGTCCGGCAAGCCTGCCAGCAGCTTCTCGCCGCGCACGGCATAATTGACATAGCGCGCTGCCCAGTGGCTCGCGCGCACATCGGGGAAGATCGTCACCGTTTTATAGCGCAGCACATCGCTGCTGCCCATCAGTGTGACCAGCATCTTGCAAAATTCCGCGCGGGTGAGCTGCGCATAGGGATTGAACTGCCCGATGCCGTTGCCCTCGACCACGCCGAGCAGCCGCAGCACCTCCACGTTCTGCGCCGTCTTTTTGTCCGACACATCGGAGAAGCTGCCTGCCGCCGAGGCGGGAAGCACCACCGCCGAGAGCGTCAGCACAAGCGCGAGCAGCGCGGAAAATACTCTCTTTTTCATAGTTTTTCTCCTCTCATTCCGCCCGCAGCGCTTCCACGGGCTGGAGCTTCGATGCCTTGATGGCGGGATAACTGCCGAAGAGCACGCCCAGCGCAACGCTCAGCGCGAAGGCTGCGATGGTGACCCACGGCACGGGATAGATCGTTTGCTGGTAGATGATGCGTCCGAGCACCACGCTGCCGATCGTGCCGAAGATGATGCCGACGATGCCGCCCATGCCGCAGAGCATACCTGCCTCGATCAAAAATTGGGTAACAATGCTCGAGCGCTGCGCGCCGATGGCGCGGCGAATACCGATCTCGCGGGTGCGCTCGGTCACGGTGACGAGCATGATGTTCATGATGCCGATGCCGCCGACGAGCAGCGAGATCGCCGCGATGCCGCCGAGCACCATACCGATCATGTTGAACGACTCATTCTGGTACTGCTGCCAGTAGTCCGCCGCCAGCACCTCGTATTCGCCGCTGCCCTGCGGGACAAGTCCCTTGAGGAAGCCGCCGATGTAGGCGATGGCGGTGTTCGCCGATTCGCTGTCGCGCGCCTTGACAATGTATTCCGTGAAGCGCGCGCCGCCGAGCACGCGGCTCGCCGTGTAGGGAAAGACGGCCATGTTATCCATCTGCGTGACGCTGTTGTCGCCCTCCTTGCCGCGCGCGGCGTAGACACCCACAACGGTGAAGTTGTTGCCGTTGACCTTGATGGTCTTGCCGACCGGATCGACCGTGCCGAAAAACTGCTTGGCCATCTCCGCGCCGAAGACGCAGACCTGATTATAGTTCTGAATGTCCAGATACGCAAGGTCGCGCCCCTTGGCAACGGTCAGATTGTTGCACGCGCTGTACTGGTCGGAGCCGTAGTAGAGCGTCGGCGGGCCGCTGATGAGGTTCCACTGCTTGTCGTACTCCGTCTCCATCGTGGAAGAGTTCTTTGTACCGTAGATCACAGTGGCGTTCGCCTGTCCGTTCGGCGTAATGCCGATGACATATTCCTTCAGGCCCTGGCAGTATTCGTAAAGGTCGGGGAAATAGTCCTTGCTGACATCGTTGCCGTCTGCATCGTACATCCATGAGTAGATGTTCACAGAGACGCGGTTCGCGCCCATCGCGGAAAACTGCTTCATCATCTGTGCCTTCATGCCCTCCATGACCGAAACGATGGTCATGACGGCGGCAATGCCGATGAAGATGGAGAGGATCGTCAGCGCGCTGCGGCCCTTCTTGCCGATGATGGAGCGCCACGCCATTTTGAAGGCCTGTAAAATGTTCACAGCCAATCCACCTCCTGCTGCCGGTCGTCAACGATCTTGCCGTCCGCAAGGCGGACGCAGCGCCGCGCGGTGGCGGCGATGCCGTTGTCGTGCGTGATGAGAATGACGGTGCTGCCCTCCTTATTGAGCTGCTGGAGGAATTGCAGCACCTCGTGGCCCGTTTTGGAGTCCAGCGCGCCGGTCGGCTCATCCGCCATGATGATGGGCGGGCGGGTCGAGATGGCGCGGGCGATGGCGACACGCTGCTGCTGGCCGCCGGACATCTGCGTTGGCTTATTCCTGCGGCGGTCGACAAGGCCGACGCGCTCGAGCGCGTGGACGGCAAGCTCGTGCCGGTCATCGATGCCGATGCCCTGATAGACAAGCGGCAGCTCGACGTTCTCCTGCACGGAGAGCGACTGGATGAGGTTATACTGCTGGAAAATAAAGCCGATCTCCTTGTTGCGGATGCGCGAGAGCTGCATATCGCTCAGCTCGCTCACGTCCGTTCCCTCGAGCAGATACTCGCCGTAGGTCGGCACGTCGAGGCAGCCGAGCACATTCATCATCGTCGATTTGCCAGAGCCGGACTGTCCGACGATGGCAACGAACTCGCCCCGGTCGATGGTAAGCGAAACGCCGTCGAGCGCGCGGACCTCGCTCTCAAGGCCCTCGGAGTAGATCTTATAAACGTCTCGCAGTTCGATCAATTTCGCCATGGCGCTATCCTCAATATACCATGCCGTAATTGTCCCAGCTGGTGGCAGAGCCGGTCATATACTGCGTAAAGACCTCCGCGCCCTGCTCCACGCCGGACTTGATCTCGACATTGTTGTTGTCCTGAATACCGATCTCGACCTGCACGGGATAGAAGCCCTCGGGGATCGTCTCGTCGGAGTACGGCAGCTCGATGGCATTGTCGGGCATGCTGTCCGCCTTGAGGTAGACGACCGTAGCGCTCGTGCCGTCCTCAAGTCCCACCGTGCGCACGGCCTGAATGGGCAGAACCAGGCAGTTGTCGCTCTGGCTGGCGGTGAGGCTATAGTTGATGTTGCTGTTGATTTGCAGCGTACCGTCCGCATTATCCGCCTCAATGGTGAAGGGATAGGTCGCGACACCGTTATTCACGCTGCTCGAGAGGCTCACGGAGCTGATCGTGCCGAAGCTCGGATTGCCCCATTGATTCAGATCGACGCCCATGCCGACCTTGAGGTAGCTGACGTTGCGCTCGTCCACCGTCGCGCTGATGGTGACGGTGTTCGTGTCGGAGATGGTCAGCGCGGTCGCGCTGGCGGTGATCTCCTGCCCGGGTGTGATGCTCAAGCCGATGACCATGCCGTCAATGGGCGCAACGGCGTTTGCGTAGGCGGCATTTTTTTCCGCCTCCTCCAGCTCCTTCTGTGCCTTTTGCAGGCTCTGCTCCAGATCAAAGATGGTGTTCTCGGTGTTCTCGCCGTTGACCTGCACCAGCGGCTCGCCGGCAGAGACCGAGAGATAATCGATCAGATTCGTCGCAACGACCGTGCCGGCGGGAATGCTCAGCTCGCTCGTGCGGTAATAGTCCAGCTTACCCGCCTCGTAGGGAGAAGCGGTCTCACCGTTCACCGCCACGGTCGCGGAGGCCGCCATCGCCTTGGCGAGCACGCCTGCGTTCGGGACCACGATCTCCACGCTGAACAGCTCCGAGCCCTCGCTCGTCACACGCTTGACCATATGTACCTTCTCCACCCTGCCGTCGATCGAGGACATCAGCGCGGGGACGGAGACCTGCACGGTCTGGCCGGCGTAAAGCTTGCTCTGATAGGCGTAGCTGTAATACTGCGTGAGGCGCATCTGCGTGTCGTCCACGAGCGTGGCGACCTTCTGCGCGCCGACCTCGTCGCCGACCGTGAGCTTCACGGTCTCGAGGAGCTTGCCGGCGTAGGGCGCGGTCAGATTGAGCTTGGCAATGTCTTTATAAGCCGCGTTGAGCTGCTTCTGGTAGCCCTCGATGTTCGTCTTTGCCTCGCGCACCTTTTTCTCCGCATCGGGAGAATCATAGGTGAAGAGCGGGTCGCCCGCGGCGACCTTCTGCCCCTCGGTCACGAAGACGTCGCCCACGGTGCCCGCGGTCGCAAGCGTGATGCTCTCGCTCTTCTTCGCCTTGACCATACCGCTGCCGTTGACCATCGAGGTGATGGAGCCGTAGTCCACAATGGCGGTACCGATCTCCGCCTCGCCATCCTTCTTTCCGAACTTCTTAAAGAGGGTGAAGCCGATCGCAAGCACCAATACGGCGGCAATGATACGGCGCACGGTCTTTTTGCGCTTCTTCTTGCTCTTCGGCGGCGTTGGAGCGCTGCCCGGTGCGCCGGCAGGGGTAGGCGTTTCTACGGCGCTCTGCGCCGGCGTCGTCTGCGCGACGGGTTCCATCGTCTGTTCCATGTTGCTGTTCTTCCTTTCCCGGATTTGCTGTGTGTAATACACTTCATACAGTATAACACAGGTTT
>ENA-UESH01002031-UESH01002031.1-human-gut-metagenome-genome-assembly--contig:-NODE-2031-length-12470-cov-146.529735_pt1 | contig 12470 bp, 16 predicted proteins | sample MGYA00243001_ERZ508002 | MGnify/ENA primary metagenome ERZ508002 (study PRJEB26167, sample SAMN06115447) | human gut metagenome | host: Homo sapiens | place: China:Anhui | collected 2015-08-07... | reverse complement strand
AAGAAAGACTACGATTCAACTAAAATATACAGAAAAACACAAAAAAAGGGTGCGTCACAGACTTATGACACACCCTCGGGAAAGAAAATGTTGCTATTCATCTGGGGTGAGCCGAGGCATATTTAAAAAGTTGTCTTGATATTTTATCATTTTAATAGCTATAGAATAGAATTCATTACACTGACTACGATCCAACTGTAATCTTTTCTTCAGTGTCTCATTTGGAGCAGCTTTTTCCAACGCCTCCATTTCTTCCAAGATAAACTCTACATGCGAATACGCTTCATCTAAGTCTGCTTTGTATTTTGAAGGTTCATCCGATTTTAAAGCTTCATTGCCTACCACAGTCAATAATAGATTATAATGGTCTATTAGCTGAAAAGCATAAGCTTCTTTATAAGCATAGTGCAACATTTGCTGCTTCTCGTCTTCTGCTTTAGTAGAAACGACATTCTCAATCCAGTTTATTGCTGAATATTCTTTATACATTCCATCAAGTATCTCAAGAGCCAACTTAATCTTGTTCTTTTTCTTGGAGTTAAATAGTTTTTGAACTTTCAAAAACCTCTCCTTTAAAACATTTACATCTTCCATTGCCGATTATTTAGTATTCATACTACCGCACTTAGGACATTTCACAGGATAAGAAGCAGCAGTAGCATTCCACTCCATATCCAACGCCTTAAATCTATGTCCGCAGTCTTTGCAGACAAATGTTTTGACACCTCTCAACATAAGTAACTCATTTTTAGAATAATGAAACTATCCAATCCCAAACCATGGTTCCCAAACTGATGGCCCATGAAATCACCACATAAATCAACCAGCAAAGCACGACAATGAACACAGCCGTCCAGAATGCCTTCTTATTCACCTTATTGACAATCTCCTTATCATCCTCGATATAGCCAGTAATCAATCTCAGATTCTCTACATACGAGCGCTTGAATACATCCAGCACATCACCTATATAGAAAGGTATGGCACCTATCAGCACATCCATCAAGATATTATAGATGACAGCCAAAGTCAGCGGAATAGACTTAACCACGCAAAGACTGTAATAGATGAATGGGAATGCAAACACGCTCGTCAAAGCATCACCGATACCGACAGGAAGGATGAAGCCAAGAATAGGATCCAGGAACCACTTGTCCATATACTTCGCCGTACCTACCATCAGACGATATGACGATCTGTTCATCATCTTCTCACGCTTTGCTGCTTTTTTATCAGCCATACTATTCATCGTATTTATATTTATTTATTCTTTATCACTACCTACAAATACCGATGCCTTCATAAAAGAGAAGGTTGCATCAACGAGCCAACCGATGCACGAACCAACTGTAGCTATCCACCAGGCAACATGATAACCTGCAGTACAATTGGTAGCCTTGAAAAGGACATCGCCGTCAAAGAGATGCCTCACCAGATTAGGCAGGAAGAACAATCCATGCGCCAAACCAGCTTGCCATCCATACAATTCCGTACCATTGATGTCGACAAACAATACTGCTGCCACTATAGCAACGATTGGTCGCCAGGGTAGGAACATGAAAACCATTACAAGAAACCCTATAATTTTATTCATTTTTCGTTACACTTTATTTATGCTATGATTTCATCTATACAGACAATTATCTTTTAGATACATTTTGTTGTTTCTAATCTCAGTTGGAGTAAGTTTCTCTTTACGATAATCCTTCAAGGAATCCTTCTGCACCTGAAATCTACTCGATTCCACAAAGATCAGGCTCTTGTGAATCCTCGTCTTGGCACGCTCCTCCATCCATTCTCTGCCGTTAGCGAGAGAAGACATATACCAATATCTCGTCTCAGCCCAAGCATTCCTTGTAGGTTGCGCAGTACCATGAATGAAGTCACGATAAACGGGAAGCGAGAGACCAGTTAGCCAACAAACCAGGACAGAATCCCCCTTAGCCATTAGCGTCATGTCCGACAACATCTGTTGCATGGTCATTTTCTCCGACTTCCGCCAAAGCATCCTCCTATCCATATATTCATTCTTCAAAGCCTCCTCCTTCTTTTGCCAATAGCCATGAGGGTTCAAGAAGAACCAATAGCCAAATAATACTACCAGCACGGCACTCAATACCGCAGCCAACCAACACACTTTTTTCCTGATGTTCTTTTTCATTGTTACATTACCTTATATAGTTATACATTTGATTTCGGCTGCGAAATAACTATATAGATATGTCAAATGGTGACAGAGGTTCAAGAAAAAAGTAAGAACACTCTATTTTTTTGCGAAATAGACGTCAGTCACTCATAACGAATCAATAAACTAATGACATTTCTATTCCAATATTTCCCTGTTCAAATAAGATATTGTCAAGTTTCAGCTTTTCAAACACTTTCTGCAATTTGTCAATGTCGCCAAGGCGCAGCTTAACGATATTGCCAGGCATCTGTTCCACCCAACCTGCTTTCTCCGACACAAGTTTCTTGGCATAAGAGATGGCTGGCGAAACAAGCAGGTCAATACCCATCTTGCCGTCATACGACAAGAACAAGTCTGTACCCTCAATCTTCTTCACAGTAATGTTTATGCTTACAGACTTGGTAAAGCCCAGCACTTTGATAGGTATAGAGACAGACACAGTAGCCCCGTCTACATACCCAAAATTAACAGTCTTATGAAAATGACTGGCTACATAATCCTGCAGCTCAGCATAAGTAATCGCTATCTTCATATAGCCTTATTTTAAAATGATTATTTTTTCTCTCTGTTTTTCCATATTCTTCGATAGACATATTTGTTCAAGCCTAAAAAGCCTGGTGGATAGGTATGCCACCCACCACACTTAGGGCATTTCACTGGAGCAGTATAGGCTGTTGCCATCCACTCGCAATCCATCCCCTTGAATCTATGTCCGCAATCATCGCAGACGAAAGCACAGAATCCTCTAAACATAAGCGATATGATTTATAAGTAGTTTTTAAAAAAATACTCTTACCATATAAACGAAACGGCATACTCTTGTCCGACGCACAGCCAACCAACAACGATTTATTGAATCATTCTTTATTTCGTGCTTTGCGTCGGACAAATTTTTACTTCTTACCTCCAAACGTAGGTTTTCCACCTGTCATATCTACAATGACATCCAACACTTTTTTAACAATGCTAACAATTGTGTCTGCCTCGCCCTGTGAAAGGTTACGCGTGTCAGGTTTTAATCTTCCCATAACATTATTATTTTTAAGTTATTTTTATTGAGGTCGCATTTCAACATACTTATCCCCATCACCTATCTTTATGGTATATTTCTTGTTGAGAGCATAAGCAGCAAAACCAAGAATCATTGCTAATTCTGCCGTACTTATAGTTACAGTACCAACGGTAAGTCCCATAGCTGTTGCACCCATAACAGTTCCCGCTAAAGAAGCGCCTCCTGTAAACGGAGCGGCAGCTAAACCACCTATTACTGCTAAAGCTCCAAATCCAATAGCCCCCTTAGCTACCTTAGCTTTCCTCCTTCTTGAACGAACTGCATTAGCAAATGTCTTGGCATAGGGATCTTCTATTCTTATTGAATCTACCTTATTTTTGATAGCTTCTTGCAATTCTTCTTTTGTTCTAACTACTATCATAATATTTCCAATTAAAATTGCAACTAATTTAGTTCATGGCCTCCTCTATATCCTCAGCAGAAAAGCCCAATTGTTTTGCTATCTTTTTGAAATATAATTTTTCAGCCAAAGCAACTTTATCTTCTGCTTTCAAGATATCAACTCCTTTTTCTAACAACTTCGCACTATTAGCTTCATCATTTTGTATAGAAGAGAAGTCTATTTGCAATAACTTATCACCACTCATTAGTTGTGCAAGTTCTAATTGCTCATCTTCAGACAAAGTGGAACTCTCTATTTCATTAGATAAAAGAGTTTCTTTTCTTTCATTCCAATTACCTCCTACTTTTGCCAAATTAAGCATGAATTGAATAATCAACTTATCTGGATTCTCTAACGCAATAGGAGACTCCGCTCCATCTTCTACCTCTGAAAAGGTTGCATTTACAAAATCTTCTGAATCTCCTTCTGGGATATGAATGTCATACATTTGTTCCTTCAATTTCTTTTGAAGACGCTTAGCTGAAGGACGGAATGTTGCAGCAGTTAATCCACCAGAAATAATGCCACCCAAAATTGGAATTGTTTTACCTACGCCTTTAGCAAAAGTATCTTTTGTCAGCTTTATTCCTATCCATTTGGCTACTTGCTTAATAATAGGATAATACACTGTTTTAGTTAAAGCCTTTTGAGGCAAGCGCTTAACAACTTGGACAGCAAATGCCTTAGAAACATTTTTAATTGCATTATTAGCTGCAGCAGCTCCCATCATCACACCGACAAACAAAGTCAACATATCTTGTGACGTTTCGGTAAGATTACCATTTTCATCTCTTAAGTCCGGAATACCATAAAGATAGGCTAATTTCTGTGCCAAGACGAAAGTATGCCAATAATATTGAGCCATATCTGCTGGGATTGTTGCTGCCATAGCTAAACCTCCTGGAATACCAGCGACAACCGACAAAGATGTAACTTTCAATAAATGATTATTGATACAGGAGTTTGCTAAACTATCTATTCTATCTTCCGAAAGGACATCAACTGGATTTGAGATAGCCTTCTCCAATTCATCTTTAGAGCAATACTGTCGAAGTTCTGATCTCAAAAACGTCTTTCTATCTACTTATACTCCAGGAATAGCCAAAGCCGAAGACATAACTTTGTTCCATACTGTTACTTCATTTGCCATAATGCTCTATTTTTTTAATATTTTTGTTAAAAACTTAAGCCCTGATGCCACATCATTCATTACATGTGTATAACAAATATTTGTAGTACCACAACTTGGACACACAGAAACTTCCGACATCGTATTATAACTACGATGGCATTTTTTACACGTCGTCATTTTAGGCGTTCTCATCTATTTATATTTTTTAGTCCAACTTTTTAAATTCAAAATCATTCGGATTGCAGCATGCTTTCTTATAATCGAAAGCATAGATGCGCATGTAGGCTTCTTGCACCTCCTTGGCTCCATTGTAAAAAGGGGTGGCGGTGTGCTGCATGGTTGTTACTGTCACTACCATTTCGGGAGTGAGAACGATGCCGTTAGAGCGCTTGATGCGCTTAGGCATTATTTGAAATACTTTACTCATAGTCTATCTATGTTATATGAAACCCAATTAGTTGTGAAAATCTTATCACAACTAATTGAGTTATCAGAATTATGCTTTACATTTTATTTCTTCCAATTCTTTGGCGCGTTCCTCAGAGATTCCCAATGATTTTCTTTCACGCTCCAATAATCTACGGACATTATCAGGAATTACTCCATCTTCAATAACATCATCAAGAGCTTCCATGTACTCTTTTTCTTCATCGGTAAAAGATACCAAAGAAGCCTTTACCATGTCCTCAATCTCTTGCGCTCTCGTCTCTGACAATCCGAGTTTCTGACGTTTACGTTCCAAGAACTTACGAGAATGAGCATCTATTTCAGACGCATCTTCCAAACAGAACTCAACTTCTTCCTTATATGCCAACTCGTCCTCTGATAATTCAGATTTCTGTGTTTGAGCAATCTGAGCAACTGTCTGACCATTAGGGGCATTAACATTATCGTCCTCAAAATCCTGCAAAGGCTTGAACTGCATATCTATCTCCCATTCTATCTCTTCTGTCTTACTAAAGGTCTTGTCTGTTTTGGCATCATAAGTTCCACTTACCTTTGTGACAAGGTATTCAAAAGATGCCTTGACAGACTGGACTTTACTTGAAGTCATGCTTACAGACTCCGAAGAAGACAGATGCAAAGAATATGACAATATATTTCCATTCAATCTTTGCTTTACCAAAGCTTGCCAAGAAGTTTCAGAGTCTAACCAAACCAAATCGTCTGGGCAATATGGCTGCTTTGTTGGTAAATACGTCTGAACCATCTCCATTCCATCCTTGGATGAATAACTATTTTGAGCAGCAGTATTTCTACCAAAACTTCCCCCCACATTAACGGCTTTAACATCTAATTCTCCGGATACATCCAACTGCTTTGCTTCTGAAGAAGCTGTATCTAACCCACGTAATCTTTTAATTCTTATTTCATTAGCTCCAAGACATTGTCCCAAATAACAAAGTTCATGTACTCTTTCCATAAACAACTGCTCTGTTGCATTCTCAAATGGAAGATACGTTGCTGGTTTGAACGGATGACCAATGTATAAAGTGTTGGCTTGCGGATGCCCAACAGGGAATTGGATTGATGTCGGAAGATCGTTTAATGTAAACACGAATTGTATGTTTCCTTCTTTATCATAGCAACCAGGTAGTTGTTTCTCTGTTCCAAGGACAAATATAAATTTTCTTGTATTATAGGGTATCTTGCTGAAAAAAGCAGGATCTTCTACAAGATCTTTAGTTATTTTCATATATATATCCTTAGCTTCTTGCTTAATCTCAAAATCTGGTGATTCCATAGCTGCTAACGCCATTTGTCTTCCTTGGAATTGATTTAAGCAATACAAAGCATTAAGATAATATATTTTACAACGGAATTCATCATCTGTACAAAGTACAAGCGCCTCTCTAAACGCACTGTTCATAGCGCCATCATAACGATGTACTTCTTCTGATATTTGCTCCGAGCCAGCTGCGATATCAACATCTAATTGTTCTTCCATTTTTTGTGCATACGCCAGTCCCAAATAATAATAACAAATTGATTTAGTCTCTTCATCTGTAAAATCTGTAGATGACAACATTTCATTTATTCCTTGAATTGCCTTATCCGCTTCATTATTATCCAAATAAGATTCTATTTCTTCCAATGGGGTTGTCTCCTCTTCATGCCCTGCAACAGTAACCATCTTGTTTAACACGGCAGCTATTTTTTGAGCATCAGCTTTAACGGCAGAAGTCTCTCCATTAAAACTAAAGAAATGGTCCAATGGCAAAGGTACATTATCCTCGTCATTTCCATATCCCCATAGATAGATATGCATCTCGCGATATTCAACTCTCTCAATGTCATTAAATGCAAAAGAATATACGTCTCCCTCATCATTATCAGGAATCCAAGCAAGCCTTTTATTGGTAATAACTATGCCTTGATTTTTGTTTCCAAAGAATGAAGTATCATTAAAGAACAAGATTTGTTCATGTATATCTATATTGAAATTATCACGAATAGAAGCCTTAGCACTATCAGAAATGTTTGTCATCATACAAACTATATGCTTGCCTCTTACACCATTCATAAAAGCTTTAGCCACTTCGTCAATTGGTGTCTCCGAAAAATTCCAGTTTTTTCCTCCATTAAGATTTTTGTCTATTACATCCATAGACTTATCTACAATGTCAGTAGCTTGCGAAATTGCATTTATGACAGGCGAAGAAGAAGCGACCATATTGACCGCTTTCTTCAAATTTTTAGAATTAAATATTCCCATTAGTCCAACTTTTTAAATTCAAAATCATTCGGATTGCAGCATGCTTTCTTATAATCGAAAGCATAGATGCGCATGTAGGCTTCTTGCACCTCCTTGGCTCCATTGTAAAAAGGGGTGGCGGTGTGCTGCATGGTTGTTACTGTCACTACCATATCGGGAGTGAGAACTGTACCGTTAGAGCGCTTGATGCGCTTAGGCTTTACTTGGAATACCTTACTCATAAGCATTCAGTTTTTAAGTTATCGTATATGGTTTATGCAAACGAGCGCAATGAAAGCTGCTTTCAAATTGCCCAAATGCAAGTGTATCAAGTTGCAAAGGTAGGAAATATCTGCGAACCAAACAAGTCCATAATGGTTCATAAATGAAAAAAGAATGGTGCGAACCCCTACTTTCTTCACTTCCTTGTAAGTTAGGCTCTGGTAAAACCCGTAGAAAAGAAAATGTGAAAGAGGAATCCACACCATATGACGGTGTAGACTCGCTCAAACAAATTCTCGTTCTTTCTACGTTTCAATTTACCAGATTTCAACCTACAGAACTGAATAGTTTGCTCGTGTCCACAAGATTATCTTGTTTCTCTGCATCATAGCGACTTCAAGCGAGGACTTTCACCTGCCCTGTCACTAACCAATGGCAAATGTATTAAAAATCTGATGAGCCACCAAATTTTTAACAAGAAATCTTATGGATTCCTCTTATATTTCACATTTCAGGGACTCCACTCCCTCCTTCTTTCTGCATTCATACCTTAATTATATAGAGTTATTGTCAATTCTGCGGCAAAAATACAATCCGGTTAAGACAAAAACTGACATAGGAGGAGAAAAGATGAAGAGGGAAGATGAAATTGAAAATGAAATACAATATGCATACTGTCCGGAAAGGTATGTGACCATGATCCTGACAATTCCAGCGTTTTCACTTTCGAAACTACCATTTCGGAAAAACAAGCAGCACTTAAACAAATAAAAAAACTTAAATTAGCGAACAAACAAACTGATATTCAGGCCTTTTTTGTTATCTTTGCATTCGAAACCTCCATTTCCGAAACAGCGGTTTCGAAAAATAACACACAAAAAAAAACTATAAAATTATAGAAATATGAAGTTCTTTGGAAGACAAAACGAAATAAAAGAATTGCAAGAGATAAGAAATCTATCTTTGCAAACGGCCCGTTTTACAATCGTAACCGGACGCCGACGTAGCGGTAAGACATCCTTATTGATAAAGGCATACGAGGATGTTCTGGATATGCTGTATTTCTTTGTAGCAAGAAAATCAGAAGCGGAACTCTGCAGAGATTTTATCGAAGAGATGACGAGCAAACTTCAGCTTCCTATTCTCGGTGAAGTAACACGCTTTGCTGACATCTTTAAATATCTGCTTCAACTATCCAAGATTCGCCCAATCACTCTCGTCATTGATGAGTTTCAGGATTTCAAGCGGGTTAATCCATCTATCTTTTCAGATATGCAAAAGATATGGGACCTTAACAAACAGGAAGCTCATATTAATCTCGTGGTCTGCGGTTCTGTTTATTCACTTATGAACATCATCTTTAAAAATAACAAGCAACCACTTTATGGTAGGCAGACTGGAGAAATAAAAGTCACTCCATTTCCCCCTTCTGTCATCAAGGAAATTCTCTCCACATATAATCCAGCCTATACCAATGATGACCTACTGGCTCTCTACAGTTATACAGGCGGAGTAGCAGAATATGTAGAAATGATGATGGATGCAGGAGCCACGACCAAGGAACAGATGACAGAACGGTTTATTGCAAAAAACTCTTATTTCATCTACGAAGGAAAAAATATGCTGATAGAAGAATTTGGCAAAGACTATGCCCGCTATTTCGAGATACTGCAACTTATCGCTTCAGGCTACACAACTCGAGGTGAAATAGAAAGCATCATGAAAATAGAACTTTCGGGCTATCTCACCAAACTGGAGAACGATTATAGCTTAATCTCCCGTTATATACCGATGTTCCAAAAGACCAATCGCAACATTCGCTATCAGATAGGAGACAACTTCCTTCGCGTCTGGTTTCGCTACATCTACAAATATGGATACATGATAGAGGTTGGCGCCAATAAAAAATTAAAAATGGTCATGGACAAGAGCTACACCACATACACTGGCAAGGTTCTGGAAAGATATTTTATTGCCAAGATGATAGAGAGCGAAGAATATACCCAGATAGCCTCCTGGTGGGACAGAAAGGGAGAGAATGAAATCGATATTATCGCTGCCGATGAACTGGAGCAGAAGGTTATTTTTTATGAGGTAAAACGCCAAGCTAAGGATATAAATCTCGGCATTTTAAAAGATAAAGCCGAGCATTTCTTCCAGGCTACAGGCAAATTAAAGAAATTCACTATCGGATACCAAGGATTGTCGATGGAGGATATGTAAAGCAATACCTAAAAATAATGATTTTTGAATACCAGCATTGCTTATTACAGAATTATTGTGTAATTTTGCACACAATAAAATTAGGATAAAACTCAACTCTCGCCGGGTGGAGAACTCAGCGAAAGTTCTATAACAAAAAACAATTATGAAGAAAAGAATATTCATTTTTGCGGCAATACTGTGCATAGGAATGGTCAGCAGCATAATAGCAACAGCCAAAAGTTCCCACTCTGAGGTCATGACCAAGAAGGCAGACGGAACCTACATCGTCAATACCACAATGCTGGGGAAAGACATCAAGGGATTTCGCGGCAACACACCACTTGCTATCTACATCAAGAAAGGGAAAATTGTAGAAATCAAAGCACTTGCCAATCAGGAGACTCCCAAGTTCTTCAACAAGGTAAAACAGGGTCTGCTCAACAAATGGAACGGCATGAAAGTAAGAAAGGCACAGCATGCCCAAATCGATGGTGTCACAGGTGCCACCTACTCCAGCAATGCTGTAAAGGAAAACGTAAAGAGGGGCATCTCGTATTATCTAACGCATTGAACCTTCGCAAATACAGATGTTGGAGAAGTTATCACTCCCTTCGATCGTTAGAAGTTAAAGACACAAGTGGTTTAAGTACGGGCTGAAGGCCCAAAAGCTCTTAGCCCAGGGCATCGCCCTGGGTACAATGACAATCAGAAAGGCACCCTGTAAGGGCAAAAGCTTTGTATATTGTCCGGTATTTTAAAGCTTTTGCCCTTACAGGGCGACAGGTTTGCTGACGTAATTACCCAGGGCGATGCCCTGGGCTAAGAGCTTCTGCCCCTTCAGGGCGTGTGGGGCAAAACTTGCGAAACTTCAGTTAAAGACACTACAGTAACGAATAAAAAAATAGGAAACAACAGACTTAAATATGAAATCATTTTTCAGAACAAAACAGTTATTAAGTCTTTTCATCTGTCTGGTCATTGTTTCTTCGCTGGCTATCGTGAAGCATGGCGAACTGTTGGGACACTCTTTCCGATCTGAACAGAAGCCACAGGCTGCAAACAATGACACTCTACGCATACTCGGAAACGGAACTGCCGTCGTCAACACTTCTGCGCTGGCATCAGACATCACAGGATATGGAGGAAAGGTGCCACTCAACATCGTCATCAAGAATGGTGTCGTAGAGAACATTGTGGCGCTAAAGAACGACGAGACAAAGGAATTCTTTGACAATGCCTCTGCCCTGTTTGAGAAATGGAAAGGCAGAACGATAGACGAGGCGATGAACATGAAGGTGGATGCCGTAACAGGGGCCACATTCTCATCCAAAGCCATTATAGGAAACATGCAACGGGGACTTCTGTATGCCAAGAACAACCTGCAGACCGAGGAATCGGGAAAAGACAACAGCAGTTGGGGTTCTTCTGATAACAGCGGCTCTTCTCTGTTCTCCCTAAGAAACATCACAGGTATATGCGTGGTGCTGATGGCAGCCATCCTACCGCTTTTTGTCAAGAACAGAAAGTATCATTTCTGTCAACTGATACTGAATGTCATTGTGCTTGGATTCTGGTGCGGAACTTGCCTTTCTTATTCTTCCCTGCTGGGTTTCGCAGCCCATGGCATGGAGATATCGGGCAACATCATTGCGACAGTCATGCTGATAACGGCCTTCATTTATCCGCTCTTTGGCAAGAAGTCGCACTATTGTACCCACGTCTGTCCATACGGCTCGCTGCAGCAGATAACAGGCAGAAGCATGAAACGCAAGATAAGAATGAGTCCATTGGCAATCAAGCGGCTTGACAAGGTGCGCAAACTGATATGGGCATTGCTGATGGTATGTATTTGGGGAGGAGTATGGAGCGAATGGACGGATTACGAACCTTTCTCGGCATTCATCTTCCGTTCTGCCTCATGGATTGTCATTGCGACAGCCCTTCTGTTCATCGCATTATCCTTTGTGATCACACGCCCCTACTGCCGGTTTGTGTGCCCTATGGGGACATTGATAAAACTCAGATACTAACATACTTTTACTAAAAACATATTAAAACTATATAATTTACGAAAAGATTGTATTGAAATCATGTTTTTCTGCTTATTTTTGCAACAGATTGAAATATAACAACAATGTCATTTGCATCAATATCCATATTGAATAAACATCACAGATGTAATGTAGCCCATTATATCCTTCATTGCAACATTCGAAAATAATATCTATCTCATTACAGATAACATATTATTAACGAATTGAAATTTACATGGGTTTAATCATATTATATTTTTTAGGTGCGCTGTCACTATCCTTTTTATGCTCCGTCCTGGAGGCGGTGCTATTATCTACTCCGATGTCGTTTATCTCGATGAAGGAGAATCAAGGCAACAAGACTGCCTCGTTGATGAAACAGTATAAGAACAACGTAGATCGCCCGGTAGGTGCCATTCTTTCGCTCAACACCATCGCCCACACCATCGGTTCTGCCGGTGTAGGTAAGCGGCTCCGCGTTTATACCATTGTATTATAAAAAAAGCAGTAACAGCATATTTTTAATTGGCTGCTACTGCTT
>ENA-UESH01002030-UESH01002030.1-human-gut-metagenome-genome-assembly--contig:-NODE-2030-length-12476-cov-531.578676_pt1 | contig 12476 bp, 18 predicted proteins | sample MGYA00243001_ERZ508002 | MGnify/ENA primary metagenome ERZ508002 (study PRJEB26167, sample SAMN06115447) | human gut metagenome | host: Homo sapiens | place: China:Anhui | collected 2015-08-07... | reverse complement strand
AGAATAGGGTTGTCCATAGACTTCTCAACCAACATTTGGTCAATAGCCTCTTGAGCCGTCTTAGGAGAATCTTTACCCTCTTCGTCATCGACGATTTGGTTCATTCCTTCTCCTCCCATCATCTTGTTACTTTGAGCCGACTGATACACCGTGTTAAGGATAGTATCCTTTTCGGGATTGAACTTCCTTCTGGAATACTTCTCAAACATATCCTCAAGAGATACGAACCCAGCCTCAGATTTCTTCTTGTCAAGTTCAACCTGAGCAGCCTCGTCCTCTATCTCTATACCTGTAAAGACAAGCTCCAAGCGGTCATCAATCTCGCTGATGATATACTTATTCAACACATTCTGATAGAACACCAACAGCGGAGTCAAACCTTTTTGGCGAGAATGGTCGAGACGTTCCTTCTGTCCTTCTTGACCGAATATACGGGCAGCATCCTGAAACTGAAAGCCGAGTTCCGATGGGTCCATACGGTACACAGCACAGGCAATCACCAATAGGAACTTAATCCATTCAGTGAACTCCATATCACGGTTCGTTTGCTGTAAATCAATCCACTCGAGGTCTATACCTTGTATCACAGGAATCTTGTGAGAGTTGTACACGGTACTCATCGTTTGTTTCCAGTCCTGACGAAATTCGTTCAGAGTTCCTTGGTCGATGTTTCCATTCTTCACATTGATAAAGCCTTTCGGCTGACTACCTTGTTTGAAGAAGTTACCATTATACTGCATCCCCCACAAAATCCACGTAACAATTTCAATCAGCGTTTCCAGCTCTGAACAGCCATAGCCATTACGCAACACGTTGGTCGTCTTGTTTCGTACACCATATCCCAGCTCCCACGGGTAGAAAACTACATACTCATTCGTCACAGGGTGTCTGATAATCTGACCGTCCCATACCATAGCGTATCTTGGTAGATAGCCATGCCAACGGAAATTCTCAAACATCTGTGCATATCGTGGGTCATTCGTGTCAAGCTGTCTAATAAGCGCAGCGTCCACGGCACGATACTTCTTGAGGTTCATGTTCCTCGCACGAACGAGCTCGAACGTCATTTGGTCAAGAACGAGGGAATCCCTCAATACTTTACGGGTAAACTCTTGAAAGTTATCCTCACATTCCCATTTGTCATTCTCACCACCCTCTTCGAGAAACTTGACAATATAGTCGACAATCTTCTTGTCCTTTTCATTCAGTTCCTTATCCTCAGAGCCTGGACTCTTCTTATAGCGTATCTGATATCCTGGCTTCTGGTCATCAAGACTGTATTTTAAAAAGTTCTGAACCTGTTCAATACGAGTATTGATGATAGCCTTAACGATAAAGATTTCGCCCATACGATTGAGCGTACCAAACGAGATACCGTTATTCGGGTCTCGATAGCCTTTTCCGTTAAAGCCAATTTCAGAAGGATTCCAAAGGATTGATTTAATTTCCGGCTGCGGAGCTCTCCGACCGTTCTTTTGCTGTTCGGCAATGAACGCTTGTGCCTTCATTACTTCCTCAAAAGACTCCGAAGTTAGGGACTTCTGAAGCCTGTTGCGCAAAGCTATCGGAGCAGCCTGAGCCATCACTTGGAGTTCCTGAAGAGACAGTCCATCAAGACCGTCTATGGGAGCCGCATTATTGGCTCCCACTGAACTCCTGTTTTTTGATGAACGGTTTCTTCCTTTTCCCATAATTAAATAGTTCCAGGAGTTACGAATGTTTTTGCCTCGTAGGTTCTGCCTCCGTAAATGAAACGGATAGTGAACCAAGTAACCATTGCCGGACGGGTGATACCCAAATCCTTCACAATTTCAAACATAAGCGAATTGGAAAACTTTGCGGTCAGAGTTTTCTTGTCTGCGCTCAACGTACCCAAGTCGGCAGAGTTTCCACGGAACTCAAGCTGACGGTCGTCAGCAAATATCTGTACCTGATATTCAGAATCATCCTGAGCATCAGCATCGGAAGCAATCTTTTTGAACTTCGCAACCAGCCAAGGCAAAGAACCCTTTGAAGCAGCATAGTCATATTTGTCAGTGTACGACTTCGGAACCACGCTGTAATAGGTTGCCTCGTTGTAAGCAACACCCAACTGCAATCCAAAGATTGTACCTACCTCTTCCGGCACACCAGAAGTAAAGTCAGCAGACTCATCGATGATAAGTTCGTTGCCCTCGTAGCATTCTACTTTACATTCACAGGTCTTAGCAGCATTCAGCATCATTGGAATAGTTACTTCGTCTCCCATTTTGAAATTCAGACCAGCCTGTACCAGACCATGATAATTTTTACCAATAAGTCCGGTCACCATGAAGTTGTTGATAGTTGCTAACCCATCGGTCTCAACCGTAACAGCCTCCGCACCTTTCGAATAAACATATTTCTTCATCTCTTTTATGTTTTAATTCTACATTTATTAAACGATACAAATTTACAAACAAAAACGGCACTAATAAAGCATGATATCCTTATTCTTTCTTTTGGCTCTCTTTACCACGCTTTTCCAGTTCCCCCTTAACTTTCATTATAGAGTAAAGCAACTCCGCTCTCTGAGACTTCTTGATGGCTTCAAAGTTCTTATTTAAATCGTTCACAAGTCCTTTCTCCATCTTCTTAAGATTGTCGGTAGGGATATTCTTGATGTTTGACCACTTTTCATCGACCCCCTTTCGAACTTTCTCTGACAGGTATTTCTTCAAGTTCACTTTCCCACTGTTAGGAATGTCATCGAACTTGACACGGGTGTATGACTCTTTCACCTCTTCTGAAGTTTCTTCTTTCTGACGCTGGTCATACAGTTTGTCTTCAGCCTCGTCTAATTTCTTATACTCAGCCTCATACTCGTCTTTCAACCGTGTTATTTCCGCATTGTATTTGTTAGTCTTCTCTTTCAAAGTGTTCCACAGTTCTTTACGCTTCTTAACAGCATCCGGATGGTCGCTTTCGTACAGTTTGTCACGCTCGCTTTGAATTTCATCAGCCTCTTTGTCATACTTCTGGCGAGCCTCTTCACGTTTACTGTCATACTTCTTTGAGGCTTCCTTCTTCTTTTGTTGAACTTGATAAATAGGGTCGGCAGCCTTGTCCGTTTTCTTTTCACCTCTTGATTCCTCTTTCTGGGCTTCGTTTATCTTCTTACTCGTTTCCTTCACTTCTGCAGCATTACGTTTCTCTTCGTTTGCTTTAACACCTGAATGTATCTTTTCAGCCTGTCTTTTTGCCAACTCTAAATTATTCTTCTTTTCTATGAGAACCATAATTTCTTCCTGGGGAAGTTTCAACTTGCCTTCGTTGATAGCAGCGATGACCTTGTTTACAGCCTCAAGCTCCTTTGCAGGGTCAGTTTCCTTCTTCTCAGTCTTCTCACCATCGTCGGACTGTTTCTCAGCACCGTACTTTTGACCAACACGATGTTTTCTACGATTTTCAGCAGTGTCCGAGTAAACACCCGAACGAGATTTCATTATTGTTCTTTCTGTCAATGTAACCATATTCTTTCAACCATTTAATTTGATACCGCAAATATATTACGAAATCTTGAATCATCAAAGAGTTTCCCGAAGAAAACTCCTAAATTATTCCCAGGACTCAGGAAGAAGCGACTCTTTCCCGAGTTCTTTAGCACGCTTTTTAATCCACCGTCTCGCAGCGGCAGGGTCTTTCGCCCGACCAACACTACGAATGGCGTCTTTCAAATCCTGAGCATTACGAATAGGGAAAGAGCCATCTTTCATGGCTTCTCCCTCTTTCGCCAATTCACGTCTTTCCTTTTCCGGAAAATCGTGTTTATTCAATGATTTCTCAAGCAGCGTTTCCATTATTCAACCGGAATTTGGTTCTTGTACGGCTGACCCACACGTCCCAGACGCTGATTGTCAGGGGTATCAGCATAAACACCTGTTCCCAACGACTTCATGATGTCGCCCTCTGTTTCACCGTTCAACGATTTCAGGAACTCCAATGTAGGAGAATAAGCCTGTCCAACACGGTTCAGGCGACGATTTTCAGGGGTGTCACGATATACACCTTCCAAACCTTTCATGACAGTTCCGTCAGCAGCCGTTTCCCACTCAACCTGTTTAGGACGATAGAAGCGAATGACGTCTTTACCCTCTTCGTCAGCGCATACGGCTTTCTGAAGATACATTACGTCAGCCACGAAAGCCTCTTTCTCCTCGGCTGTAAGTTCGTTGGCACGACTCTTCATGATTCCTTCCTTGTAATAGGAAGCCACCTCATCGGGTGTGAATACCTCGTATCCATTGTTACGAGCAGTTTCCTCAAACAACTGGAGGGAAACTTTCTTTCCTTTATTTTCCATACGACTTGTAAAATTTAAAATTCTTTGTGAGCAAAGTTATTCATAAAATTTTAATATGGTAGGAGTGAGTTCAACGGTATGGCTCTAAAATAAAAACGGGCAGTGAGAAGATTCACATCCTCTCATGCCCCAGATTTCTGTCAAATACTTAAAACCTAAACTTTTCTTTAATGAACAAAAAGAATCTTCTTCAAAAACTTTTTAGATGTCAATCAAACAATGTAAATCAAATCAAACTTTAGACGATGTTCGATTAGGCGAACCAGACCGAACACAAATATAACGCTGTTAATGCACAAAAGTTTTTCTCATTTCCTTATCTCCTAACAACATCGGCTGCGACAGCAGCCTCTCAAGGCGAAGTCCATCGGAGATGGCGAAGCCTGTAAACTCCGAACGCAGTGAGGTGTGTTTTCGACGTGAAAATGACTTCTTAAAATTTCCGTTCGGGACTCTAACTTGTATTTCTATTGAATACCCATTGTAACCATTATATATTGATACACAAATTTTCGAGTCCGTGAGTCTTCCCTATTTCATGGGGAGTCTTCACCCACAAATTTTGTTTTATAAAAGGTGGTTTGAGCGCAGTATAAAAGGTGGTCTAAGGGGTTATAAAAGGTGGTTTGAGCGCAATAAAAGGTGGTTTGAGCGCGTCGACAAATTTATAAACAGGCTTTTGGGCGCAGTTAATTTACAGTCTTAATTTGAAGCCAAGCCTGTTTTTAAGGTGGTGGAAATGATTCTACCCCTTTTATAAATTTTCCCGTTATATTTGTGTGAAAATTAAACATTATACGATATGAAAAGAAATAAAGGAATTATTCAATCGAACTTGGCGACCTTTGGCATCTATAAGTTCACATCGTGGCAAATGAACTGTTTGGTTCATCTTGTCGAACAGTTGCAACCTGCTATGTCCCGTGATGTTGACTGGCTGAACGCTGACTTGAAAGTTTTTCAAGAAACTCTTCCCCTGGATAAGAACGGTAATCTTCTCATCCCTATACAAATGAATGAGATTGACAAACACCATCACGGCTCTATCGTTCTCAACGAAATAAAGAAGATGTTCAAACAGACGATTAAATACAACTTTACCAACGAACAGGGTAAATTGGTTCGGAGGGAGTGCTATCTTATCTCTACGATGGATATTGACGAGGATGACAACATCGTACTGGGGATGCCTGTTACAAGTTTGCGCTGGCTTCTATATTACGGTAAAGGAATAGGAGGCACAATCTACGACAAGAAATCTGTCGTGTCTATGAATGGTGTCTATGCCAAGCGTATTTTCATGATGTTGAGTCGCTGGAAGGATAAGCGTGTCTTCTCAATGAAGATATCTGAACTTATGAATGAACTTCAAACTCCAGAATATGCTGTTAAAGATTTTGAAAAATATGTTTTAAAGACCGCTTTCCGGGAAATGATTAACAACCTCAACTCGGTTCTTCAGTTCAAATACTCCCTTTCCTATACGGGTACAAAGGTCGGGAAAGGAAAACGAGGATTCGATACTGTCACGTTTAAAGTGTATGATAAACTTTCTGAGGCTCAAATGGAAGAATTCCTAACAGACTCATGGAGTAACAGAATAAATGCTATCTAATATGGGCAAAGAAGAAACTTTAACAGTGCTGAATCTTCAGGCGGAATGTGACCGTCTGAATAAGAAGATTCTTTTTCTTGAGAAGGAGAACCGTGAACAGCGCAAAGAGTTGTCCGACTATGCCAAGCGAGAAGAACAACTGTTAGGAGAGATTGAAACGCTCGAATCGGAACTCCGTGAGATTACCCGTGAACAGCGTCCTAAATATACCCCCACGCAACCTGTGGAATCTGTAGAGGATTTTCTTCATCCCAAAGTAGATACTGGAACTGGGCTGAACCGAGTGGGCAAGAAAGGCTTCGAAGAAAAGTGGGAAGACTTCATGTATGCTTATACAGACGAAATCTTCATTGAGGCTGACCAGCCTGATGTACTTTTCTATCGTGACAGTGCCGATAATTGCTTTGTCACCCCAACGGGGAACACTCGGTTGCCTTTCCCTATTCTACAAGAAGACCTCGACCGCTATAATATCCTGAAAGTTCGACCATTGACTTGCGAGGAAATGGAGGAAGTGTGCAAAGAGTTCGATTTAACTTAAATTTCAATTACAATGGTACAAATGAAGCCTTTTCATTACCTGTACGTCATCATCGGTATGTTGGTGGCTGCGTTCTTTGGAATCTCACTTGGTATGGGTATCACGTGTATGATTCCGGTCTCATTCGTTGTCATTGGGTTGTTCGCTTACCAGAACATGAAGAAAAATCTTCCTGTCGGACAGGCTATCCTCAACGGAGGTCTTCCACCACTGATAGGCGGTCTTCTCATTTGGCTATGCTTTCTACTTGGTAACTGGTTCAATGTAGGTGGCTGATGAAGAAACTGATATTCCTTTTCTTGACATTGCTGATTGTAGGCTGTGCGACAACTCGGAAGACTGTGTTCTTCGAAAGAGTGACTCCACAGCCTCTTTCAGTAATTGACAGCCTGAACACCGTTCACGGCTTGAGCGTCCCTACGAATTTAGACTCGTGGAGAAAGACGTGCTTCATCGGGAACGACTCCGTGGTGACCACTGTGTATGTCCTTACTGAAAAGAAGGATAAAGTTCTGCATATCTTTTCAGTCACACAAACGGCTGGAAAGGATGATGTTCTATTCAAATTTAGGCAAGAATGATAACAAAAGGACTTGGATTTTGGTGCTGATATGTATATCAGTACCTAAAATCAATCACAAAAACCACTGTGTCCACGTTATACATATATAAATTGAGAAGTCATGAACAAAGAAGAGAAAAGAAACAAGCAACTTCTCGATATCCTCGAGAAGGACTTCGAGGAACTCTCCCCAGGAGAACTCCAAGTCGTTCGTAACGAAACTCGGAAGATATACGGTATCGAGGGAAAGATAGGAACAGACATAATCCTGAACTCCTACCTGAATATGAAGCGGAAGTTCGTCACCGAACTTGAACAGGTTTTGGTCTGCCCGAAAATGGCTGTTAAGGACTTCGGACCATTCGCTGGACGGCAGGTTGTTACCAACAAGATACCCGTTCCCACGTTTGACGGTCTTAACGGGGAGTCTGCAGGCATTTTCTATGTTGAGGGGTACACTTATCTCCCCGTCCTATCTGTATCGTATTTAGACGACCAAACAGAGGTGATTTGTCTATCTCCGGAAGGCTCGTTTTGTAGGATAACGACAAAGGATTTTGATTTCGAAATATAAACCGCTAAATTTGCGGTGAAATTTTATTTAGTTATAACTAATTTTAAGAATTATGAAGAAAGATTTTATTACGGTAACTCCCGATAATGGGAATGGGGACGCAACTGTAACAGTGGCAGCTTCAGAAAACCAATCAGAAAATGCTCGTTCTTCTACGATAACAATAGCAGGTGGTGGGATAAGTAGAACAGTAAGTCTTGGTCAAAATGCGGGTTCCATAACTTATGAGTATGATTTTGATGAAAACCCAGAATGGCTTCAGATTAGTAGAGGCTCAATAGGGGAAGGGAATAAAAAGACTGTTTCCATTCCATCGACTATGAAGAAGATTGTGAATGGGAATGTGGTGGAAACATCAAATGCATCTTGGAGTTACAAAATTACCGGAACTTTTCCAACGAGCATTTCTCCAGATTTTATGGTAATACAAACCTCGTCTGATTCAATATCATTCTATGCAAAGCAATTAAATACTACAAATGTTAATAGGTCTATCTATGTAGATGTAATTCAAAGTGAATCAGGTAAAACTAAAAGTATTACGATTGCCCAATTACCCGAAGTATAATTGGCAAAAATTCCAAATATACTATATTTGTGCAAGCCTTTCGAGGTTAAACATTGTGGGAAATAAAAAGGAAGTGCCTTGATACTCGAAGAATCGCCAATTCAACAAAAGTACAACCGAGGCACAGAGGGCAACCTATATCAAGTGGGCTGCTCATCTGTGTGTTTGTACAAGCGTTTGGCGATGCTTTCGAGTTAACACAGGTGGCAGTCCCACTTTCTTTATATATAACGTATTTTCTCACTGGCTGCCTGAGGAAAACTCGAAAAATTTCGCCATTATGAATGAGATTGGAAATATCCCTATGGGATGGGTAGTATTACTCTTTATTGTTATTTATTGCTTCATGCTTAATGCTGTCATGAATTATGCGGACAGAAAGGTACTGATATACATATCTACACTGGAAAATCCCCGAACCAGTCTTTCCAGTGTAGATATGTATATCAGTACTAAATCAAAATATGAAAACACGACAAATAGAATTCATTTCCCTCTGATGATAGTAGTATAACGGTCATAGATGGCACCCCAGTTCTTTTCGACAAGTTTGCATTTCTGTGCGAAAGACTTATCGTTGAAAGTGTTGATATTTTGAAAGACTCCGGCTTTCAGTTCCGGATGCCACATCTTTAGGAAGATACCCTGTTCGCTGATGAAGCCTATTTCCTCACCCTTGTAAACAAGCTGCGCATATTCTGACGTGGGCATTCCGGCTCCACCCTTTACCGTTACTCGATTTATTTCAATAGGTGCTATCATGATTCCTTTTCTTTAAGTTGTGATTTGATTCGAAGATTGTAGTTATCCCATATCCATTGAGCGTGTTCCTTGACCCAGTTTACTGCATACCTGTGGTCTTGGGGTTCTTTTAGTCTCAAATAAACAGGTTTGGGGTCGCATATCAGTTATTATACGAGTGTTCCCCTCAACCGAGCCTATACGCTCGCCCTGATAGTAAATTGACGAGGTTTGAACGTCACCACCCGCACGTGCCAACTTTGACGGCTTCGGGTTCTTCTTTGATGTGAATTTTATCTTCTTTGCCATAGTCCTAACTTATTAATCGATGTACGATAAATATCTTTTGCAATCAGATTTAAGAACTTTCTTATTCAAACAGTATGTTCCATTGTAACGGTTCAACGGGAGTAGCCCACCAGATGCTATCTTGAAGTCGAGGTCAGATAGAGGCTCGTTGAATGTTCCGTTGACAACGCAGTAAAGTTCAGGGTTACAACAGTCATCAGATGTAGCATTACGAACTTGGTATCTTTTATTACAGATAAACATAACATTTGATTCGTCATTGCATACTGTTAAGTAGTATTCTTTTCCGTCTAATTTTGAAATAACCTTTTTCATATTTCTTGGTGTTTTAAGTTTGACAGTACAAAGATAATGGGAAGAAATGAGATTACAAAGAAAATCCCGGAAGAAATTCCAGGATTCTCAAAGATTTAACAGAATATCATACTATTTGGACATTCTAACAGCCAATGTTCCGTTGAAGTATAGTTCAACTTTCATAGTTGATGGTTCACTTGGAAGTGAGTTTTTCCAATCTTTAAGGATGTTAGGAATCCAAACAAGACCATCCTTTGAAAAGGTATCATCTCCTAAGAGTTCTCCAATACCAAAATCATCAAAATACTTTGCCGTGACGCTTGTAATTACGGAGAATGGATTGAATACCTTTAATTTGAAATCAGTGTCCTTCCATTGAAGAGGGATAACAAATATCCCGTTTTCAACTTTGTAACCAGAATTGGCGGAGTCTTCAAAATTACACAGGTTGGATAAGATGTGGTAAACGAAAGCAGGGTCTTGGATAGCAGTTACGGCTCTACTCAGACCCCCCTGTGGCGGAGAAATTGATGGTTGTAGAACGTTCTTTTGCAAGAAGATTAGGGTCAGCAACGGCACTTACTGAAGCCGTACCCCCCAGACTCGGGAGTGATAGTAAGAAAATCTTTCTTCATAATTTTACTTTTAATGATTGAAACGAAATTATTTATGCTATTGACGTCAATTATAGCCGATTTAGGAAGTTATAAGTATGCCCCGAACAAATTGTCCGGAGCACACCTTTGATTGCCGTGTAGAGCCTTATAAGATGACCGCAAGGCTTGATACCACGTCATCGAAGTAATCCATTTGTGTGATACTTGCTTTATCACCGAAATACTTCTTGAGTTTCTTTTCAACATACGCACCAGCCGGAATAGCCATAATGGGCGAAGTAATGCGTACAGGGTAACGAACGACACACGTATATTCTCGACCCTCTTCTTCATTGACCGTATAGGAAACAAGGAAGTGAGGAGTGGCGAGGTCGGCTGGCTTCATATTCTGGTCAAGAATGTGAGCCGTTGCGAGTTTCTCACCGTTCAGGAAAGACAGGTACTCCCAATAGAGAGGCTCAATCTCACAATTCCCTTTGATGAACTTCTGAGCCAACTCCATAAGATATTTCACGACATCTTTGTTGCTTAGTCCTACCGGAATGATGAATTCGTTGATGTACAGGAACGGTTCTTCACGCCTGTCATTCCTGTCGAGCGGATATACTGTACAGGCTATGCGAGCCAGACCAAGTTCCTTCGGGTCGGTGTCGTCTTTCACAACACGATATCCCGGAATAGGACAGTCAATGAATTCACGGGTGTCCTCAGGATTGTCGGGGTTGTCGAGTTCACCAATTGCGCTCAATACCTGTTCACCACGAACCAAAGCCGGAATCCAAGCGGTACGGTCTTCGTTCTCATCGCTGGTACGAGCCCAAATCATTTTCTCCTCAGGAAGTTTTTCCTCGGAATCAGGCTGAAACAGGTTTCCTTCCGGAGTCTTGACGTACTGTTCAATCTCCTTGTCGGTCATACCCTGTGGGTCAAGTTCATGAACCAGAGTGATTCCTAACAGTTCCCAACCCATGCCGTCCTTCTCCTTATTCATGGCTGCTTTGAAATCGCCAATCAGATTGTCGGTGAGAAGTGCTGGTGCGGGCAAAAGGTAGGATTTTTGAATGATGCGTCGGCTGAACGCTCCAACCTTTCCGAACTTGCCTTCGTAGATGTAAATCTTCTTCCCGTCAAGAGACTGAGGCTCATAAGCCTGTGCGCTCTTTCCGTTAAGTTTCTTCGAACGACAAGCCTCGCATTCAGCATCGCAGGCGGTTGAAGTGAAGCAATAGTTCGGATACTTGCCGGAGGTTGATACTGCGTGAAGAGGTGTGCCTTCTACTTTGCCAACTTCAAGATATGATAGGCAGAGGTTATACATCGTGTCAGCATCGATTTCTTCTGTCATACTGACAGGCATTTGAAATTCTTGAATCTTTCCTTCTGAGTCGGAATAGATGAAATTATAAACTACTTTCATAAGTCTGAATTATTTAGGTGATTAAATTTGAATTGTGTAAACGGGTGTATCGAACATCGATATCTTTCCCGGAACCAACTTCTTCTGTTTTGCATCCGGAGCCTGAAACATTACAGGGGTTGCGTGGTGTTCCGGCACATGCTTGAAACGTTCGAAGTACAGTTCAATCGCATTCAGAACGGTGATGGCGGATACTTGTGCCATCTCGGCTTCCTCTTTTGTTCCGTATAAGGAAGAGTAGAGCCTTTCGCCTGTAACTAATAGGATGGAGAAGCGAAACTTCCCCTTGGGAGCTGTTAGAGCGTGAACCTCGCTGACTTCTTTGATGTTCTCAACTCGGTAGGCTTTCTGAACCTCTACGAGTTCTTCACGTTTGGCGGCAGCTTCCTCTTGCGGTGTGACCCATGATTTAATGAATATGAACATAACTTTCGATTTTAAATTACAATGAAATAACGCTATTCGACTGGACTGTCACCAGTAATCTCGTAAATCTTTCCATCTACCTGTTTGTAGGGAGTGAGGTCATCTGTTACCTGTATAAGTTCACATGGCTTATCGTTGAAGTAAACGGCTTTCGTAGACCAATCTTCCAAGTTTCTGATGTAGATATAAGCCACGATATCTTTACTGATATACCACTGAATCTTGCATACAAAATCTTTGTAATGGTTGAAGAAATTATACCACGTTACAATGTTCCAGAACAGTTCTTCTTCCCCAGCATCCTTAAAAGACACATACTGAGCAGGGAAGATGAGGTGGCTGTACCACCACCTCATGAACCAACCTAATTTATTCTTCCTCTTTTGCATTCTTGAGAGCCTCCTTTAAGTCAGGTTTCAATGTCGCACGAATATTCTCGATAGTGTCACACAGGTTCGACGCAGGTTTCTTAGCATCGTCGTTCTTTT
>ENA-UESH01002026-UESH01002026.1-human-gut-metagenome-genome-assembly--contig:-NODE-2026-length-12490-cov-3.217111_pt1 | contig 12490 bp, 6 predicted proteins | sample MGYA00243001_ERZ508002 | MGnify/ENA primary metagenome ERZ508002 (study PRJEB26167, sample SAMN06115447) | human gut metagenome | host: Homo sapiens | place: China:Anhui | collected 2015-08-07 | study... | reverse complement strand
GGTCTTTTCCAAGAATCTGATGAAAAAGTACGGCATCCCGACAGCGGAGTATCAGGTGTTTACCGACGCCGGTGCCGCCATGGATTACGTCAAGACCTGCCCCCTGCCCGTCGTCGTCAAGGCTGACGGTCTGGCGCTGGGAAAGGGCGTGCTCATCGCGGAGGATCGCGCGGCCGCCGTCGCAGCGGTCGAGACCATCATGCTCGACCGTGCCTTCGGCAACAGCGGCAGTCAGGTGGTCATTGAGGAATTTCTCACCGGACCGGAAGTCTCCGTGCTCGCCTTTACGGATGGCAAGACCGTCGTGCCCATGGTGTCCTCGATGGATCACAAGCGGGCGCATGACCATGACGAGGGGCTCAACACCGGCGGCATGGGCACTGTCGCCCCGAACCCGTATTACACGGATGACATCGCCCGTACATGCATGGACACCATCTTTCTGCCCACCATGCGCGCGATGAACGCCGAGGGGCGCACGTTCCGCGGCTGCCTGTATTTCGGCTTGATGCTGACGCCGAACGGCCCGAAGGTCATCGAATACAACTGCCGCTTCGGCGACCCTGAGACACAGGTCGTCCTGCCACTGCTCGAGAGCGACCTGCTGACGATCATGCAGGCCTGCCGCAACGGCACGCTCGCCGAAACGGAGGTCAAATTCTCCGATGGCGCCGCCTGCTGCGTCATCATGGCGTCCGACGGCTACCCGGAGCACTATGAAAAGGGCTTTGCCATCACGATGCCCGCCGAGACCGCCGCGCACACCTATGTGGCGGGCGCAAAGCTGACCGACGGCAAGCTGCTGACCAACGGTGGGCGCGTGCTCGGCGTGACCGCAACGGCGCAGGATCTCAGGAGCGCCGTGGAAAAAGCATACACGATGGTGCAGAGCGTGCAGTTTGACAATGCGTTCTACCGCCATGACATCGGCCAGCGCGCCCTCAAGGCGCTGGAACAGTGAAGGGAGAGAGCGCAGGCATGGTTTACAGAGTATACGTAGAAAAGAAGGCGGCGCTGGCGAACGAGGCGCGCGCCCTGCTGGAGGATCTGCGGGCATTTCTGGGCATCGAATCCCTGACGGGGCTGCGCCTGTTCAACCGCTACGACCTCGAGGACATCAGCCAGGAGCTGTTCGACTACACCGTCAAAACGGTGCTGTCCGAGCCCCAGCTCGATATCGTGACGGACACGCTGCCGCAGGGCGACGCGGTGTTTGCCGTGGAGTATCTGCCCGGTCAGTATGACCAGCGGGCGGACTCTGCCGCGCAGTGCGTGCAGATCCTGTCGCAGGGGGAGCGCCCGCTCGTGCGCACCGCGCGCGTGTATGCGCTCGAGGGCAAGCTGACGGACGATGAGATCGCCGCGATCAAGCAGTACGTCATCAACCCCGTCGAGAGCCGCGAGGCATCTCTGGAGCTGCCGGAGACGCTGCGCATGGAGTATGACATCCCCACCACCGTGCGCACCGTAGATGGCTTCACCGCGATGGACAGCGCTGCGCTCGATACGCTGCGTGACGAACTCGGTCTCGCTATGGATCTGGACGATCTGACGTTCCTGCAGCGCTATTTCCGCGACGATGAACGCCGCGAGCCCACCATCACCGAGATCCGCGTGGTCGACACCTACTGGTCCGATCACTGCCGCCACACCACCTTCTCCACCCACATCGACAACGTGGAGATCGACGACCCCGCGATCCAGGCAGCCTATGAGCGGTATCTGGCCGCGCGCGTAGAGGTCTACGGCGAGGAAAAGGCCGCCAAGCGCCCCCAGACGCTCATGGACATCGCCACCATCGGCGCAAAGACCCTCAAAAAGCGCGGCCTGCTGCCGGAGCTCGATGAGAGCGAGGAGATCAATGCCTGCTCCATCCACGTCACCGCCACGGTCGACGGCGAGGCGCAGGACTGGCTGCTGATGTTCAAAAACGAGACCCACAACCACCCCACCGAGATCGAGCCCTTCGGCGGCGCGGCCACCTGCATCGGCGGCTGCATCCGCGACCCGCTCTCCGGCCGCGCCTATGTGCATCAGGCCATGCGCGTGACCGGCGCGGGCGACCCGAGAGTCGCGCTCGACAAGACGCTGCCCGGCAAGCTGCCGCAGCGCAAGCTGTGCCAGACTGCCGCCGCGGGCTACTCCTCCTACGGCAACCAGATCGGTCTCGCCACCGGTCATGTGGCTGAAATCTATCACGAGGGCTACATCGCCAAGCGTCTGGAATGCGGCGCTGTCGTGGCGGCCGCGCCCGCATACAACGTCCGCCGCGAGTGCCCCGCGCCCGGCGATGTGGTCATCCTGCTGGGCGGCCGCACGGGTCGTGACGGCATCGGCGGCGCAACCGGCTCGTCCAAGAGCCACAACCTGAAATCGCTTGCGACTATGGCCTCCGAGGTTCAAAAGGGCAACGCGCCCGAGGAGCGCAAGATCCAGCGCCTGTTCCGCAACGGCGACGTGACCCGCCTCATCAAGCGCTGCAACGACTTCGGCGCGGGCGGCGTCAGCGTGGCCATCGGCGAGCTGGCCGACGGTCTGCGCATCGATCTGGATGCCGTGCGCAAGAAGTACGACGGTCTCGACGGCACGGAGCTTGCCATCTCCGAATCGCAGGAGCGCATGGCCGTGGTCGTTGCCGCCGGGGACGCAGACGCCTTCATCCGCGCCGCCAAGGCGGAAAACCTTGAGGCGTATCAGGTGGCCGTCGTCACCGAGGACGCCCGCATGGTCATGGAGTGGAACGGTGCGGTCATCGCCGACCTCAGCCGTGCCTTCCTCAACACCAACGGCGCTGTCAAGCACGCCGGTGTGCGCGTGGCGCGCAAGGATCGCTCCGAGCTCGCAAAGCCCCGCTTCAGTTCCCTTCGCGAGATGGCCTCCAGCCTCCGCTGCGCCTCCCGCCGCGGTCTCGTGGAGCGCTTTGACAGCACCATCGGCGCGGGCTCGATCCTGATGCCGTACGGCGGCAGGACGCAGCGCTCCCCCGCGCAGGCGATGGCCGCCGTGTTCCCGGTCCTGCTCGGTCAGGAGACGGATCAGGCCAGCGTCATGGCCTGGGGCTGCGACCCGGAGCAGACGAGCACCGACCCCTACATCGGCGCTTACAACGCGGTCTACACCTCGATGGCGAAGCTCGTCGCCGCCGGTGCCGACTATAAGAAAGCCTACCTCTCCTTCCAGGAGTTTTTCGAGAAGCTGCGTACCGAGCCGGAGCGCTGGGGCAAGCCCGTCGCCGCCCTGCTCGGCACGGTGGACGCCCAGCTCGAGCTCGGCGCCGCCGCCATCGGCGGCAAGGACTCCATGTCCGGCACGTTCCTCGATCTCGATGTGCCGCCCACGCTCATCTCCTTTGCCATCGCGCCGCTGAAAACGAACGAGGTGCTCTCCACGGAGTTTAAGGCCGCAGGTCATCCCGTGTACCTGTTCTCCGGTGCGGGCGCCGACGGCGTCAAGACCGCATGGGAGGCGCTGCACGCACTCGCACGCAGCGGAAAAGTCCGCGCCGCTTGGGCCGTGGAAAACGGTCTGAGCGAGGCCGTGATGAATATGTCCTTCGGCAACGAGATCGGCTTCAGCGCCGAAAACACGGCCGTGGACTGGAACGCGCTTTATCCCGGCGCGATCGTGGCGGAGCTCACTGAGGACACGGCGGACGCCATCCGTCTGGGTGTCACCACCGCAGAGCCCATCGTGCGCATCGGTGATGACAGCGCCGCCATTTCGGAGCTGCTTGCGCTCAACGAGGGCGTGCTGGAATCCGTCTACCCGAGCCGCACGGCAGCCGATACGACGGAAGTCCCGCTGCTGTCCGCCCCTGCCGCCGCGCGCGTCGCGCCCAAAATCGGCGTGGCCGTGCCCAAGGTGCTCATCCCCGTGTTCCCCGGCACGAACTGTGAATACGACTCCGCTCGTGCCGTGCGGCGCGCCGGGCTTGAGCCGGAGATCCTCGTGCTCAACAACCAGTCCGCGCAGGACGTGGCCGACTCCATCCGCCGGTTTGCAGGCGCTGCGCGCAGCAGCCAGATCATCTTCGTCCCCGGCGGCTTCTCCGGCGGCGACGAGCCGGACGGCTCGGCCAAGTTCATCACTGCCTTCTTCCGCAACCCGGAGGTGCGGGATGCGACCATGGATCTGCTGAAAAACCGCGACGGTCTCATGCTCGGCATCTGCAACGGCTTCCAGGCGCTCATCAAGCTCGGTCTCGTGCCCTACGGTGAGATCATTGACACGGACGCGTCCTGCCCGACACTGACCTTCAACACGATCGGCCGCCACCAGTCGCGTCTGGTGCGCACCCGTATCGCCTCCAACCGCTCTCCGTGGCTGGCCGGCACGCAGGTCGGCGACGTGTACACCGTCCCCATCTCCCACGGTGAGGGCCGCTTCCTGTGCAGTGAGGAGCTCGTGCGCAAGCTCGCCGACAACGGCCAGATCATCACGCAGTACGTGGACGCCGACGGCGTGCCCGGCATGGATGTGGACGTCAACCCCAACGGCTCGATCTGGGCCATCGAGGGCATCACGTCTCCGGACGGACGCGTCCTCGGCAAGATGGGCCACGCCGAGCGCATCGGCGACGGACTGTATCAGAATGTGGACGGCTGCTACGATATGCAGCTGTTCCAGTCCGCGAAGAAGTACTTTGACATTTGATAAGGGAGGGCTCGCAACATGATGACGGATATTGAGATCGCCCAGCAGTGCCGGATGCACCCGATCGCGGATATCGCCGCCACCGCCGGTATCGACGAATCCTATCTCGAACAGTACGGCCGCTATAAGGCCAAGATCGACCCGCAGCTGCTCAAGGATCGCGCCGAACGTCCGGACGGCAAGCTCATCCTCGTGACGGCCATCAACCCCACCCCCGCGGGCGAGGGCAAGACCACGACCTCCGTCGGTCTGGCCGACGGTCTGCGCAAGATCGGCAAAAATGCCGTAGCTGCGCTGCGTGAGCCGTCTCTCGGTCCGGTATTCGGCGTCAAGGGCGGCGCTGCCGGCGGCGGCTATGCGCAGGTCGTGCCCATGGAGGACATCAACCTCCACTTCACCGGTGATTTTCACGCCATCGGCGCAGCCAACAACCTGCTGGCCGCCATGCTCGATAACCACATCCAGCAGGGCAACGCGCTTGGCATCGATGTCAAGCAGATCACGTGGAAGCGATGCGTGGACATGAACGACCGCCAGCTGCGCCAGATCGTGGACGGTCTCGGCGGCCGCATTCAGGGTGTCCCCCGCGAGGACGGCTTTGACATCACCGTGGCCTCCGAGGTCATGGCAGTACTGTGCCTCGCAAGCGACATCACCGATCTCAAGGCGCGGCTCGGCCGGATGATCGTGGCCTACACCTTCAACGGCAAGCCCGTCACCGCCCACGACCTCAAGGCAGAGGGCGCGATGACCGCGCTGCTCAAGGATGCGCTCAAGCCCAACCTCGTGCAGACGCTTGAGGGCACGCCCACGCTCATCCACGGCGGTCCGTTTGCGAACATCGCCCACGGCTGCAACTCCGTCACTGCGACGCGCATGGCGCTCAAGCTGGGCGACTATGTCGTGACCGAGGCCGGCTTCGGCGCGGATCTGGGCGCGGAGAAGTTTCTGGACATTAAGTGCCGTCTGGCGGGGCTGCGCCCGAACGCCGTGGTCATCGTGGCCACCGTGCGCGCGCTCAAGAGCCACGGCGGTGTGCCCAAGGCCGAGCTGAACACGGAGAATCTGGTCGCGCTGGAAAAGGGTCTGCCCAATCTGCTGCACCATGTCAACACCATCCGCAGCACGTATCACCTGCCGTGTGTGGTCGCGATCAACGCCTTTCCCACCGACACGGAAGCCGAGCTGCGGCTCGTGGAGGACAAGTGCCGGGAGCTCGGCGTGCGCGCCGTGCTCTCCGAGGTCTGGGCCAAGGGCGGCGAGGGCGGCAAGGCGCTGGCTGAAGAGGTCGTGCGCCTGTGCGAGCAGCCCTGCACGGAGGAATTTACCTTCTCCTACCCCACCGACACGACGCTTGTCAGAAAGCTCAACGCCATCGTGCAGCGCGTCTACGGCGGCGCGCAGGCCGTGCTGACCCCCACTGCCCAGAAGCAGGCAGAGCGGCTCACAGAGCTCGGCTTCGGCGATCTGCCGGTGTGCATGGCAAAGACGCAGTACTCCCTGTCGGATGATCCCACTCTGTTGGGCGCGCCCAAAGATTTTGCCGTCACCGTGCGCAGTCTGAAGGTCAGCGCCGGTGCGGGCTTCATCGTTGCCCTGACGGGCGAGATCATGACCATGCCGGGTCTGCCCAAGGTCCCCGCTGCCGAGAAGATCGACGTGGACGAAAACGGCAGGATCACGGGCCTGTTTTAAAATTTACACACCCCTAAGGAGGGACTTTCCATGAAAATTGCGGATATGAAGGTCACGGAGCTCATCAACGCGGTCGGCTCCGACGCACCCGCCCCCGGCGGCGGCGCGGTCGCGGGTCTGGCGGGCGGCATCGGCGTCGCGCTGACCATGATGGTCAACGGCCTCACACTCTCCAAAAAGGGCTTTGAGGACGACCGCGAGCGCATTCTCGACGCCATCGCCAAGGGCAACGAGCTCAAGGAGCGCTTCGTGGACGTGATGAACCGCGACAGCGAGGTGTTCGACGTGCTCATCGAATCCCTCGCCCTGCCCAAGGAGAATGACGCCCAGAAGGCCATTCGCCGCGGCGCGGTGCAGGCGAGCTTCCGCAACTGCACGGAGGTCCCCCTGACGATGATGGAGGTCTGTCTGGAATCCATCGACCTGCTCGCAACGCTCGTCGGCACGACCAATCCGAATGTCGTGAGCGACCTCGGCATTGCGGCGCTGACGCTCAAGACTGCCATGCAGAGCGCGTGGCTCAACGTCCTCATCAACCTCTCGTCCCTCAAGGACAAGGAGTACGCGGACGAGTGCTGCCACAAGGGCGAGGCCATGCTGGCCCACGCCATCCCGCTCGCCGAGGAGTGCTACGAAAAGGTCCTCAAGGTCATCGAAAAGAAATAAGGCAGAAGGGCGCAGCCAAATGGCCGCGCCCTTCCTCCGTAAAAGGGAAAGGGGGCTTCGACCAGCCGGTCGAAGCCCCTTTTGCTCTCTGTTCAGTTGATCTGCTTGCGGCGGCTCAGGTTCATCGTGCCGTCCTTCATCTCGCCGACGCTTTCGAGACTCTTGCCCGTGCCCTCGGCGACGCACTGGATGGCATTTTCTGCCACGACCGTGTGGATACCCGTGCGCGCCGTGACCAGCTTATCAAAGCCGCGGATCAGGCTGCCGCCGCCGGTCATCACGATACCGTTGCTGGAAATGTCAGCCACCAGCTCGGGCGGCGTGCGTTCGAGGACCTGATGCACCGCCTCCATGATGCGCTCGACCGGCTCCTCAAAGGCGTCCATCATCTCGGTGGAGGTCACGGTGATGAGCTTGGGCAGGCCCGTGAGCAGGCAGCGCCCCTTGATCTCCATCGTCATCTCCTCCTCAGGCGGGAAGACGCAGCCGATATTCATCTTCATTTCCTCCGCCGTGCGCTCGCCGATGAGCAGGTTGTGCTTGCGGCGCATATACTTCACGACCGCCTCGTTGAACTGGTCGCCCGCGACCTTGATGGACGCGCTTTCGACCACGCCGGAGAGGGAGATGACCGCAATATCGCTCGTGCCGCCGCCGATGTCGATGATGAAGTGACCGTCGGGCTGGGTGATGTCGATGCCCGCGCCGATGGCCGCCGCGACCGGCTCCTCAATGAGGTACACGCGGCGCGCGCCCGCCTGAATGCCCGCGTCGATGACCGCGCGCTCCTCGACCTCGGTGATGCCGGAGGGCACGCAGATGATGATGCGCGGCTTGAAGAACTGGAAGCCCATGACCTTGTGGATGAACTCCTTGAGCATCCGCTCGGTCACCTCGTAGTCGGAGATAACGCCCTCGCGCAGGGGGCGGATCGCAACGATGTTGCCGGGTGTGCGGCCCAGCATGGCCTGCGCGTCCGCGCCGACCTTCAGCAGCTTGCCCGTATCCTTATCAATGGCCACCACGCTCGGCTCGTTGAGCACGATGCCCTTGTCCTTTACATAGATCAGAACCGACGCGGTACCGAGGTCGATACCGATGTCCTTTGCCAGTGAACACATAATGCTACCTCTCTCATTTTCCTTTGTATTCCGGCGGAAATATCCGCATTTTATCTCGCTTGCTTTTCTATTATAGCGGCTGAAAAACGGTTTTGCAATAGCATTGTGTGTGATTTTGCCGCATCTATGTGCCGCAGGGCGTGTGCCAAATCACACCGGTGTCCCGCGCCTTGCGCCGTCCTTTTCCTTTTCCGTCACGGCGCGGGCGAGCGTCGCGCACACCACATCCGCCGCGCCGGCCTCCCTGAGCACGCGCACACATTCGCCCAGCGTCGCTCCGGTGGTCAGAATATCGTCGATGAGCAGAATTTTCGCGCCGCGGATCCTGTCCGTGTTTTCCGCCTCGTACACGCCCAGCACATTGCCCCGCCGCTCGGCGGCGGAGGACAGCCCGGACTGCGCGGCGTTGTTTCTCGTTTTCCGCAGCAGCTGCACCGGCTCGATACCCCAATGCCTTGCCGTTTCCTTCGCCAGCAGGTACGCCTGATCGTAGCCGCGCTCGTGTTCGCGCTTTTTACTCACCGGCACCCACGTCACCGTGTCGAACTGGCCGCCCAGCTCCTCTGCCGCGCAGCGGGCGAGCAGCTCGCCGTAGCCCTCGGCGGCGCTCTGCGCGCCGTGGAACTTGAAGCGCAGCAGGCTCTCGCGCACCGCATCCTCATAGAGCAGGGGAGAGGCGCACCTCCCGAAGCCCGCGCCCTCGCACAGCTGCACCTTCGCGTAGGGGAGCGTCCTCTCGCAGTCCGCGCACACGCCATGCACGCCCGTCCGGCGGCAGAACGCGCACCGCGGCGGGAAGAACAGGTCGAGCAGCTTTTCCTTCAGACTCATGCCGTCCCTCCGTTCCCGAGCCGCCAGCGCAGACCGCTGTAGCGGCGCGTGCGGCGGTCGTTCGCCGCCATTTTCCCAAGGCTCACGTCGTCCCCGACGAGGATCAGCAGCTCCCGCGCCCGCGTGATGGCGGTGTAGAGCACTCCGCGCACCATCAGCCCCGGCGCCGCCGGCGCGCTGACGAAGATCACCGCGCGGTACTCGCTGCCCTGCGCCTTATGTACGGTCATAGCGTAGGCCATGTCCAGCTCCGCGAGCATATCCGCCGTGTAGGTCGCCACGCGGTCGTCAAAGGCGATGGAGATCAGCTCGCCGCTCGGGTCGATCTGCAAAATCTTTCCCACGTCGCCGTTGAAGATGCCCGCGCCCGCCGTGCCGTCCTCGCGCTCCCACAAAACATCGTAGTCGTTGCGCGTCTGCATGACGCGGTCGCCCTCGCGGAACACGAGGTCGCCGAAGCGCTTTTCGCGCCGTCCCGCGCCCGCGGGATTCAGCGCCGCCTGCAGGGCGCGGTTGAGCGCCGCCGTGCCGGTGTCGCCCTTGCGCGTCGCCGTGAGCACCTGAATGCTCTCGGCGGGAATGTGCATCTTTTCGGGCAGCCTCGTTCTGCACAGCTCCACCACCGTGTCCACCAGACGCACGCTGTCGCGGCGGGGGAGGAAGAAGAAATCGCTCGCGGCGGTATTCTGCAGCTCCGGCAGCCGCCCCTCGTTCACCAGATGCGCGCTGCGCACGATGGCGCTTTGCTCCGCCTGACGGAAAATATCCTTAAGCGCCACGGTCGCAACGCGCTCCGAGCGGATGAGATCGCCGAACACGTTCCCCGCGCCGACGCTCGGCAGCTGGTCGGGGTCGCCCACCAGCACCAGCCGGCAGCCGGGCCGCAGCGCCGCAAGCAGCGCGCGCATCAGCGCCAGATCGACCATCGAGGTCTCGTCCACGATCACCGCGTCCGCCTCCAAAGGTTCCTTTTCGTTTTTTGTAAAGGTCACATCGCCCGTCTGCTCGTTCCAGCTCATGCCAAGCAGGCGGTGGATGGTCTGCGCCTCCTTGCCGCACAGCTCGCCCATGCGCTTGGCGGCGCGCCCCGTCGGCGCGCAGAGCAGCACGTCCAGCCCCATGCGCTCAAAGAGCGCTACGATGCCGCGCACGCTCGTCGTCTTGCCCGTGCCCGGCCCGCCGGTCAGGATCAGCAGCTCCTCCTGCGCGGCCAGCTCCACGGCCTGCCGCTGCAATGGCGCATACTCGATGCCCTGTCCGCGCTCGATCTCGTCGATGATCTTCTTCGCGCCGCGCAGCTTGTCCGGCTTGTCGGCAAGCATGGCGCGCACACGCGTACACACATAGGTCTCCGCCTCGTGACAGCGCCGCAGATAGCAGCCCTCTACGTTCGCCACCTGCTCCTGCACGACGCTTCCGCGTTCGAGCAGATCGTCGAGCGCCTTTTCCACCGTATCCGTATCCCCGTCGAGCAGCTGCGCCGTCGCCGCCACGAGCTTTTCCCGCGGCAGAAACACGTGTCCGCCGCTCTGCTCGTTGTGGCTCAGCTCAAAGAGCACCCCCGCCTCCGTGCGGCAGGAGGAATCGCCCGAAAAGCCCATCGACAGCGCGATCTCGTCCGACACGGAAAAATCCACGCCGAACGCCTCGCCGCTGAGGAGATACGGGTTGCGCCGCAGCGCGTCCATCGCGTCCGCGCCGTAGCGCCGGAAAAGCTGCATCGCAAGCCCCACCGGCAGGTCGTACTTCGTCAGGAAGTCCAGCACGCGACGCAGACCCGCAAGCTCGCGCCAGCTCTCCGCGATCTCCCGCGCGCGCTTGTCGGTGATGCCCTTGATGGTCTTGAGCTTCTCCGGCTCGCCGTCGAGCACGTCGAGCGTGTCCGCGCCGAAGCGATCCACCAGCTTCTGCGCCGTCGCCGGCCCGATGCCGCGCACCACGCCGGAGGCGAGATAGTTCAGGATCTCCGTCTCGCCCGTCGGCATATGCCGCTCCACCTCATCGGCGGCGAACTGCTCGCCGTGCTGCGGATGCGTCGTGTAGCGTCCGGTCAGGATCAGCTCCTCGCCGGGCGCGGCGCAGGGGATGCAGCCCACCACCGTCACCGGCTCGCCGTCGTCCGTGACGATGCGCGCGACCGTATAGCCGTTCTCCTCATTCTGGAAAACGACCGCCAGGATCGTACCGATGACCGTCGTGCGCTCTCCCATGTCCCTCTCTCCATTCTCTTTCGTTCAGTCGAATTGCCGCGCGAGATCCCCCTGTGGGCAGACCGTCACATCGAAGCTCTCGCGGCACAGCAGCTGCGCCACGCGCTGCGCGTCCTCGTCCATGCCGCAGTCCGCGATGATGATGCGCGAAAAGCCGCCCGAGGCGTAGCGCTCGCTCTCGAGCGTCCGCACCGTGTGCTCCAGCGCCTCCGCCGCGCCCCGCGCGGGCACGATCACCGCCGTCTCGCTGCGCACCCGCTCGCGCGGATGCGTCAGCGCCGTAACGGTGAACCATACGATCGTCGCCAGCCCCACTGCGGCAAGCGCCGCGATCACGCCGTCCTGCAAAAGCTGCATTTCTCCACCCCTCTCGCGCCAGCTTATGAAAAACCGCCGAAAAAGGTGCGAAACCGCTTATAAAACCTTCTTCAAGTACTGTCCCGTGTAGGACGCCTCACACGCCGCGACCTCCTCCGGCGTGCCGCAGGCAACGAGCGTACCGCCGCCGCTGCCGCCCTCGGGGCCGAGGTCGATGAGATAGTCCGCCGATTTGATGACGTCCAGATTGTGCTCGATGACGAGCACCGTGTTGCCCGCGTCGGTCAGCTTCTGCAAGACCTCTAAGAGCTTTCGCACATCGTCCGTGTGCAGGCCAGTGGTCGGCTCGTCGAGGATATAGATGGTGCGTCCCGTCGCGCGCTTCGATAGCTCGGTCGCGAGCTTCACGCGCTGCGCCTCGCCGCCCGAGAGCGTGGTGGAGGACTGTCCGAGCTTGATATACCCCAGTCCCACGTCGCGCAGCGTCTCGAGCTTGTTCGCTAGCTTCGGCAGGTCGCGGAAGAACTCCAGCGCCTCCTCCACCGTCATCTCCAGCACGTCCGCGATGCTCCTGCCCTTATAGTGGACCTCCAGCGTCTCGCGGTTGTAGCGCTTTCCCTTGCACACCTCGCAGGGAACGTAAATATCCGGCAGGAAGTGCATCTCGATCTTGAGCTGACCGTCGCCGCCGCAGGCCTCGCAGCGTCCGCCGCGCACGTTGAAGCTGAAGCGCCCCGCGTTGTAGCCCCTCGCCTTCGCGTCCGGCGTGGAGGCGAACAGGTCGCGGATGTCATTAAAGAGATTGGTATATGTCGCTGGGTTCGAGCGCGGCGTGCGTCCGATGGGGCTCTGGTCGATGCAGATGACCTTGTCCAGATTCTCCTCGCCCTCGATGGCGCGGTGCTTTCCCGCGTGCGCCTTCATGCGGTTGAGGTCTGCGCCCAGCTTTTTGTAGATGATCTCGTTGACGAGCGAGCTTTTGCCGCTGCCGGAGAC
>ENA-UESH01002023-UESH01002023.1-human-gut-metagenome-genome-assembly--contig:-NODE-2023-length-12502-cov-7.474930_pt1 | contig 12502 bp, 11 predicted proteins | sample MGYA00243001_ERZ508002 | MGnify/ENA primary metagenome ERZ508002 (study PRJEB26167, sample SAMN06115447) | human gut metagenome | host: Homo sapiens | place: China:Anhui | collected 2015-08-07... | reverse complement strand
CACGTAAGGTGTTTCGAGGAAATAACGTCCGATGGCGACAACTTTCTTGTTGATCGGGAGTTTGGTTATTTCCTTTTTATTGGCGTATTCAAAGAAATGTTTTAGTAAAATTTGATCTTTCTGGTACACGGAATCAACGGGAGAGCAAGCGAAAGCCCCGAATGAAAAGGTAATCAAGAATAGAAGGACTAAATTCTTCATAGTAACCGATTTTGAGAATAAAAAATGAGGAGTCGTGTGACCGACATCCTCATCTCTCTTGTGTTGTGTTTATATATTATTTGCCTGCGGCCGAAAACTGTTCAAGGAAACGGATGTCGTTTTCGAAAAAGAGACGTATATCTTTAATGCCGTATTTTAGCATGGTGATACGCTCGATACCCATACCGAGGGCGAACCCGGTATATTTTTCCTTGTCTATTCCATTTAATTCCAAAACATTGGGGTCAATCATTCCACACCCAAGGATTTCCAACCATCCGGTTCCTTTACACACGTTGCAACCTTTTCCATGACATAGTGTACAGGAAACGTCCATTTCTGCCGATGGTTCCGTGAAAGGGAAATATGACGGACGAAGACGAATTTGCGTGTCTGGTCCGAATAGTTCTTTCGCGAAATAGGTTAAGGTTTGCTTTAAGTCAGCGAAGGAAACGTTCTCGTCGATGTAAAGAGCTTCGATTTGGTGGAAGATGCAATGTGCCCGGGCCGAGATAGCCTCGTTACGGAACACCCTTCCGGGAGTAACTAGCCGAATCGGGGGACGATGAGCCTCCATGTCTCGCACTTGCACGGATGAGGTATGCGTGTGTAGCACGATGTCCGGGTTCTTACTGATAAAGAATGTATCCTGCATATCACGTGCCGGGTGTTCTTCCGGGAAGTTCAACGCGGAGAAGTTATGCCAGTCGTCTTCGATTTCCGGTCCCTCGGAAATGGTGAATCCAAGTTTATTGAAGATGGCCAGAATCTCGTTTTTCACGATAGCTAACGGGTGACGGGTTCCTAATTTTAAAGGATCTCCCGGCATCGTCAAGTCGATACCGCTTAAATCTTCTTCCGCGTTAGAAAGTAACTCTTTCAACTCGTTGATTTTTGCCAGAGCCGTGTTCTTCAATTCATTTAATTCTTGTCCCATGGCTTTTTTCTGATCCGCGGGAACGGTTTTAAAATCATCAAAGAGAGCAGCGATCGTTCCTTTCTTGCTTAAATGCTTGATTCTGAACTGTTCTACTTCTTCTAGGCTTTTCGCCTGGAAACCGGCTATTTCAGCACTGAGTTGTTTAATCTTGTCTAACATCTTCTCGAAATTTGAAATCTTTGGTGGGCAAAGTTAATAAAAAAGTCTCATACATTTCAATTCTTTCGAGAACTTCATTTTTCATCCCAAATATTTTTCATCGTGTACGGTCCGTCGGGGAAAATCCAAGCCGAGCCGTCGGTCATCCGGGTGTGTGAGTCAAGGGTGGCAATTTTGGTTATATCCTCTGGTGAAATATTGATGTCCAGTGATTTAATGTTTTCTTTGATTCGCTCCGGGTGAACTGATTTTGGGATAATCACGATTCCTCGTTGTACCCCCCAAGCAATGATAATTTGTGCCGGTGTGCAATTATATTTTTTTGCTAAATTGATAATAATCGGTTCATTGGTCAGGCCGGGTTTGTTTTTGATGGGTAAATTACGTCCGAGAGGGGGATAAGCCGTCAAGTAAATTCCTTCAGACTGACAGAATTGAAATAATTCATTTTGTTGCAAGTAAGGATGCATCTCTACCTGGTTCATTTCGGGTTTATTTTTTGCCACGGCGATCAGTTCTTTCAATTTCGGGATGCTGAAATTCGAAACCCCGATATGTTTGCATAGCCCTTTTGCCTGCATTTGTTCCATCGCTTTCCAAGTCTCCGTAAGGGGACATTCTTCGAGGGAAAGTAAGTCGGATGCTTGTTGCGGTTACAAATCAGTATATGGAAGAATGTGAAGTTGTATATAGCAATTATTTCTCATGCTCCGGATGTGAAAGGTCTGTCATCTGAAAAACAAGAAAAGATTATCGGAAAATTGCAGGAAGAACTGCCGCAATTGAAATTTATAGATTGTCGGAAATCTCTTACTTCAGATGATTTTTATGACCCGTTACATCCTAATAAAAAGGGAGCTGAAAAAATTTCGACTATAATCTCGACAGCGGTGAACGCTGATTTTTAGCTGTTTTAAAAGAAATTGAGGGGAAAATTTTATATTTTTTGATTAACGGTCGTTTTATTTGTATTTGCAGACTTTTTTTCAGGGAATAACTGATCTTGAGGAACTCCCAATTCCTCAGCTATGACTTTTTGAGTCAGAGCATCCGGAGTTTGTACTCCGGCAATCCACATTCGTACAGTTTTTTCCGATTTCAATGTTTTATGTGCGATATATTCCACAAAAGCACTTTTGGGTGCTTTTACTACCCGACGGTCGGGAAGAGATTTGTAATATTCGACAAAGGATGCATTGCCGACAGGAAAATCTTTAAATGTCATTTTTCTGTATCAAAGTTGTTTATTCACTGTAATATTTATATTTTTGTTTCGTAATATATATTATTACGATGCAAATATATAACAATGTTCGTTAAAATCCAAACAAATAATGAATTTTGTTCGTTATATAATTAAAAATACCTGATATGGATTCAGTAAAAGAGAGGCTCAAAGCATTTATAGAATATAAAAAAATTTCGATAAGAAGTTTTGAGAATCGGTGTGGCTTATCATATGGGTATGTAAACAATATGCGGGTTTCTATACAGCCGGCAAAATTGAAAAGCATATCTCTGCAATTTCCTGATCTGAACAAAAGTTGGTTGTTGACAGGAGAGGGGGAGATGCTTGTTCCCACAGAAGGGAAAACCGTAGCGACCGAATCTATCGGTAATTATGGTAGTGTATTTAAGTCTTCGGGAATCGTTTCTATTCCGGCTAAAGTTTGGGATGTTATTGAAAAGCAGGCAGACAGTTTAAAAAGTAAAGATAAGCAGATCGATGATCTTATTTCATTACTGAAAGGTTTGATTCAAAAATAATTTTTGTGGTTGTAAGTATTAGAAGGTGCTTTTATTGAAGAGCACCTTTTTTATATAAATGGATATGCTCATAATTTATTGCTATAATTTGTTTTTATAGATTTGCCCGTCTTTTATAATCAATAGAATATTGTCATCGGGGTTTTCCAGTAATTGAATATTTTCCAGAACATTTCCGTTTATAAGTAACATGTCGGCAAAAGCACCTTCCTTGATTACTCCTAAATCTCCGGGATAGGGGTTCCTCGATCCCGAAAGAGACAATAGCCGGGCATTATCATAGGTGACCATTCTCAGTATTTCGAAATTATTGAACCAGTTTTTAAGTTTCCCTATATCTTTATTTTGGTTTTTCGTATTAGCAGGATTGAATAACAGGTCTGTTCCCCATCCGAGTTTTACCTGATATTTCTTTGCCAATCTGTAAGCATTATCTGTATTTTGAACAATCATCTTATGTTTTTCCTGTTGTTCTTGAGTGGGATATTGATTGTCATCGAGGGTAAAAGGTTGCATACAGAGCCATACTTCTTTTCGAGCGATCAATTCCATTGTCGCTTCATCGATCAAGTGTCCGTGTTCTATGCTTTTTACACCGGCTTGTATTGCTCGGGTGATTGCTTGCGGTACATAGACATGTACCATTACATAAGTACCTGCATTTTCAGCCGCTTTTACAGCGGCATGAATCTCTTCTTCAAAATATTGGGAATCTTGCAGGCGATCATAAAGTGAGGCGACTCCGCCTCCGGTCATCAATTTTATTTGGCTAGCACCCAACCTCAGATTATTCCGTGCTGCGACGGTAACGGCATCCACTCCGTCTGCTATAATAGCCGCACCTATTTTTTCGGTGTGAGTCAGACAACAACAGCCGAAAGGTCGGGGATCGTCATATACAGCCCTGAAATCGCCATGCCCTCCGGTTTGAGAAATGAGGTATCCGCTCGGATAAATTCTGGGACCCGGAATTATCCCTTCATCGATGGCGCGTTTTAGTCCGAACACCGGACCTCCGGCATCCCGTATCGTAGTGAAACCGCGCATTAGGGTTTTCCCTGCTTCGACACCGGCTTTTAATTGTGTGTAGTACGTTTCTGCAGTAAGCAAGTCTATCATTGTGTTGCAACACATGTAGGAGTGCCAGTGTGCATCGATGAGTCCGGGCATCAGAAATTTACCTTTTCCGTCGATTATCGTTCCTTCTGCCGATATCGTTCCGGGTTCAGCTATTTTATTTATTCGGTTGTTCAGGATCAGAATATCTCCCATAACCGTTTTTTCGTCTGTTCCGTTGAATATCCGGACGTTTTTTATTAAAATAGTTTGTTCCATATCGAAAGATGCTATTTTGTCGATAAAACGGAATTACGTGAAAAAAGTTTGTCTTTTTACGGATAATTGGATAACGATCTTTGTTCAGTCTGACTGTCGTTTGAATTTTTATATCCGAAGAGAGAAGGGGAGGGGTGATTGAAAAAATGAGTGAGCCGGCAATCATTCAAATGTAAAGAGACTCCTAAAAGTCACGTAAAAACGACTTTTAGGAGTCTCTTCAGATCCGATTTTCAAGAAATATGTCTTTATGTCTGAATTTAGATAATACCTTGAGCCATCATGGCTTTTGCAACTTTCATAAATCCGGCTATATTAGCCCCTTTCATATAATTGATATATCCGTCTTTTTCAGTACCGTATTTTACACATTGGTGATGAATATCGCTCATGATCTGATGCAGTTTGGCATCAACCTCTTCGGCAGACCAACTGATATGCATGGCATTTTGAGTCATTTCGAGTCCGGATGTCGCAACTCCTCCTGCATTTACCGCTTTTCCCGGACCATACATGATACGGTGTTTGATAAACAAATCTATTGCTTCGGGGCGACAACCCATATTCGAAATTTCTCCTACACAGATGACTCCGTTAGCGATTAGTTGCTTGGCGTCGTCTTCGTCCAGTTCGTTTTGTGTAGCGCAAGGAAGGGCTATGTCGACTTTTTGCTCCCAAGGTCGTTTCCCCGGGAAAAACTCTACTCCGAATTTCTCGGCATACGGGGCAACGATATCATTGCCCGAGCTGCGGAGTTCGAGCATGTAATCGATTTTTTCGCCGGAGACTCCGTCTGGATCATAAATGTAACCGTCAGGTCCTGACAAGGTAACGACTTTAGCTCCTAATTCGGTCGCTTTGGTTACTGCTCCCCATGCTACATTTCCAAAACCGCTTACGGCAATTGTTTTTCCTTTGATTTCTATCCCTTTGGTCGATAACATCTGTTTTACGAAGTATAATCCTCCGAATCCTGTGGCTTCGGGGCGGATTAAAGAACCTCCGAATTCCAGTCCTTTACCTGTAAATGTGCCTGTATTTTCTCGTTTCAGTTTTTTATACATTCCGTACATATAACCCACTTCACGGCCGCCTACGCCTATATCGCCGGCAGGGACATCAGTGTCAGGACCTATATGCCGCCATAATTCGAGCATGAAGGCTTGGCAGAAACGCATTATTTCACCATCGGACTTTCCTCGCGGACTGAAGTCCGATCCGCCTTTAGCTCCGCCCATAGGCAGGGTTGTCAATGCATTCTTAAATGTCTGTTCGAATCCTAAAAATTTCAGAATAGACAGGTTTACGGAAGCGTGGAATCTTATGCCGCCTTTATACGGGCCTATCGCATTATTAAACTGTATACGGTATCCGAGATTTACTTGGACATTGCCTTTGTCGTCTACCCAAGGTACTTTAAATGTAAATATCCGGTCAGGTTCGACAAGTCGTTCTATGATTTTAGCTTTTTCAAATTCGGGGTGTTCATTATAGGTTTCCTCGATCGATAGAAGTACCTCGTGGACAGCTTGAAGATACTCCGGTTCGCCCGGGTGTTTAGCCTCGAGCGATGCCATGATGTCTTTTATGTTCATAGCGATGTGTTTTTATAAGGTTACTTATTTATTTTTAAGAGCTTTGGATAGTACCTTTAGCCCTTATTGCAAATTTAATCATTTATGCGGATAAAAAAATTATTTTTGCTAAATTTGAACATCAAAGAGCTAAAATAAATTTTAGCATTTTGTAATCTGAATATACCGAAATTGATTATGGAAACTCAAAATATAAAGCAATTATATTTGAAAGACACCTCTTTTGCTAACTTAATGCAAAAACGAATCTTTAATGTGTTGCTTATTGCCAGTCGTTATGACGCTTTTATTCTTGAAGAGGACGGGCGCGTGGACGAACAGATTTTTTTTGAATATACGTCTTTGAACTTGAGTTCGCCTCCTCGAGTTACTCAGGCAAATAGTTTTGACGAAGCTTTTCGGGAACTATCCGGAAAACGTTATGACCTGATAATTGCTATGCCGGGAATTGAAAATAGTGATACGTTCGAGAAAGCGAAAGAGATAAAAAGCATTTATCCCGATATCCCTATCGTAGTGTTGACCCCGTTCTCTCAAGAAGTATCGCGGCGGATCAGTAACGAGGATCTCAGTGGTGTCGATTATGTGTTCAGTTGGCTTGGTAATGCCGACCTTTTGCTGGCTATCATCAAACTGATAGAAGATAAAATGAATGCTGAGGAGGATATAAACTCCGTAGGGGTACAAGTAATTTTGTTGGTAGAAGATTCGATTCGTTTCTATTCTTCTATTTTGCCGCACCTTTATAAATTTGTATTGAAACAGTCGCAAATATTCTCGACCGAAGCTCTGAATCAGCATGAGCAGATGCTTAGAATGCGTGGACGTCCTAAAATAAAACTTGCCCGTACCTATGAAGAGGCGGTAGCGATTTATAACAAATATCCTAATAACATGTTGGGAATTGTTACTGACGTGTCTTTCAAAAGGGCTGGAGAAAAAGATAAGAAAGCCGGTTTGAAATTTTGTTCTTATATACGAGAGAAAGATGAATTTCTGCCGATTATAATCGAGTCTTCAGAGGTGGAGAATCAAAAAGACGCGATGTTTCTGAATGCTTGTTTTTTGGATAAGAACTCTAAAAAGTTGCCTGTCGATTTGCGTAAAACTATTCTCCGAAATTTTGGTTTCGGGGATTTCGAGTTTATTAATCCTCATACGGGTGAGGTTATTGCAACGGTACGTAATCTGAAGGATTTGCAAAATACGATAATGTCTATTCCCGATGAGTCGCTATATTATCATGGTTCTCGTAATCATATTTCTCGCTGGCTTTATTCCCGGGCGATGTTTCCGATAGCCGAATTGCTTCGCCAGAAACAATTTACCGACATTAGCGAATCGCAAGAAATGCGACAGCTTATTTTTGATGCTATCGTACAGTATCGTAAAATGAAAAATCGGGGAGTCGTTGCTATCTTTCAGCGGGAGAGATTTGATAAATATTCTAATTTTGCCCGTATAGGACAGGGATCTTTAGGGGGAAAGGGACGTGGACTTGCGTTTATCGATTCTATGATCAAGCGGCATCCGATACTTGAGAATTATGAGGGCGTGAGTGTCTCGATTCCTAAAACGGTGGTTCTTTGCACCGATATTTTCGATGAGTTTATGGAGACGAACAATCTTTATCAGATTGCATTATCCGATCTGCCGGATGAGGATATTTTGGAATATTTTTTGAAAGCTAAATTACCGGATAAATTGGTCGATGATTTTATGGCATTCTTCGAGGTAGTAGGGCGTCCGATTGCTGTTCGTTCATCCAGTCTGCTCGAAGATTCTCATTACCAGCCTTTTGCAGGAATATATTCGACTTATATGATTCCGTTTCTTGAAGATAAAGATGAAATGCTCCGGCTGTTGAGCGACGCTATTAAAGGGGTATATGCTTCTGTTTTTTATGCCGACAGCAAAGCATATATGACCGCAACATCTAATGTAATCGATCAGGAAAAGATGGCGATTATTTTACAGGAAGTGGTGGGCTCACAATATGGAGATCGTTATTATCCATCTTTTGCCGGAGTAGGAAGATCTTTGAATTATTATCCGATCAATGATGAGAAAGCGGAAGACGGAGTCGTTGATGTTGCCGTGGGATTAGGGAAATATATTGTCGATGGAGGACGGAGTTTACGTTTTTCGCCTAAACATCCATGTAATGTATTGCAAACCAGTACGCTCGATTTGGCGCTTAGCGATACTCAAACGCGTTTTTATGCTCTTGATTTGAAAAGCATGGGAAAAACTTTTTCGATCGATGATAGTTTTAATTTGTTGAAACTATCTATCCGAGATGCAGAAAAAGATAATTCGTTACGAGGGATGGTTTCGACTTTTGATCCGTATGATCAGATAATCCGTGACGGATATTATGAAGGAGGAAGAAAAGTCGTTACCTTTGCAAATATCTTGCAACATGGGGTATTCCCTTTAGCTGAATTATTAAAAATGATGCTGGAGTTCGGGTCTCAGGAGATGGGACGTCCTGTAGAGATAGAATTTGCAGCGAATTTACCTAATCAGGAACACAAACAGGGGATGCTGTATTGGTTGCAGATACGCCCTATCGTAGATACGAAAGAAATGCGAGATGACGAAATCGGAGAGGTGAGGGATGAGGACCTGCTTTTAAAGACCGACTCGGCATTGGGACATGGCATTATGGATAATATATGTCATGTGGTATATGTAAAAAGCGATAATTTCAGGTCTTCGAACAATTCTTTGATAGCAAGAGAAATAGAGAAGATCAACCGTATGTTTACCGAACGGGGTGAAAATTATATATTGGTAGGACCGGGACGTTGGGGATCGAGTGATACGGCTCTCGGAATACCTGTTAAGTGGCCTCATATTTCTAGCTCGAAGCTTATTGTCGAGACGGCGTTGGCCGGTTATCATATCGAGCCGAGTCAAGGAACTCATTTTTTTCAGAACTTAACCTCTTTCGGAGTGGGGTATTTTACCATCAATCCTTCTTCAAAAGAATGTTTGTTCGATGAAGAGTATTTAAACCGCCTGAATGCGGAACAGGAAACCGATTTTCTTCGGGTTGTGCGGTTCGAACGTCCGGTGATAGTAAAGATAAACGGGAAAAAGAGCATAGGCATTGTGATAAAACCGGATGCCGGGAATGTAAAAGAAAAGTAGAATAATTTATATAAAACGGGAATGAAATCAAAATTTATGAAATCGATGCAATTGTTGTGGCAATCTTCTCCGGTTGTAGATGAAGAAGATGACGTGCTTCAAGAGAAAGAGAGTGCCCGGCAGGATTGCTCTATTGACCCGGCTTTGGCAAAAGAATATGTCCGGGCTCTTACCGAAGAACAGATACCACAACCGTTATTGGATAAAATGGCTGATCTTATCAACGAGTCTATTCCCGAGTTGATTCGTCAGTCGATAGATAAAGAAGCTGAGAAACGGAATATATATAATCATTTGTTATCTCCGTTTACCGATTATATACGGTTTATATATGAAAAGATACAAACAGAAGGTGCTTCGCAGTGGAAACAAGATGAAATCCGATTGAAAGAGCAGGTAAAAGAGCTGAATGACTATATACATGAGCTTTCTTCGAAACAAGAGGAGTTTCAAAGTCAGTATTTAAGCGCCGAACGGCAAAAGAGGGCATTGGGCGAGCGGGTTCATGAATTGGAAATGCGTATTGTGACTTTTGAGGCTGAAAAGGAGCAAAGCGATATGGAAAAAAGTGCGCTGAACAATAAACTTAAAGTTGCGGCTGTGCAGGAAAAAAATAAGGCGGATGAGTTGGCTGCTTTGCAGGAAGAAAAATCTCGTCTTGAGCAGGAGTTGGCGAAAGCGCGACAAGTAGATTTGTCCCTTCCCGATAAATTGCAGAAAGCTACAGAAAAGGCGGAGAATTTGCAGAAACATCTGGATTCTGTTATTGCGAGACAACAAAATGCCGATAATGCCTTTGTCTCTTTGCAGACTGAAAATGCCGGATTGCAGGATGAGCTTGGTCGGATGATAACTGAAAATAAGGAATTGCATGAATCTCTGACGAAAGTATTGCATGCCAAAGAGGATGCAGTAAGGCAGGCTGTAGAGCGAGAAGAAATGTTGAAACGTAAAGTCGATTCTCTGTTGCTGGAGAAACAACAACTTTTCGACTTGTCGGTTTCTAAAGAGAATGAAATAGAATCTGCTCGAAATGAACTGCGTGTATTAACTGAAGAGTTGGAAAAACAGAAAAATGCCGATAAGATGTTGACTGAAACTCTTGATGCAAATGCTCGTTTGGAAGCGGCTCTTTCAGAATCGGAAGATCAAGTGCGTTCTTTAAAACAGAATATCGGAAATGAAGAGCGTAAGAATGGAGAATTGCAGTCTTCTGTGAAATTATTGGAAAGTCGGATCGATCTTTTGGAAAAAGAAAAAAACGGTGTATCGACATTATTGGAAAAAAAGTCTGCTGAATTGGACGCTCAGCGGAAACAATCTGAGGAAACAGAGGCAAATCTTCGGGATATGACAGATATTAAACACCAATTGTTGGTTGCTAATGATATGTTGGCTGCGGTGAAGGCGCAACGGCAGGACTTGTTTGCAGAAGTAGAAAAAGTGAAATCGGAACGAACGGAATTGCAACAGAAGTTGTTGATATCTGAAGAGACAGTTCGGCAATTTGAAAACGATCAGCAGATCGACAGAAAAAATATCCGGGCATTGATGGCTGAAATAGATGTCTTGAAAGATGAACTGAAGAAAAGCAGTCGGGATAGCCGATTTTTAGATGAACCTGAAGAACTTGATTGGTTAGTTCCTACACGTCCTGATACACCGGAAGAGATAGCTCGTAAAAAAGCAGAAAAGAAACTGCAGGAGAAAGAATTGATGGCAGAGGAAGAAAAGACGGAGATAAAACCGGATCCGTCACAAATGAGTTTATGGTAATTTAAATGTAATAAAAATATGCGCAAGATTGATATTTCTGTATTAAAAGATAATGTTGTAGATCTTATCGGAAAACAGTGGATGTTGATTACGGCCGGAAGTATAGATCATTATAATATGATGACGGCCAGTTGGGGGACAATCGGTTTCTTATGGGGTAAGCCGGTTGCTTGTGTTGTTATACGTCCTCAGAGATATACGCTTGAATTTGTTGAAAAAGAAGAATGTTTTACTCTCTCTTTCTTTAATGAGCAGTATCGGAGTGCCCTTAAATTGTGCGGTACGAAATCAGGAAAGGAAATAGATAAAGCGAAAGCGGCAGGTATAACGCCTTTTGAGCCTTCCCGGGGATGCGTTGCTTTTAAAGAAGCACGATTAATTTTTAAATGTCGGAAGTTATATTGTGATCAATTACGAGAAAATTCTTTTATTGATAAATCTATTTTGGAAACTTGGTATCCTTCCCGAGACCTGCATAAAATATTTATTGGAGAAATAGGAGAGGTGTGGGAAGAATGATCTTAATTCGTTAATTGTTGTGCAGTTGCTGAAGGGTCTTCGTTTTTTTCTTCAATAACCATAGACAGTACTGTTTGTAGGAATTTTATTTGTTCTACAGGCAAATTTCTGGCTATGGTTTCTATCATTATAGCAATTTCTTCAAGTGTGAAAGTTGCGCCCCCTGTAATCGTATGCGATACTTCACTGAAGAAGATACCATAATTGACATGTTCTTCTTCACACTTTTGTTGTAAAGCGATGGCCAGCTTTTTTATCTCATTCATAATGCCGGTTTTTGTGGTTAAAATTTTTTTATCTGTTTATATCGGGTGATGATAAATCTTTAAAATTTTGTATATTAGTTATTGCAAAACTAACAAAATAGTTCTCTGCTTTTGCACAAATAAGTACAAATTTATCGATTAAATATTATTTTAACATGGCTGTGACGAAAAAAATTGTCTATTCCGGAGATAAATTCAGGGAATATTTAAACCGGCATAAGATAACTTATCAAGAAGCTTCGCTACAATTAGGTATAGATAAGAATACGATCGGAAAAGCAGTCAGAGGTGGTAACCTGAATTTGAATGTTTTATTGACGATTTGTAATTTCTACGGTTTAGATATTTCGGAATTTTTTAAATCAGAAACTCTTTCCGACAAAAATAGCGGAGGATATCCTGCTTCGGTATCGTTGTCCGATCTTTCCAAGACTGTTCCTTTTGTTGCGGAAGAGGTTGCCGGATATATTGTCAAGAATGGGGTTACTCCGGAAATAGAAGAACTGATTCTTTCGAAAGATAAAGAAATATCGTTGTTGAAGGAAATGAACAACTTGTATAAAGAGCGACTTGATCTCTATCAAAAGAAATTATTTTCTATCTGATCCTATTTTTGTAGTTTAAAAATTCGGATAGACAGAGGAGTTTTCTCTTGTTTTTGTTCGGTATATTCTGCGAAATCTAAATATTATATCCTAAATAATAGAAATTATAAGTTAATTAATATTAAATAATTTATTTGCAAGAGGTTCTTTGAAGTCTCGTTGGAAATAGAATAAAAAGGTTTT
>ENA-UESH01002020-UESH01002020.1-human-gut-metagenome-genome-assembly--contig:-NODE-2020-length-12518-cov-32.288401_pt1 | contig 12518 bp, 8 predicted proteins | sample MGYA00243001_ERZ508002 | MGnify/ENA primary metagenome ERZ508002 (study PRJEB26167, sample SAMN06115447) | human gut metagenome | host: Homo sapiens | place: China:Anhui | collected 2015-08-07... | reverse complement strand
TGGCACCTGACGGATGGAGCCGGATGGAGAATTGAAATCAAGAAATATCCGGAACTGACGCGTGAAACGGCCTATCGTCCTTTCCCAGACTGGAAAAGTTGGTGGAACGGCGGACGTACGTATTGCAGACAAGATGCTCCCGGAGCTTCCGGAGGATATTATACGCAGGAAGATGTGAAAGAAATCGTAGAATATGCTCGTCAGCGTCATATCACGGTGATTCCGGAAATTGAAATGCCGGCTCACTCGGAAGAAGTATTGGCAGCTCTTCCGCAACTGGCTTGTGGAGGGGATTTGAAACCTGGTGGAGAGTTTTGTCCGGGAAAAGAACTTACTTATGAGTTCCTGACTAATGTATTGAAAGAAGTGATGGAGTTGTTCCCTTCAGAATACATTCATATTGGTGGAGATGAGGCAAGTACCAACCATTGGAAACAATGTCCCGACTGTCAGGCACTCATGAAAGCAGAGGGAATGAAGGAAGAAGGTGAATTGCAGGAATATCTTGTATCCAGAATTGAGAAGTTTTTGAAAGAGAACGGCCGCAAGATGATTGGCTGGGATGAGATTCTGACAGGTGAACTGGATGAAACTTCTGCCGTAACAGTGTGGCGTGGAGAAGATAAAGGTGCGGAATCGGTAAAAAGAGGATTGCGTACCATCTTGTCACCGGGAGCATATTGCTATTTTGACAGCTACCAGGATGCACCGCGTACGCAGCCGGAAGCCATCGGAGGATACCTCCCGCTGGAAAAGGTTTATTCATACGAACCGGTGACGGAGGCTTTCCCTGCTGATAAACTGGATTGCGTGTGGGGCGTACAGGGAAATGTGTGGACGGAATATATACCGACACCCGAGCATGCTGAATATATGATTTATCCTCGTTTGCTGGCTTTGGCTGAAGTTGCCTGGACAAATCCGGAGCAGAAAGACTGGAAACGTTTCCATGCAGAGGCATTACAAGAAGTAAAGGTGCTGAACTCAATGGGCTACCATACTTTTGACTTGCAAAATGAGGTAGGAAACCGTCCGGTGGCATTGAGCGTGGATAATCATTTGGCAAAGGGGAAGAAGGTGGAATATGTACGTCCTTATTCGGACTCTTATCCGGCAGGAGGAGAATCGGCATTGACTAACGGCATACATGGCGGTTGGGTATATACCGACCAGCGCTGGCAGGGATTCCTTGGAAAAGGGGCCGATGTGATTGTGGATTTGGAAAAATCACAACCTATTCAGCAGCTTTCCATTGATTTCATGCAGTTGAGAGGTCCGGGTGTGTTCCTCCCGCAGAAAGTCAGCTTCCTGATTTCAAACGATGGAAAAGAATATACACTTTTGAAAACCATCACTACTACACTGCCCATTACGGACGAACAGTTGACCATTCAGACGTATGACTGGACAGGTAGCTGTGAGGCTCGTTACGTACGCGTGCAGGCTGATATCAACCCGGAAGCCGGCGGTTTCTTGTTTACTGATGAATTTGTCGTAAAATAATAAATGTCAGGTAGTCGGGAGCACATAGCTGAAGCGCAATAAGCCTATCAGATAGTGTGCTCCCGCTTGCTGAATGAAATGTAAGGTGGGTTGTATAAATCCGTTGCCTGAACAGGGGATTTTCCATGTAAATTCACTGGCCCATTCGTATGAAGGGGAAAATCGGGCGTAGTCGGTGAACAGTCCGCCTTCTGTTTTTCCACATTGCCAGGTGAGACCTGCGCCGGCATAACTTTTGCATCCTCTGGAGGTACCAGACTGGAATGAACCTTGCAGGAGTGCATGCAGACCGGGAGCAAGACGTTGCTCTGCATATCCCCAAATTATTTTTCTCCTTTCTTTTTCTGTCTTTTCTGGAGTTCCCTCTTCATAGTCCATATACATGCCGCTATGTAGAGCAAAGCCCACATGATACTTGCTGCCATGTTGTTGATAGTTTAGTGAAGTGATACTGAGTATTCCGTCTTGCTGCGGGCAGAACCGGAATACGTTTTCTTTTCCTGCAAACCGGTAGTAACCTTTTCCGTTGTATACCGATGCTTGTAAGGACCATCGTGTGAATTGCAGTTCATAATGCAGTCCGACGGAAGCTACCGGATAATTGGCTATTTGGTAATCGGCGGACAAGGTGGGGAAGATACCACATGAACTGTTGGTGAATAACGAGGTAGCAGGGGAAGTGAAATAGTCTTCATTCAAGTTCCGGATACCGAAAAAGAGCGAGGAATGACCGAACTGTTGCTGGACGCCCAATGTAGCGAGGGCAAGCGGATGGTTTTCTTCTTCAATGTTGGAAAAGGTCTGAAAATCATCAGCCAGTGATTCGATGCGGGTTCTGGCTGTACTGATGGTGGAGGCTTGTAATGTCGTGTGTTTGCCTAATGAATGAGTGAAATCCAGTCTTAGCAGATTAACCCAGTTACTTCCTTGTTTGAAATCGCTTTGTAGTTCTGTGGTGTAGCTTACTTGAAGTTCCTGAGCCAGGCCGCAGTGACAGGACACTGCGGCGAGGGACAGGAACAGTTTCATGAATCTTGTCATAACCATTTGGTAAAACGATGAATATACCAGTTCTTAATTAATTGAGTCAGTATGCAGTAGGACAACAGGATACCGAAGAGCCAGGGGAAATAGCTTAATGGCAGCGCTTCCAGTCCGATAGAGCTTCCAAACGGGGTGAAAGGTAGCAGGATACCGATGGCCATAATCAGCAGGGTAAGTCCAGTTACTTGCCAGGAGGCACAGCTTTGTATGAAGGGGACTTTCCGGGTACGTATCATGTGCACAATCAGGGTCTGCGAAATATCGTACAGCAGATTTTGAATCAGCAGGTGGATGGGGAGCATGGGCAGGAAGGGAAGGAATGCACTGGCTGCCATTACACTGAACATGTTTCCGAAGTTGGAACTGGCTGTCATTTTGATGTATTTGGTGATGTTGCCAAATGTTTTTCTTCCTTCCAGTACACCGTCTTCCAGTACCATCAGACTTTTCTCCAGCAGGATAATGTCGGCACTTTCTTTGGCAATGTCTACTGCAGAATCTACCGAGATACCGATGTCTGACTGACGCAACGCTGCGGCATCATTGATTCCGTCGCCTAAGAAGCCTACCGTGTGCTGTTGCGCCTGAAGCAGGGTGATGATTTCCGTTTTCTGTATTGGAGTAAGTTTGGAAAATACGGTCGTCTGGTTGACTGCTTTCATTTTTTCCTCTTCACTCATCGTTTCAAAAATGGGGCCTGTCAGGGCATTGTCGGTGCGGATACCCACTTGGCGGGCGATGGTGCGAACCACTGCATCATTGTCGCCAGACAGAATCTTGATTTCAATGCCATGTTCATGCAATTGCTTGATGGCGCTGGCTGCCGATTGCTTAGGAGGATCCAGGAAAGCCAGATACCCAATCAGTACCATATCTTTCTCGTCCTCGATACGGAAATCGCAAGTTTTGTCCAGGTAGCTTTTGTGGGCTACGGCAATGACACGCATACCTTGCTTGTTCATCTGCTCAATGATGTCGCGTGCCTTGTTTTTCAGTTCGATGGTCATGGGGTGTACCTTTCCATCAAACTCAGCATGTGAGCAGATGTCCAGCATTTCTTCTACGGCTCCTTTGGTGATAATCTGTCGTTTTCCTTGATGGTCTTCTACCACTACCGACATTCTTCGCCGGGTAAAATCAAACGGGATTTCATCTACTTTTGTATAATTATCCTTCAGGTATTCCAAAGACAAGTCTTTTACGTGCGACAGAATGGCTTTGTCCATCAGGTTCTTTAATCCGGTCTGGAAGAAACTGTTGAAATAAGCGTGGCGTAGGATACGTCGGCTTTCGTCATTGCTTCCATCGGCGTTGATGTACTTTTCCAATACAATCTGGTCGCAGGTAAGGGTACCGGTTTTGTCCGTGCAGAGAATGTTCATCGCCCCGAAGTTTTGAATGGCATTCAGGTCTTTTACAATGGTTTTCTTCTTTGACATGGCTACGGCACCTTTGGCCAGATTGGCAGTAACAATCATCGGGAGCATTTCAGGAGTAAGTCCTACAGCTACTGATACGGCAAAGATAAATGCTTCCAGCCAGTCGCCTTTAGTCACACCGTTTACCAGGAAAACGAACGGAATCATGATGAGCATGAATCGTATCAGCAGGAAACTGACTTTGCTGATTCCTTTGTCGAAAGCTGTAGCGGCACGGTGTCCGGCAATGCTGCGGGCAATGGTGCCCAAATACGTACTGTTGCCGGTTGCAAACACGATACCGGTAGCAGATCCGCTGACTACGTTGGACCCCATGAAGCAGATGTTTTCCAGCTCAATTACACTTCCTTTGCTGTGCTTGTTTCCTTTGGCCTCCGGACGTTTCTCTATCGGGTCTGATTCTCCCGTCAGGGAAGACTGGCTTACAAACAAGTCTTTTGCTTCAATGATACGCATGTCGGCAGGAATCATGTCTCCTGCAGCAATCATGACAATATCTCCAGGAACGAGGTCGGTTATGTTGATTTCTTCGTCCTGGTTACCGGCTCGTTTTACGTAACAGGTATTGGTCACCATTTTCAGTAAAGCTTCACTGGAAGCATTGGCTTTCCACTCTTGCCAGAAACGCAGTATACTGCTGGCGATAACCATGGTCAGGATGATTATAATGGCTGTCCAGTCCTGTTCACCTGGGTTGGCCAATAGTACGTCGAGCACAAAAGAAATGATGACCAGCGCCGTGAGTACGCCGATAAACGGATTGATAAAAGCTTTGATGAAAGTCGATATGGGGTTCTTTTTCTGCTCATGTTCCACTTCATTCTTCCCATAGAGAGACTGTCTGGCTTCCACTTCTTCTTGTGTAAGTCCGATACGGCTTGTCTGGAAATAGCTGAAAACTGTGCCCAGTGTCTGACTTGCTGCTAAAAATACCTTTTCGCCATTGAAGGTGAATGTGGTGCTACTTTTTCTTTTCTTCCACATGATCATTAAAATTCATAGGGTGATTACTATGTTTTCTTTTCACGTGGCAAAAGTAGGCAATGCCCCCGACAGAGGCTGTTAGAGAAATATTAGAGTGGTATTAGAAAACTATTAGAATTTGTGAGACTAATTTCCTGATACCACTCTGATGGAGTTTATTTTTCTTTGAATGGATGTGCCAAAAGATTAAATGTGAGGAAGTTCGATGATGAAGGTCGTTCCTTCTCCTTGCTTTGAATGTACGGCTATACTGCCCTGATGCAGTGCGATGATTTTCTGTGCAAGCGCCATCCCGATACCGTGTCCTTCCGTATGCTGTTCCTGCTCTCCGCGGTAGAACAAGGTGAAAATCTTTTCTTTTTCTGCATCCGACATACCAATTCCGTCATCCGACAGGCGGATAATGGTCCATTTATCCCAGTAGGAAATCTGAATGAAAGAAGATTTGTCGTCCGAATACTTGCAGTTATTCTCAATCAAGTTAGCAAAGGCAATGGTTAGCAGGTAATCATTGCCCATGACGGTAATCATCCGGTCGTCTTCCGCATCTTCCTGTTCAAAAATCAGTTCGATGTGGTATTCCAGATGGGCACGAAGAATGATTTCCCGTGTATCGAGCAACAATTCGTCCAACCGGATTTCATGCATCTTGATCTGTTCTTTCTGGTAATCTGCTTTAGCCAAATTAAGCAGTCCGTCAATCAGTTTTGTCATTCGTCGTGCATCCTGTAGCACGTTCTGCATGGCTTGACGATATTGTGTTTCTGTACGGTCCTTCTGCAGACATAAATCCAGTTCCGCAATGAGGGCAGCCAACGGGGTTCTCATTTCGTGAGACACATTGCTGACAAACATTTTCTGGGAGTTGAATGAAATTTCAAGTCGCTCCAGTAGTTCATTGAAAGCCTGGCTTAGTTCTCCTAATTCGTCTTTCTCGTTTCTTACAGGCAAACGCTGGTCAATACGTGAAGCGGTAATCGTTTCTGCTTCTTTTACGATTTCCCGGATAGGTTTTAAAGATGCCCGAACCAGGAAATAGCAGGTAATAAATAAAAGTAAGAGACCGATAAAAAACAGGATGACCAGTGTTTTCTGAAGCTCCAGCAGGTTGGTGTGTCCGTAACCGTCGTAAGCTGCGGCCGTCACAATATAAGTCTGTCCGTTGAATGGATAAACCATCCCGACGGCCTGGTATTTTCCGATATAAAATTCAATTTCCTTTTGTTGGAGAATCTGGGCAATCATTTCCGGATTCTCTTTGACAATATCATTGTCGATGGCATCGTGGTAGAGCATGCGAAAGTCTGTGGTATATACAGCCACTTCCACCTCATTAATAAACTCCTTATTATTCAGGTAGATGGATTGCATGATGTCGGCATCTACCTGGTTTTGCAGGAACAGATGCACTTTGGTGACAGCTTCGCTCTTCAGGTTATGGAAGAAGGTATTGCTTCGGATATGCTCGCTGACCAGATAGATTAAGGTCATGCAAAGCAGAAATACCACAGCTATGACTCCGGTATTTTTGAGCGTAAGTGCGGTTTTAATTTTCATGGCTTTTCGTCAGTAAGAATAAATCCGATTCCAGGTTTGGTGTGAATCAGTTTGGTTTCAAAGTCTTTGTCTATTTTTTTGCGCAGGTAATTGATGTACACATCGATAAAGTTGGTACCGGTATCAAAGTGGGTATTCCAGACTTTTTCGGCAATTTCTATCCGGCTGATGACTCGTTCTGCATTCTGCACCATGTAGGTAAGCAGGTTGTATTCTTTTGGAGATAAGCGGATGAGACTACCTTGGCGCATCACTTCCCTGCGGTTGGTATCAATCTGCAAGTCTTTGTAGGTAAGTTTCTCGGGAGCAACAACAGATACAGTTGCTTCTGCTTTTCTTTTCAGAAGCACTTTAATGCGTGCGTTCAGTTCCCGGAAGTCGAAAGGTTTTGCCATGTAGTCATCTGCACCTGCATCAAATCCATCGAGTTTATCATCGGTTGACCCCAAGGCTGTCAGCATAAGTACAGGGATATGCGGATTTGCTTTGCGTATTTCTTTGCAGAGTTCGAAGCCATCCAGTTTGGGAAGAATAATATCTGAAATAACCAGCTGAAAAGAGTGAGATTGGAACAGACGAAGCCCCATGGCTCCATCGTATGCCACCATGGTGTGATAGCCATTTTCTTCCAGTCCGGTTTTAAGCAAATCGGCTACTCGTTTATCGTCTTCTATGATTAAAATACTGTACATAATAATAAATTGAATAAGTCAGACAAGGTCTGTTTTTATATTTAATCAGGGAAAAGTCAAGTGGAGTAGAAAAGAAAAAGTGGAGCATACAGGACTCGAACCTGCCACCTTTTGACTGCCAGTCAAACGCTCTAGCCAGATGAGCTAATGCCCCATTTGTTTTTGAAGTTGTCACAAAGGTACAACATTATTTCAAAAAAACAAGAAACCTGCTCTATAAAACAGAAGAAAACCATTAGTTTTGCGTCGGTTTATCAAAATAGAAAAGACTTATGAATTTACAGATACGCAAGGCTACATTGGATGATTTGGACCGTTTGATGGAGATATTTGAAGAAGCCCGTCGTTTCATGTGTCGCACGGGAAACCCTAATCAGTGGATTAACGGATATCCCCAGCGGGAACTGATACAGGAGGAAATAGAAGCTTCTCACTGTTATGTGTGTGTAACGGAGGATGGAAGAGCAGTGGCCACTTTCTGTTTCATTCAGGGACCCGATCCGACCTATGCACGCATTGAAAACGGGGAATGGCGAGACGACTCTCCTTATTATGTGATTCATCGGCTGGCATCCGACGGTTCCTGCAAGGGGATAGGAAAACTGTGTGTGGACTGGTGTTTCCGTCAGTGGCCGTGCCTGCGTGCCGATACCCATGCAGACAACAAGGTGATGCAACATCTGCTGCTTTCTACAGGCTTTGTGTATTGTGGAATTATCTATGTGCGTAATGGAACTCCGCGACTGGCTTACCAGAAATTGGCTTAGAAAGAGACGCTTTCCCTTAATAATGCTTAATTGGTGAATATTTTCCATTGGAAATTTATTCTTTATGTAATTATTTATTTTCTTTGCAAAAAGTTTCCATTAGAAAATAATAACAAAGAAAATAAATAGTTATGAAGTATGTAATTGTTGGTGGGGTAGCAGGTGGAGCCACTGCGGCTACCCGTATTCGGAGAAACACGGAAAAGGCTGAAATCATTTTGTTTGAGCGTGGAGAATATATCTCTTATGCCAATTGTGGTTTACCTTATTATATAGGCGGGGTAATTCAGGAGCGCGACCGCTTGTTTGTACAGACTCCGGAAGCATTCTCCACTCGTTTCCGCATCGATGTGCGGGTACGTTCGGAGGTTATGGCAATTGATACTGCCCGTAAAGAAGTGAAGGTACGCACTTCGGACGGAAAAGAATATACTGAAACATACGATAAATTGCTGCTTTCACCGGGGGCATCGCCAGTGCGTCCTCCTTTGCCGGGAATCGATAATGAAGGAATCTTTACCCTGAGAAATGTGGCAGATACAGACCGCATCAAGGCTTATATGCAGAGTCATGAGATAAAGAAAGCGGTGATTGTTGGAGGTGGTTTTATCGGGTTGGAAATGGCTGAGAACCTTCATCATGCCGGTATTGAGGTGGCTGTAGTAGAGATGGCAGATCAGGTGATGGGACCGATCGATTTCTCTATGGCAGCGCTGGTGCACGGCCATTTGCAACAGAAGGGGGTCAAACTGTATCTGAAACAGGCAGTGGAAGCCTTTGAAAAGACCGATTCCGGACTGAGAGTCAAATTCCAGTCGGGGTTACAGGCGGAAGCTCAGCTGGTTATTCTTTCTATCGGTGTACGGGCAGAAACTCGTCTGGCTGTAGAAGCCGGACTGAAGTTAGGAGAAATGAAGGGTATTTATGTAAATGAATACCTGCAGACTTCCGATGAGTCGGTGTATGCCGTAGGTGATGCCATTGAATATCCGCATCCGATTACCGGTAAGCCGTGGTTGAACTTCCTGGCCGGACCGGCCAATCGTCAGGCACGTATCGTAGCCGACAACATGACATTTGGCAACCGGGTGAAATATGAAGGCTCTATCGGGACTGCCATAGCGAAAGTTTTTGACTTGACCGTGGCTTCTACGGGACTTCCCGCCAAGCGTCTGAAAGCTTTTGGCATGCCTTATCTGTCGGCAACCATTCACTCTGGTTCGCATGCCGGCTACTATCCCGGTTCCCTGCAGATGGACATCAAGATTACTTTCTCTCCTGAAGGCGGTCGTTTGTATGGGGCACAGATTGTGGGATACAATGGAGTGGATAAGCGCATTGATGAATATGCACTGGTCATCAAGCAGAAAGGAACCGTATATGATTTGATGCAACTGGAACATGCCTACGCACCTCCTTTCTCTTCAGCTAAAGATCCGGTAGCAGTGTCGGGTTATGTGGCTGGAAATATCTTGAACGGCAAGATGACTCCTCTTTATTGGAGAGAGTTGCAGCAGACCGATTTGACTAAAGTGACCTTGGTGGATGTGCGGACAAAAGACGAATATGAACTGGGGCACATTTCTGGAGCGGTGAACGTGCCTTTGGATGAGATGCGTTCACGGATGAAGGAAATTCCATCGGACAAACCAGTCTTCTTGTACTGCGGAGTCGGCTTGCGCGGTTATCTGGCCTCTAACATTCTGAAAGAAAACGGTTATAAGGATGTGCGTAACCTGATAGGTGGTATCAAGACCTACAATGCAGCGGTTACTCCGGTTTGCCAGCCGGAAGAAACATGTGCCGTAGCCTGCTCGTGTGAAACGGCTGAAGGAAGTTCGGACTGCAAAAAGGTACATGTAGTAGATGCCTGTGGCATACAGTGTCCTGGCCCTATCTTGCGTTTGAAAAAAGGGATGGAGGAACTGAAAGCCGGTGAGCAGATGGAAATTCATGCTACGGATGCCGGCTTCCCGAGAGACGCAGAGGCATGGTGCCGTACTACCGGAAACCGCTTCCTTTCCTTTAAGTCGGAAGGGGGAATCTATAAGGTAGTGGTAGAGAAAGCGACTCCTTGTGCCATAGAGGCTTCCCGTCAGGACGTGGGAGAGAAGGGAAAAACTTTCATCCTTTTCAGTGATGACCTTGACAAAACTTTGGCTACCTTTGTGCTGGCTAACGGTGCGGCGGCTACGGGCAAGAAAGTGACCATCTTCTTTACCTTCTGGGGACTGAATGCCATCAAGAAGGAACGGAAACCGTCGGTACAGAAGGATATTTTTGGAAAAATGTTCGGCATGATGTTGCCTTCCAGCTTTCGGAAACTCAAGCTTTCAAAGATGAACATGGGAGGTATGGGTACGAAGATGATGCGTTACATTATGAACCGTAAGGGAATCGATTCGTTGGAATCACTTCGCCAGCAGGCCATTGATAATGGAGTAGAATTCATTGCCTGCCAGATGTCGATGGACGTAATGGGCGTGAAAAAGGAAGAGCTGCTGGACAACGTCACCATCGGTGGGGTAGCTACCTATATGGATCGTGCTGAGGAAGCCAATGTAAATCTGTTTATTTAAGTATGGAAAAAATAAAATGTATCTGTGTGATGAGAGAGCTCTTTCGAGCTCTCTCTGAACTTGAATCCCGTTTGATGCAGTCGCATGGAGTGTCGCTGAACGAAGCTATGGTGTTATGTGCCATCGGTAAGGAACGGGTAGCGGCCAGCACGATTGTAGAGCGTACGGGGCTGACTCCTTCGCATGCCTCCAAGGTGATTCGTGCGGTGGAAGAGCGGAATCTGTTGGTGCGTGCCTTGGGCGAGAAAGACAAGCGGCAAATGTATTTCTCTCTGACAAAAGAAGCGCATGGCTGCCTGAAGGGAATACGCGAGCAGGGGATAGATATACCGGAGTTGTTGCAACCCTTGTTTGCTTCTTATGCGGAGGGAGTGTCTGATTCGTGTGAATAAAGGTGAGTGAAAGGATGAAAAAGAAGAAATTTGAATTGGAAGTACCGGGTGGAGCCGACAAAGTCTTGTTGCACACCTGTTGCGCACCGTGTTCATCGGCCATTATCGAATGTCTGTTGAATCATGGCATACGCCCTACTATCTATTATTGTAATCCGAATATCTATCCGTTGGAGGAATACAATATCCGTAAGGACGAGTGTATCCGCTATGCCCAGTCGTTGGGCTTGGATATTGTGGATGCAGATTATGACCATGCATCCTGGCGTTGTACGGTGGCCGGACTTGAAAACGAACCGGAGCGCGGAGGGCGTTGCCTGAAATGCTTTAAAATGCGTCTGGCCGATACGGCCCGTTATGCGCATGAGCACGGTTTCTCAGTCATCACGACCACGTTGGCTTCCTCTCGCTGGAAACGCCTGGAGCAGATTAATGAAGCAGGACATTGGGCTGTAGCTGCTTATCCCGACGTAACCTGGTGGGAACAGAACTGGCGCAAAGGCGGCTTGAGTGAACGCCGTATAGCCATTATCAAGGAATATAATTTCTATAACCAGCAGTATTGCGGTTGTGAATTCAGTATGCGGAAGCACGACGAAGAACCTACTCCTTCTTCTCTTCCTCTTTCTTCGCCTCAATAGGCATGGTGTTGTCCTTATAGGCGGAAAAACCTTTTACTTTTACGCGTTCTTTTTTCTCTTCCTCGTTGATGGCTGCCTGGCCTAACTGGTTCATGTTGTCCTTTATCACATTGTGCATGTCAAAGAAATAGTCCAGCAGCATTTTCATGTGTTCTTCCAGCTCTCCTTCTCTGGGAGAGAAGAACGTGTGGCAACGGGAGTGTAGTCCGATGGTCTTCTCATCCTCGTCCGCCATATAGACGGTAGTGACCAGTGAGTTTACATTGGCCAAATTGATAATCTCTTTCAGATAAGGAAGCGCTTCGTTGTCGGCATTGATGGAGCCCCACCATGGATTCCAGATCATGATAAATCGGTTCTCTTCTTCTGCCGCAATATAGAAATCGTCTCCCTGATATTTAAAGGTGATGTGATTTTCTTCATTCACCTTAGGCTGGCAGCCTATTTTCTTCAGTACGCTGATGACAAGGTCTTTTGTCGTGACTTCGTCCTGTTCGTCTTTTGTCATTCTTTCAATGTATTCCAACCGTTTCTGACGCTCGCGCAAGAAGCGCAGGGCGAACAATACGACCGGCCAGAGGGCCAGTGCAATGACGGCAATCAATAAGGTTATTTCGCTGATGTGTGTCATGGTACGGTTTTTTAAAGGTTATGAATAGATTTTTTTCTTTATATATTCTAAAGATAACAATTTTATTTGAAAAGGGGGCAATACATTATACTTTTTTAAACAGGAATTATGCAGCAAAACGCTGAATTCGTTGTTTATAGTATGTAATCAATTAAAGACATAGATTTATGAAAAAGATGGTATCAATTCTGATATGCGCACTGGCCTTGATGGTCGGACATATTCAGGCTCAAGAAGTTGAGTTGACCAAAGAAGAAAAGAAAGCTCTTCAAGAGAAAATAGACAGTAT
>ENA-UESH01002012-UESH01002012.1-human-gut-metagenome-genome-assembly--contig:-NODE-2012-length-12539-cov-3.050794_pt1 | contig 12539 bp, 9 predicted proteins | sample MGYA00243001_ERZ508002 | MGnify/ENA primary metagenome ERZ508002 (study PRJEB26167, sample SAMN06115447) | human gut metagenome | host: Homo sapiens | place: China:Anhui | collected 2015-08-07 | study... | reverse complement strand
ATTGTGGCGCGTTTTTTCGTGCCCTTTCGACAATAAAACGCGCGTTTGAGTTCCAGCGAAAAACGCTGGAAGAATTTGGCAGAAAAGGGCGTGAAAGCCCTGAAAACAAAGAAAATTTCTGCTTGCATTTCAAAAGCGTTTTATGTATACTCAAAATACGAAGTGGGGGAAAGTGGTGCCAAGTGTACAAAAGTGGTGCTGCTGACCCAAAAGTGCAGGAGAGTGGAGCCGAGCGACTTCCCCGAAAAAAGAGGGAGCCGCTGCTTTGCCCTCTTCACAGCAGCTTCAAGGATCGCCGAAAGGGGGAAGCGCTTTGACCGGCCAGTATCAGCACAGCATCGACGCCAAGGGCAGAGTGTTCATCCCCGCAAAGCTCCGCGAGGAGCTGGGCGAGACCTTTTATGTCACCATGGGCATGGACTCCTGCCTGAGCGTCTATTCCGACGCGAGCTGGGCGAAGTTCACCGAGAAGTTCGAGAGCCTGCCCTACACCAAGACCAAGGCCATGCGTCCGCTGTTCGCCAATGCCGCCAAGTGCGAGCCGGACAGCCAGGGCCGCATCCTGCTGCCGCAGAAGCTGCGCGCCTACGCGGGGCTGGACAAGGATGTGGTCATCATCGGCGTATCGAACCGCGCCGAGATCTGGAACGCGGAGCGCTGGGCTGCGCTGGAGGCCGAGGAGCTCAACCCCGAGAACCTCGCCGCCGTGATGGAGGAGCTGGGCTTCTGAGATGGAAGAGATCAACTACGGCCACAAGCCGGTGCTGCTGCACGAATGTCTGGACGCGCTTGCCATCAAGCCGGACGGCGTTTACCTCGACGGGACGCTGGGCCGCGCGGGCCACTCGCTGGAGATCGTCCGCCGCCTGACGGCGGGAGGACGGCTCATTGCCCTCGACCGCGACGAGACCGCCATCGAGGCGGCGCAGCGGCGGCTCGCGGACTATATGGACCGCGTGACGCTGGTACACTCCAACTTCAGCGCGCTCGACGACGTGCTGCGTGAGATAGGCGTCCGCGGCGTGGACGGGATGCTCTTTGACCTCGGCGTTTCCTCGCCGCAGCTCGACGATGCCGCCCGCGGCTTTTCCTACAAGCAGGACGCGCCGCTCGATATGCGCATGGACGAGAGCGCGAGCTACACCGCGCGCGAGCTGGTCAATACCGTCAGCTATGAGGAGCTCAAGCGCATCCTCTATGAATACGGCGAGGAGCGCTACGCGCCCGCCATCGCAAAGAAGATCTGTGTGTACCGCACGGAAAAGCCCATCGAAACCACGCTGGAGCTGGCTGATCTCATCCGCTCGGCGATGCCCGCCGCGGCGCTGCGCGAGAAGCAGCATCCCGCCAAGCGGAGCTTTCAGGCCATTCGCATCGCGGTCAACGACGAGCTCGGCGAGCTTCCGCCGATGCTCCGCGCCGCCGAGAAGAATCTCAAGCCGGGCGGGCGGCTCGCGGTCATTACGTTCCATTCGCTCGAAGACCGCATCGTCAAGCGCGAGCTGCAAGCGCTCGCCACGGGCTGCACCTGTCCGCCGGAGTTTCCGGTGTGTGTGTGCGGCAAGAAGCCCAAAATGAAGCTCATCACCCGCAAGCCCATCGTCTCGGGCGAGGAGGAGCTGAACGAAAATCCCCGCGCCCGCAGCGCCAAGCTGCGTGTGGCGGAAAAATGCTGAGAAAGCAAATCTTTCACGAAGGAGAGCGCCATGGCACGCACGAGCCGAAGCAGACAAAATTACAGATACGGCGGCGGACGTGTTGTCGGCAATCTCGCCTACGATGAGCGCTATGCCGAGCGGCGCGCGCCGCGCCGCGAGAGCGAGCAGCGGGAGCAGCCGCGCGAGGAATTCATCCGTCCGCCGCGCAGGCAGGAGAAGAAGGCCGTCCGTCCGCGCATGCGCGAGCGGCAGAGAGTCTCGGGCGTGCTGGTGCTCGGCTTTGCTGCGCTGGCCGCGATGGTCGTGGTCGTGCTGATGAGCTACGCGCAGCTCACGAGCATTTCCGCCGACGTGGTCTCGATGCAGAAGGAGCTCAAGACGCTCGACGCCGAGCACGTCGCGCTGCTCACGCAGTACGAGCGCACCTTTGATCTCGAAACGGTCAAGGCGGCGGCGGTCGCCGCGGGCATGAACAAGCCAAGCTCCTCGCAGATCAATTACATCGACCTTTCCGCGCCGGACAGCGTGGAGCTTTGCGAAGCACAGAACGTCAGCGTGCTCAGCCGCGTGTTCACCTCGCTGGGGCAGGGCGTTTTCAGCGTGGTGGAATATTTCAGTTGAGCGAAGCCTATACATAAGGAGTAAGGAGCTTCCTTACTCCTTGTTTTGCCATTATGCCCCTTGCCGTATGAGGAGGAAAGACCGTGCCGACACCCCCGAAAAGAAAACCGGACAGCGCGCGCCGCGCCAACCGCATCATCCAGCAGCGGACGCTTCTGCTGCTGGCGCTGCTGGGTATCGGCACGTTTCTGCTGCTCTTTGCCCAGCTCTACAAGCTGCAGATCAAGCAGCACGACGAGCTCAAGACGCTCGCCGTGCGCCAGCAGACGCTGCGCACGACCGTGGAGGCGAGCCGCGGCACCATCTACGACAAAAACGGCGACATTCTCGCCCTCTCCTCCACGGCGGAGAACGTCTGCGTCTCGCCTCTCGACGTCGCCAAAAACGAGCAGGATCAAGATCTGATCGCAAACGGTCTCGGCGAGATCCTCGGCGTGGACCCGAGCGGCATCCTCGACGATATGAAGGACACCGCCTCGCAGTACAAGGTCATCAAGAAGAAGGTCGAGCAGGAGACGGCGGACAAAGTCCGCGTGTTTATCAGCGACAACGGCATCAAAGGCGTCTTTCTGGAGCCGACCTCCAAGCGCTACTACCCCTATTCCTCGCTCGCCGCGCACGTCATCGGCTTTGTCAACGCCAACGGCGGCGCTTACGGTCTTGAGGCCGTGTATGACGAGGAGCTGACCGGTGAAAAGGGCATGGTCGTCTCCGCGCGCGACGCCAACGGCAACGCGCTGCTCTATCAGTATGAGCAGTATTTCGACGCCGAGAACGGCGACAGTCTGGTGACGACCCTCGATAAGACGGTGCAGTATTACCTCGAAAAGGGCCTTGAGGAGCTCGAGAGCCGCTACGGCACGGGCGTGGGCGCGACCGGCATCGTCATGGACGTCAACACCGGCGGCATCCTTGCGATGGCGTCGCTGCCGACCTACGACCTCAACGCCCCCGCGAGTATCTACAACAAGGAGATGCTTGCCGCCGGCATGACCGACGAGGAGCTCGCCGCGGCGGCCGACACGCTGCAAAATATGCAATGGCGCAACAAGGCCATCAACGACACCTTCCAGCCCGGCTCGACCTTCAAGATCCTCACCCTCGCCATGGCGCTGGAGGAGAACAAGGTCAAAATGTCCGACACCTTCAACTGCCCGGGCTATGTCGTCATCGAGGGCGCGAAGATCAACTGCTCCAAGCGCGCGCCCGGTCACGGTCATCAGGACCTCATCACGGCGTTCGCCAATTCCTGCAACCCTGCGTTCATCAACATCGGACTGCGCCTCGGCAACACGACCTTTTACAATTACATGAAGGCCTTCGGCCTCACCGGAAAGACCGGCGTGGACACCACGGGCGAGGCGAGCGGCTTTGTCAACAAGGAGATCGAATACTCCACGCTGGCGCTGGCGTGCTACGCCTTCGGTCAGAACTTCAACGTCACGCCGCTTTCGCTCATCAACGCGCAGGCGGCCTGCGTCAACGGCGGCTACCTCCGCACGCCCTACATCGTCTCCGAGGTGCTCGACCAGAGCGGCAACGTCAAGTACCGCCACGACACCACCCCGCTGCGGCAGGTCATTTCCGAGGATACCTCCAAGACCGTGCGCGAGATCATGGAGTACGAGGTCGAGCACGGCACGGGCAAGAACGGCAAGGTCGCGGGCTACCGCATCGGCGGCAAGACCGGCACCGCCGACCAGATCGACGGGAGCGTCACCGTTTCGTTCACCTGCTGCGCGCCGGCGGACGACCCGCAGATCATGATGCTCCTCACCCTCAGCAGCGCCAGCAACGACACCGGCACCTACCGCTCCGGTGGCAACATGGCCGCGCCTGTGGCGTCGAGCATCATGGCGGAGATACTGCCCTACCTCGGCATCGAGCCGACCTACAGCGCCGATGAACTCGTCGGCGCGGATCATACCGTGCCGAACGTCGTCGGGCTCAAGCGCGACGAGGCGGCAACAAAGCTCAAGGAGGAGGGCTTCTCCTGCCGCACCGTCGGCGACGGCGAGACCGTCACCGACCAGACGCCGCTCGGCGGCGCGATCGTGCCGAACAACGCGGAGATCATCCTCTATCTCGGCGCGGAGAAATCCACGGAGCTGTGCATCGTGCCGAACGTTGTGGGCGACAGCGCTGCGGCAGCCAACCGCAAGCTCACCGACGCGGGGCTTATCATGTCCGTCTCCGGCGCGACCGGCGGCAGCTCTGCGAGCGTGCGCGCCATCTCCCAGTCGGAGACGCCGGGCACGGAGGTCGCGGCGGGCACGGTGGTGCGCGTCCAGTTCAGCGACAGCTCGGTGACGGATTAAAAACCGCAAAAGAGAGCAAGATTTGACGGAGAAAGGACGACGCGCCTACGAAGCTCGGCGAGCTTTTGAGCGCCCTCGATCACTTCCGACTCCTCCGCGCGGACGCGCGGACGGAGATACATGACCTCACCCTCGATTCCCGCACGGCGGGAGAGGGAAGCCTTTTCCTCGCCCTGCATGGCGCGCGGGAGGACGGCGCAGACTACGCAAAGGAGGCCGCCGCGCGCGGCGCGGTCTGCGTCGTGACCGAGCACGCGGCCGAAGGCGTGCCCTGCGTGCTGGTCCCCGACGCGCACGAGGCGGCGGCAAAGCTCGCCGCGAGATGGTACGGCGAGCCGGCGGGACGCATGACGGTGGTCGGCGTGACCGGCACGAACGGCAAGACGACCACAACGTATCTTCTCAAGCAGCTCCTTGAGCGCTGCCTGGGCGCAAAGGTCGGCCTGATCGGGACCAATCAGAACATGATCGGCGACGCCGTTCTGCCCGCCGAGCGCACCACGCCCGACGCGCTGACGCTCCAGCGTCTGCTGCGCGAAATGGCGGACGCGGGCTGCACCCATGTGGTGATGGAGGTCTCCTCCCACGCGCTCGTGCAAAGGCGTGCCGGCGCGATCGACTTCGCGCTCGGCGTGTTCACCAATCTCACGCAGGACCATCTTGACTACCATGGTACAATGGAAGCCTACTGCGACGCCAAGGCGCGTCTGTTCCGCCAATGCCGCGCCGCCGCCGTCAACGGCGACGATCCGTGGACGCCGCGGCTGCTCGAAAATGTGACCTGTCCGGTCACACGCTTCGGGCAGGGACTTGCAAACGATCTCGTCGGCTGGGACGCGCATTACTGCGCCGACCGCGTGAGCTTCACCGCGTGCAGCGACAGCGAGCACATTCCCGTGACGCTGCATATTCCCGGGGCGTTCTCGCTCTACAACGCGCTCGCCGCGCTCGCCGCGGCACAGGCCCTCGGCATTCCGATCGAGGACGCGGCGCAGGCCCTCTCACTTTGCCAGGGCGTGCGCGGCAGGGCGGAGGTGGTGCCGACGGACACGGACTACACCGTGCTCATTGATTACGCGCACACGCCCGACGGGCTGAACAACATTCCCTCGACCTTCTGCGGCTTTGCCGGCGCGCGCGTGCTCGTCGTGTTCGGCTGCGGCGGCGACCGCGACCGGACGAAGCGCGCCGAAATGGGACGCATCGCCGCGCGGCTCGCAGACGAGGTGATCGTCACCTCGGATAATCCCCGCACGGAAAACCCCTACGCCATTCTGCACGAGATCCTCGCCGGCATGGCGGACAGCGCGACGCCGTTTGCCGTGCTGGAAAGCCGCCGCGAGGCCATCACCTACGCGCTCGACCACGCCCGCACCGGCGACGTGGTGGTGCTCGCGGGCAAGGGACACGAGACCTATCAGGTGGTCGGCGCCGAGACGCTGCCGCTCGACGAGCGGCAGGTGGTGCGCGAGCATCTGAGCCAATAAAAAACGAAAGAGCCGCGCTCTGCGCGGGGGCAGGAATACGCTATGAAACTGATCGCTGCCTGCATTGTGAGCTTTCTCATCACGCTTGTCACCGGACGCTTTCTGCTCCCCGAGCTGCGCAGGCTCAAGGCGGGACAGAGCATCCGCGAGGATGGCCCGACCTGGCACGCCGGCAAGTCCGGCACGCCGACGATGGGCGGACTGATGTTCATTTTCGGCATCCTCGTCACCATTCTCGTGTTCGGCTGGGACGCCATGCGCGCGGGCAGCTTCGCACACCTCTATGTGTTTGCCTTTGCCGCCGTGTTCGGCCTGATCGGCTTTCTTGACGATTTTCAGAAGGTGAAAATGCACCGGAATCTCGGCCTGACGGCGATCCAGAAGTTTGCCCTCCAGCTTGCCGCGGCGGTGGTGTTTCTCTGCCTGATGCGCTATGAGGGGATGCTGACGCCGAACCTCTACGTTCCGTTCGCCAATACCTATGTCATCCTGCCGTGGATCGTTTATATGATCTTCGCCGCCTTTGTCATCGTCGGCACGGTCAACGCCGTCAACATCACGGACGGCATCGACGGTCTGGCCGGCAGCGTGACGGTGCCGGTGGCGCTGTTCTTCGCGGTGGTCGGCTCGTGGTGGGGCTATGAGAACGACCTCGGCGTTTTTGCCGCGGCGATGGTCGGCGGACTGATCGGCTTTCTCGTCTATAACTTCCATCCCGCCAAGGTATTCATGGGCGACACCGGCTCGCTCTTTCTCGGCGGCGCGGTGGCGGGACTGGCGTTCGCCTATGATATGCCGCTCGTGCTGCTGCTCGTCGGCATCGTCTACATCTGCGAGACGCTCTCGGACATCATTCAGGTCGCCTACTTTAAGGCGACGCACGGCAAGCGCATTTTCAAGATGGCGCCGCTGCACCATCACTTTGAGCTCTGCGGCTGGAGCGAGGTCAAGCTCGTGACCATCTTCACGCTCGTCTCCGCCGTGTTCTGTATGCTGGCGCTCTGGGGCGTGATCGGAAGATACCATTTCTAAGGCACATTTCAAAAAACGATCGGGGGAGGTGAACCGGCATGACGAAGGAGGAGCGCGAGCTGCGGCGCGAGCAGCGCGAGCACATGAAGCGCATGGAGGCCGCTGCGAAGGAGGCGGGCCGCGGACCCATCGATGTGCCGTTTCTCCTGCTCGTGCTGCTGCTCACCGGCGTGGGGCTCATTATGCTGCTCTCGGCGAGCTTCCCCTCTGCCTATTATGAGTCGGGCGACCCGCTGTACTACTTTAAGCGACAGGCGGCCTTTGCCACGCTCGGCCTTGCCGCCATGGTCGTCATCGGGCGCATCAACTACGCGCGCTTCCGCGGCGTGGCCAAGATCGCGCTGGGCGTTTCCATCGCTCTGCTTGTTGCGGTCATCATTCCCGGCGTCGGTATCACGAGCCACGGCGCGACGCGCTGGCTCGGTATCCCGGGCACCACGATGCGGTTTCAGCCGTCGGAGATCGCCAAGCTTGGCGTCATCCTTTATTTTGCCGACAGCATCTCCAAAAAGAAGGACAAAATGAGAACGCTCCGCTACGGTATCCTGCCCTACGGCTTTATCCTTGCCCTCATTGCGGTGCTGATGTACTTCGAGCCGCACCTTTCCGGCACCGTGCTCATTCTCGGCATCGGCGCGGCGATGATGTTCGTCGGCGGTATCCGCGGCTACTGGGTCGGCATCGGCATCGGCGGTATCGCGGCGGTGGCGTATGCGTTCCTCTCGGGCCTGATCACCTACAACTCCTCGCGCATCGCCATCTGGCTCGACCCACTCAACGACGCCTTTAAGACGGGCACGGGCTATCAGACGCGCCAGAGCCTCATCGCCATCGGCTCGGGAGGCCTCCTCGGTCTCGGCCTCGGCAAGAGCCGGCAGAAGTTCCTCTTCCTGCCCGAGGAGCACAACGACTGCATCTTCTCCATCGTCTGCGAGGAGCTGGGCCTGATCGGCGCGACGCTCATCATGGCCATCTTCGCGCTGCTCATCATCCGCGGCTACTGGATCGCGCTCCACGCGCGCGACCGCTTCGGCAGCCTTCTTGTCGTGGGCATTACCACGCAGATCGCCCTACAGGTTTTCTTAAACATCGCGGTCGTGACGAATCTTGTGCCGAACACCGGCATCTCGCTGCCGTTCTTCAGCTTCGGCGGCACGGCGCTCGCCATCCAGCTCGCGGAGATGGGCGTGGTGCTGAGTGTTTCGCGGCAGATGCCGCCAGGCTGAAAAGCTTAAAAATATGCCGCGGCGGAAAACAGACCGCCGCGAGGAAGAAAGGGGGACGGAAGGCATGAACGTTATTTTCACCTGCGGCGGCACGGCGGGACACGTCAACCCCGCGCTGGCGCTCGCAGGCTTCCTGCGGGAGAGAGACCCGAAGACCCGCATCCTCTTCGTCGGCGCGGAGCGCGGACTGGAGCGCGACCTGATCGCGCACACGCCCTATCCGTTCCGCACGGTCAACATCTCGTCCTTCCATCGCTCCCTTCGGCCGAAGGAGCTGCGCCATAACCTCGTCTCCGTGCGCAATCTGATGCACGCGAAGCGTGAGGCGGACGCCATTCTCGATGAATTTCAGCCCGACCTCATTGTCGGCACGGGCGGCTACGCGAGCTATCCCGTCGTGCGCTACGGCCACGCGCGCGGCATTCCGACGGCGGTGCACGAGTCGAACGCCGTTCCGGGGCTGACGACCCGACTGCTCGAGAACCATTGCGACCGCATTCTCGTCGGCTTTGAGGACTGCCGGCAGTATTATAAGCACAAGAACCGCGTGGTCGTCACCGGTACGCCGGTGCGCGGCGACTTCTTCACGCAGACGAAGGCGCAGGCCAAGGAAAAGCTCGGCGTGAACGACGGCCGCCCGCTCGTCGTTTCCTTCTGGGGCAGCCTCGGCGCGGGGAACATGAACCGCGTCACGGCGGAGCTTCTTTATCTTGAGGCGGCAAAGGAGCCGTTTCACCACATCCATTCCGTCGGCTCGCTCGGCTGGCAGAAAATGCACGAGTGGGTGAGCGGGTACGGCGTGGATCTGCGCGACCATCCCTCGCTCGACGTGCGCGAGTATATCTACGACATGGCGGACGTTATGCGCGCTGCCGACCTTGTGATCTGCCGCGCGGGCGCATCCACGCTCAGCGAGCTGACGGCGCTCGGCGTGCCGGCGATCCTCGTGCCGTCGCCGAACGTGACGAACCACCATCAGGAGAAGAACGCCGCCGTGCTCGGCGAGCACGGCGCGGCGCTCGTCCTGCCCGAGGAGGGTTTGGACGGCAAGCGGTTGTTTACGGAGGCCGCCGCGCTGCTGCGCTCCTTTGACCGCGTCCTGATCCTGACCCATATCCGGCCCGACGGTGATACCGTTGGCTGTGCTGCGGGGCTGTGCGCCGCGCTGCGGGCCATGGGCAAGACCGCTTACCTGCTGCCCAATCCCGGGCTGACGGAGAATACCGCTCCCTATTTTACCCCTTACAGCGCTCCGGCGGACTTCGTGCCGGAAAAAGTGGTATCCACGGACATCGCCACGGTGGGACTGTTCCCCGACAATGCCAAGTCTTACGCGGATAAAGTTGATCTGGCCATCGACCACCACCCCTCCTTTGAGGGCTTCGGCAAGGCCAACATCGTCCGTCCGGAGGCCGCCGCCTGTGGCGAGCTGATCTTGGACATTGTCCGGGAGCTGACGCCCCTGACGCCGGAGATCGCTTTGCCGCTGTATGTGGCCATCTCCACGGACACCGGCGGCTTCATCTACTCCAACGTCACCGCCGCCACCCACCGGGCCGCAGCGGAGCTGATGGACACCGGCATTGACTACCGCGCCGTCAACAAGCTGTTCTTCCAGACGAAATCCCGCGTGCAGATGCAGCTGGAGGCCGCCATGCTGGCAGAGGCAAAATTTTACGACAGCAACCGGACGGCGGTGCTGTCCGTCCCCCGGTCGCTGCTGGAAAAATTTCACGCCACGGAGAGCGATGCGGAGGAGCTTTCCGCTTTAGGCCCCCAGATCCAGGGGGTGGACTGCGCCGTGACCATGCGGGAGCTGGGAGACGGCGTTTGGAAGTTCTCTCTCCGCACTGGCGAGCGGGTCAACGCCACGGAGGTCTGCCGTCTGTTGGGCGGCGGCGGCCATGCCCGCGCCGCCGGAGCCACGCTGGAGGGCGTTACCCAGGCGGAGGCAGAAGGAAAAATGCTGGACGCCATCGCCCGGATCGTCCCGGATTTCAAGAAATGAGGAACCGCCTATGGCCAGCGGCATTGTAATAATCGATAAACCCTCCGGATGGACCAGCATGGATATCTGTGCCAAGACCCGGGGGATTCTGAAGGAAAAGCGGGTAGGCCACGGCGGCACGTTAGACCCCATGGCCACCGGCGTTCTGCCTGTGTTCGTGGGACAGGCTACCCGTGCTGTAGAATTCGCGGAAAACGGCGAAAAAGAGTATATCGCCGGTCTGCGGCTGGGGCTGGTCACCAACACCCAGGATACGTCCGGGGAAACGCTGGAGACCCATCCCGTCACTGTGGACCGGGCGGCGTTGGAAGCCGTCCTCCCCCGCTTCACCGGCCCTATCGCGCAGATCCCGCCCATGTATTCCGCCATCAAGATCAACGGCCAAAAGCTCTATGATCTGGCCCGAAAGGGCAAGGAGGTAGAGCGGAAGCCCCGCAATATCACCATTTTTGAGTTAGAGCTATTGGAACAGGTCAGCGAGACGGACTATCTGCTCCGCTGCCGCTGCTCCAAGGGAACATATCTGCGGACGCTGTGCCATGACCTCGGGCAAGCGCTGGGCTGCGGCGGCACTATGTTCAGTCTCCGCCGCACCATGGCCGCCGGGTACACACTGGCGGAGGCAGTCTCCCTTGAGGACGTACAAGCCCAAGGAGAAGCTCTGCTGCGGCCTGTGGAGTCCATGTTCACGGCCTATCCCCTTTCCACCCTGCCCTCTCCCGGCAAGGAAGTCCGGGTCCGCAACGGCAACCCCATTACGGTGCCGGAGCTGGCGGACGGCACCTATCGGGTCCATGGCAAAAACGGTGAATTTCTCTGTCTTTCTTGTGCCGAAAACGGCACACTGACATCTATCAAGAACTTTTTTGGAGCATAAAACCATGTCCATTCAACCAAAAGTCATTGCTCTGGGCTTTTTCGACGGGGTCCATCTGGGTCACGGCGCCTTGCTGCGCCGCACCGTGGAGGAAGCCAAACGCCGGGGCGTCCGCTCTGCGGTGTTCACCTGGGCGCAGCCGCCGAAGGAGGTAGTCACCGGCGTACCGGTGCCCCTCATCAACTCCCCGGAGGACCGGGCCTGGCTGGCCAAAAGTCTCTACGACATCGACGATGTCATCATGGTCCCCTTTAACAAGGAGATGATGACTACCTCCTGGGAGGATTTCGTAACGGAAATTCTCATCAAGCGGTATCACGCCGTCCATCTGGTGGCCGGTCATGACCACCGCTTCGGCCACAAGAACCAAGGCACTCCGGAACTGCTGAAAAGCAAGTGCGCCGAGTTGGGTCTTGGCTGCGACATTATCCCGGAGGTCACGGTGGGCGGCATCACCGTCAGCTCCACCTACATCCGCCGTCTGGTAAGCCTTGGACAGGTGGAGCGGGCCATGGAGTATCTGGGCCATCCCCATATCCTGACCCAGACGGTGCGGCACGGCCGCCGCATCGGCCACACCATCGGCATCCCCACGGTGAATCTGGTGCCGCCCCCTCATGTACTGGTGCCGGGAGACGGCGTTTATATCGCCCGTGTCTGCCTTATGGACGGCAGCAGCTATGCCGCCGTTACCAACGTGGGTACCCGCCCCACCGTCAACAACGGCAGCGACCTGACGGTGGAATCCTGGCTGCTGGCTTTTGACGGGGAGCTCTACGGCCAGTCCATCCGGGTGGAATTCTACAAGCGGCTCCGGGACGAGATCCGCTTCGACTCTCTGGACGCTCTGAAAGCGGAGATCCGCCGGAACGCCGATGATGCCCGGGCCTATTTCGCAAGCAAAGCCTGATTTGCTTATCATTTCAGCAGCACATACGAAAAAATCCGCTTTGACATCATGTCAAAGCGGATTCTTTTTGTATACAGGCTTTACCGGACTGCCAGCCGTCCCCGCAGGGCAGGGATCCGGGGCATGACCTCCAGCAGGAGCAGTCCCAGCACACAGCAGGCGATGGCCTCGCCGATGCCCACCGTCAGGGCGTTGTAGGCGAACAGGGCGGGAAACTGGGCGGAGAAGTCGCCTTCGTACCATGCGATCATTGCACCGATGATGACGGCATTGCAGATCACCGGCGGCAGGGTCGCCAAAAATTTGTTGGGCATCTTCGCCGTCCACAGCGCTGCCAGCAGCGTGGCCAAGGAGCCAAAAACGATATCCAGCGGGCCGACGGTGCTCATCCAATTTGTCACC
>ENA-UESH01002002-UESH01002002.1-human-gut-metagenome-genome-assembly--contig:-NODE-2002-length-12603-cov-3.537282_pt1 | contig 12603 bp, 9 predicted proteins | sample MGYA00243001_ERZ508002 | MGnify/ENA primary metagenome ERZ508002 (study PRJEB26167, sample SAMN06115447) | human gut metagenome | host: Homo sapiens | place: China:Anhui | collected 2015-08-07 | study... | reverse complement strand
CATCATCGTTAACAAGCACATCCAAAAGACTGTTGTCTTCGCCTTCCACAAACGGAGCATCTACCGAGATATGTCTTCCTGACACTTTTAACGTATCAGAAATCTTATCCACCGGAATATCCAGTTCGTCTGCAAGTTCTTCAGGAGAAGGTCTGCGTTCGTTTTCCTGTTCGAATTTAGAGAAGGCTTTGCTGATTTTATTCAACGACCCCACTTGATTCAACGGAAGACGTACAATTCTTGACTGTTCTGCCAAAGCTTGCAAAATAGACTGACGAATCCACCACACAGCATAGGAAATAAACTTAAAACCTCTGGTCTCGTCAAATTTCTCGGCAGCCTTGATCAAGCCTAAGTTACCCTCATTAATAAGGTCGGGCAAACTCAAACCTTGGTTCTGATATTGCTTAGCCACAGAAACGACGAAACGGAGATTCGCACGGGTCAATTTCTCTAACGCCCTACGGTCTCCTCTTTTGATAGCCTGTGCCAATTCCACTTCCTCTTCTACCGTGATAAGATCTTCTCGACCAATCTCTTGAAGATATTTATCCAGCGAAGCGCTTTCGCGGTTGGTAATGGACTTTGTGATCTTTAACTGTCTCATCCAATGTTTTTATATTGAGAATATCAGGGTGCAAAGATAATATTATTTTTATTGACAGAATTGGCTGGATGCACCCTACACCCAGCCAATTATAAACCTTTAACAATCTTCCCGCCAAATAAGACAAATATAACGTTATTTTATTATTCAGCCAGGTCTATAGCATATACTTTCGTACGTCCATTCGGGTAGAAACCTTTTACTACGATATAACGATCGTCCTCATTTCCTTTCAAAACCTTGTCAACTATTTTCTCAAGTTGTTCAGGAGATGAAATCTTCTGATCGTTTACAACCATGATAATGAAGCCTTTTTTGATACCGGCATCTTTCAGTTTACCATTCAACAAACCAGTCACTTCAATACCATAACTTACACCTAATTCACGTTTCTGTTCGTTTGTCAACGCGCTAAAAGCGGCTCCTAAAACTTCAGCACTGTCGGCGGCTCCTTTCACTACAGCCGTACTACCCTGTGCGTTACGAAGTTCCACATTAAATGTCTTGGTGCTACCATTACGGTCTACAGTAACCTGTACCTTGTCACCCGGACGATATTTACTAATCTGTTCCTGCAAAGCATTCGCAGATTTCACTTTTGCACCATTTACAGCAACAATCACGTCACCTTTTTCAATTCCGGCTTCCTTGGCAGTACTGCGATCTGCGAAATCAGCCACACACGCACCTTCGGAAACTTTTATCTTGGATTTCAAGGCGCTCAGCTCTTCTTTCTGTTTAGCCGGCAAGTTCGGATAGCCCAGCATGTCGGCGATGTCACCCACACTCATAATCTGGACACCCAGGATTGCACGCTGCACCGTACCATACTGCTTCAAGTCGTTTGCCACTTTCCCTGCAATACTGATAGGCACTGCAAACGAATAACCTGCAAAGTTTCCTGTTTCGGAATAAATAGCAGTATTAATACCGACCAACTCACCTTTCGTATTCACCAGCGCTCCCCCACTATTACCGGGGTTCACGGCTGCATCGGTCTGGATAAAGGACTCGATCTTGCTCTTGTCTCCACCTCCCATCGAGATACCACGCCCTTTTGCGCTCACAATGCCAGCCGTAACCGTAGAAGTCAAATTAAACGGGTTACCGACAGCCAACACCCATTCCCCGACTTTCAGTTTTTCAGAATCACCGAACGGAATGGTTGGAAGATCTTTCGCATCGATCTTAAGCAAAGCGATATCTGTCGTCGGATCGGTTCCAACCAATTTGGCTGCAAACTTACGATTGTCATTCAATGTCACTTCCAGCTCATCCGCTCCATCGATCACATGATTGTTCGTTATAATATATCCATCGGTCGAAATGATCACCCCGGAACCGGCCCCGACCCGTGGTTGCGGTTGCGGGCGTTGGAACCCTCCACGTCCTCCGAATCCGAAGAAATACTCGAATGGATCGACATACTGCGGCTGATTGCCTCCGTCGGCATATTGTTTGGCATTTGTCGTGGCCTTAATATGCACAACGCCATGAACCGTACTTTCTGCAGCCGTAGTAAAATCCGTATTCTCTGCAGCAACCGTGTTATAACCGGCTAACCGGATCGGCTGGTTGAAGGTATTTGCTGAGCCGGAAGTGCCAAATACCGGTTGATTCTTATTAATCAGGTAAGCACTCGTCCCAACAGCCGCCCCCGCACTGATTGCAGCCACGAGAACTATACCAAGCACATTTTTCCACATCTTTTTCATACTCTCATTATTTTATCAAACATTTAAATTTAACATTTTTCTTTCGACAAAGAAAAGTCAAAAATCGTGCGATTATTCCATTTGCAACTATTTTTTTATCACTTTTAACGGCACTCTGCAAGGGCTTAACTGCGATTAACAGTACTGTGTAATGCAAAGTACCTTTTTAACAATCAACTGTCTGCCAAATGGTCATACATTCAATAATATAACAGCAAGAAAGGCAGAATGTTTCCCATGAACCTGCCATCAGATATCTATGTAATTTATTTTCAACAATGTCGAACATATACATAGCATTATCGAAAACAAATTAGACTGGAAGAAAAGTAAAAGAGAACCATATCGAACCATTTTGATGTGGTTATCCCTATTTTCAATTTTCAATTGTCGATTAAAAGAATTACCTTTGTCGCATTGCAGTCTGCCGGTCTGTCGCTCGTCCTTCAGGACGGGAGGAACGTCCGGGCAACAAAGAGCACCATACTTCTTAACGGGAAGCTGTCCGTAAGGGTAGAGTAGCGTAACAGAAAACGACCGCCGGCCTGTCCGGTAAGGGTGAAAAGGTGAGGTAAGAGCTCACCGGGTCTTATAGCAATATAGGATGCCGTACGCCTTATGGGTTGTAAGGTCATGTATACCGGCGCATGTAGGATTGCTCGTCCGATGCCGGGGGGTAGACCGCTAAAGCTTACTGGTGACAGTAAGACGAGATAAATGACAGACGCTCCCGTGCAAACGGGAGTACAGAACCCGGCTTATAGGCAGGCTGCTTTTTTATAATGTGCCAGTATACCAATTCAACAATATGCCAATTAAATGGTTTTCTATCGGTATATTGGCACATTTAATTTATTGGCACATCATATATATGAAAACAACCGGTAAAAAGACGCTCGGAGAACGGATCAACGCCCTACTGACAAGAATGATCCGTTTCGTCACTTACGACATTTGGCGGATCACCGAAAATGAAGTAAGCGGACTAAAAGAGCTTTATATCAACATCATCAAGACAATAATTCTTGCAGTCAGGGGGTTTCAGAGCGAGAATCTTCAAACGAAAGCCTCTGCCCTCACCTACAGCACCTTGCTATCCATCGTGCCTCTCCTGGCGGTTCTGTTGGGGATAGCCAAAGGGTTCGGCTTCCAAAACACCGTACGCCAGGAATTGTTCGACTATTTCCCCGGACATGAAGTGGAATTGACCAAGGCTTTCGAATTCGTGGAAAGCTATCTGGAGCAAGCACAAGGCGGCGTAATCATCGGGGTCGGCCTGATCCTGCTGTTTTATACAGTTGTCAACCTGATCTCATCCATAGAAGACACGTTCAACGACATCTGGCAGATACAGAAATCACGTCCGTGGTATCGGAAGTTATCCGATTATCTGGCCTTGTTCCTGATTTTACCGGTACTGATGACGGCTTCCAGCGGTTTATCCATCTTCCTGTCCACTTTGCAGAACTCATTTATCAGCCAGTACTTTTTCTTTACTCCACTGGTCGAACTGATACTGAACATAACTCCCTACCTCATTACGATCCTGGCATTCACAGGACTTTATATTTCATTACCCAATACGAAAGTACGGTTTGTAAACGGCCTCGTGGCTGGAATCCTGTCAGGCATCGCATTCCAATTCTTCCAGTTTATCTACATCAGCGGGCAGATCTGGGTGAGCAAATACAACGCGATCTACGGTAGTTTTGCCGCCTTGCCCCTGTTGTTGCTGTGGTTACAATTGTCATGGCTGATCTGCCTGTTCGGGGCGGAAATCTCGTATGCTTCCCAAAACGTGAAGAAATTCAGTTTCGAGCGTGACAGCAAGAGCATCAGCCGGCGATATAAGGATTTCCTCACGCTGCTGATAGCTTCCCTGATCGTAAAACGGTTTGTAAAAGGAGAAAAGCCTTATACGGCAGATGAATTGTCAGACGCTTACCGCATACCGATCCGTATCACGACACAGATACTCTATCAACTGACCGAACTGCACATCATTATCGAAGTCAATTACGGAGATGACGAACGCGTCGTTCACTACCAGCCGGCCATCGACGTAAACAAGATCACTGTCAGTTATCTACTGACACGCATGGACGAATACGGCTCGGAGAACTTCAAGATCGACACGTCCAAATTGTTCAGCAAGGAATGGAAAGCCTTGCTGAAAACCCGCGAGGACATGATTAAGGCGAATGACAACATTTTGTTGAAAGACCTTTGAACAATTGACAATAGATTATTGACAATTATTAAGGGATGGATAAAAGAAAAGGGAATACGGATCTGACAGAAGGGAAAGTATGGAAAGTGATCGTTCGCTTTGCATTGCCGTTGCTGGTCGGAAATCTGCTGCAACAGTTCTATAACATAACGGACAGCATTATTGTCGGACAGTTTCTGGGAAAGGAGGCACTGGCAGCGGTATCGGCTTCCTTTTTCATCTATTACTTCATCATTTCGCTCGTGATCGGTGTAGGAAGCGGTACTACGGTAGTCATTTCACAACTTTTCGGAGCCAAACAGTATCAAAAGGTACAACTTGCGTTTTCCTCCTTCTTCATATTCATGTTAGTCGGAGGAATAATACTATCCATTGCAGGGATTATTTTCGCCGAGCCGGTTTTCCGCCTGACCAATACGCCGGAAGAGGTTATTCCGCAAGCGGTAGCCTATTTTCGCATTTACATAGGAGGAACATTCCTGTTCGTAACCTTCAATAGCATCATTTCGATTTTGCGAGGCGTGGGCGAGTCTGTTCGCCCAATGCTGTTCATTCTGATTACGACAGTCCTGAACATTGCGTTCGACTTGCTCTTCATACTCGTATTCAAATGGGGTATAGAGGGAGCTGCTCGTGCGACTGTCGTTTCGCAGGGAATCGGTATGTGTATAGCCCTGGCGTATGTAAACAATACGCACCCCTTGCTATCCATCAAAAAGCAAGATATGCTGTTCGACTGGAAACTGTTCAAAGAGAGCTTAAAAATCGGACTGCCGACAAGCGTACAGCAATGTGCGATCGCCCTCGGACTGATCGCATTGCTGGGAATCGTGAATAGTTTCGGAACCAATACACTGACAGCTTACGGGGCCGCCGGAAAGATAGACACGATCATCACTCAGGCTGTCCTCACCCTATCAGGAGCGTTAGCAGCTTTCTGCGGACAAAATATCGGAGCCGGGAGACTGGACCGGGTGAAAAAGGGAGTACAGTTTACGATGTACACGAATATAGCCCTGGGACTATTAACTTTTGCCGCCGTCTATCTATTCGGCAACGAGATGATGAGAATTTTCACGAAAGACATAGATGTCGTGGCGATTGGAAAAGAATATCTGCTAATTATCGGTGGTTTCTTCATTGTACATGGGGCACTGAACGTGTACAACGGAGCACTCAGGGGAGCTGGAGATACCTTGTTCCCAATGATAACCAGCCTGGTCTGCCTCTGGCTGATCCGTATTCCCCTCGCCTATTATCTCAGTTCATGGTTGGGACGCAACGGAATCTGGTGGGCGATCGGTATCAGCATCACAATCGGACTAATCGTGACCTTCGTTTATTATAAGATAGGGTTCTGGAAGAGAAGAAGGAGGATTTATGAATTATGATTTCATGTTACACTGCATAAATCATAATCCATAAATCTCAGTACCGATTATAGCTAATCACTTCTTTCAGATCTTTACGTTTCTTAGGTCTGTCCGGTTGGGTAGAATAGCCGATGACGATGTCCAGCAAAACACGTTTACCGGAAGGGATATCCAATAGTTTACGAACTTTCGTTTCATCAAACCAGCCGACAATACAACTCCCCAACCCTTCATCTTCGGCAGCCAGCACAAGATGAGCGGCCGTTATGCCGATATCCAGATGGGAGAAATTCTTGTCCTTGATCCACGAGCCGATACCTGCTGTCAGATTCGGCCTCTCCTCCACGACCAAGATATGTACGGGCGCCTGTTTGGTGAAATGGTTCATTCCCAAAACACGGTTCGAAGTTGCGTCTGCCACCCGATTCTTCAGTTCGGGATCATCCACCACAATAAAATGCCAAGGTTGGGAATTACAAGCAGACGGCGCGATACACGCCGCCTCCAGAATACGCTGTAATTTTTCCTTTTCCACCGGACGCTGCGTATCAAAAGCCCGGTCACTTTGGCGCCGGCTTGCTAAAGAGAGGAAATCTTTCATTTGAACTGCATCATCTTACTGATATACTTACCGACAATGTCGAACTCAAGATTGACGACCGTACCTTTTTCGATCTGGCAGAAGTTGGTGTTGTCATGCGTATACGGAATGATCGCTACCTGAAAACTATTCTGCTTCGAATTACAGACAGTCAGGCTCACACCATTGACACAGACGGAACCTTTCTCGACAGTTATATATCCCTGCTGCGCCATCTCTTGGTCGAACGGATATTCGAACGTATAATACCAGCTTCCATTTGCATCTTCCACACTTGTACAAACGGCAGTCTGGTCGACATGCCCCTGCACGATATGTCCGTCCAGACGTCCGTTCATCATCATACTGCGTTCCAAATTCACGAGCGAACCAGGTTTCAGCAGCCCCAAGTTGGAACGTTCCAGAGTTTCTCGCATGGCTGTAGTTGTGAATGTATCCCTATCTTTGCGAACCACAGTCAGGCAAACGCCATTGTGGGCCACACTCTGATCTATTTTCAATTCATCGACAAAAGAACACTTCATAGTGATATGAATGTTGTCCTTATCATGCTCAATCGCCACGACCTGAGCTGTTTCTTCTACAATTCCTGAAAACATAAGATTGTTGTTTTAATGATTATCGAAGTCCAAAGATACGGAAAAACCTTATATTTGCCACATATAACAATAATACTTAATATTATATGGAAGCAGATAAAGTAGACAAATTTCTTCTTGCCAATGAAAGCAAATTTCCTGATTATGAAATTCCTATCCATCGACTGCTCGACCTTCCTCCTGAAAAAGAGGCGATTTTAGCAAAAAACCATTTCAAAAGCCCGATCTGTATGTTGTCCGTTTCTTGTTTCTTAGGATACTTCGGTTTGGATCGTTTCCTGATCGGGGACTGGGGTAAAGGGATCATTAAACTGCTCACAGGCGGTGGTCTAGGAATCTGGTACATCATCGACTGGTTCCTGATCGTGAGAGCGACAAAGAGGAAGAATATGGAAAGATTAGAAGAGATCATAAATCACCCCTAACTATCATTTTAGCTGTTTTACCAGACATAGAAGTACGCTAAAAGCATTAAAAGTGGAACGTTTTCAGAAAAGAATAAACCTTTTCTGTCGAAACACGTTACTTTTTTGTCTAAAGACGCCTGATGTTTTTCTCAAAATGCCCGTCAGAGCGCCTTTTACACCCCCATCTGAAAGCTATCGAAACCCTGGTCTGCAGATAACTGAGATCCGGATCTCGACAGACAAAAGCAACTACATATCTGATAATAAACCATATAGTACGCGTAAAAAAGCGATCACACCCATGATAGTACAATCATAGAAAAACAACTGTCATGCCAACTATCATTTTATGTGGGGCTTGACATTCATAGTTTCAACAGCAAAGCATGATAGTATGACAATAAAATAGAGGTAAAACTAAGTGCCTTACCTCTATCATTATTGATTGATTATATATCGTCAGATATATTATTGAGCTTGTTCCAACTGCAATGTCTTAGTCGGTTCGTCGCAAACTTCAGTCGGACCAAAATACTGGATAGGACCAGGATAAACATAGCTTGTCGTCATAGCCCATTCATCGCGGTTAGCAGCAAATTTCTTGAAAGGAGCACCGTCGAGCTTAACCAAAGCTTTCTGGATAACAGGTTTCATTTCGCCGTGGCGTTTTTCCATGTTCATCATCATAGTTACAGGGATACCACCAGCGATCCACTTGTCAGCCGGAGCTGTCGTGTTGCGTACGGAAGACATATAACCAGTCTTGCCGGCGGCGATCAGGCAAGAAGCCGTATAACCCAAAGAATAGCAGTAGTCCGCATCATAGTTGGATGGAGCAGCGCAACGGCCTTCGTAACCGAAGAAGTGGTGCTGTGCAGCAAACTTGCCGACATATTTGCCTTCGGCCTTCCATTCTGACAACTTCTTGCCAACCATTTCTGACAGCAATTTTTCTGTTTCGATCAGAGAAACCTGTACGTTTCCATGCGGGTCGCGATCGAGTGACAACTGACGTGCCACACCTTCCGGCAGGGAAGCATACAAGTCGGAATTTTCTTTTGTCAACTTGCTGATGATGTAAGCACGTTGTTCGCTCTTCTTGATCATCTTGAATTCGGCATCGTGTTTAGCAAGGAAGTCGTTCAGCTCAGCGATCAGGCGTTTCATAGCCGGAACGAATTCGATCAGACCTTCGGGAATCAGCACCGTACCGAAGTTGTGGCCTTCGGCAGCACGTTTTGCTACAATTCCGGCGATGTAAGTCACGATATCGTCCAAAGACATGTTCTTTTCCTCAACTTCTTCGGAGATGATACAAATATTCGGCTGAGTCTGCAAAGCGCATTCCAAAGCGATGTGAGAAGCAGAACGTCCCATCAGCTTGATGAAGTGCCAGTACTTCTGTGCCGAGTTGCAGTCACGTTGGATATTACCGATAACTTCGGAATAAACCTTACAAGCCGTGTCGAAACCGAAAGAAGTTTCGATCTGCTCGTTCTTCAGGTCACCGTCGATCGTCTTCGGACAGCCGATTACCTGAACACCGGCCCCCGTAGCCTTGTAGTATTCGGCCAGTACGCAAGCATTTGTGTTGGAGTCGTCGCCACCAATGATAACCAGAGCCTTGATGTTCAGTTCTTTCAGAATTTCCAGCCCCTTGTCGAACTGTTCTTTTGTTTCCAGTTTGGTACGGCCTGAACCAATCATATCAAAACCACCCGTGTTGCGGTACTCGTCAATAATGTCAGCAGTCAGTTCCATATATTTATGATCGATCAGACCACCAGGTCCGAGGATAAAGCCATACAGACGAGAAGCTGCGTTGTTAGCCTTGATACCGTCGAACAGACCTGCAATCACGTTATGACCACCAGGAGCCTGACCACCGGAAAGGATCACACCGACATTCATTGCCGGCAGTTCTTTCTTTTCGTTGCTCTTTTCAAAAGTAACGACAGGCATTCCGTACGTGTTCGGGAATAACTTTTTGATTTCGTCCTGATCGGCAACTGATTGTGTATACTCACCATCTACGGCTTTTACAGCTCCTTTCAATGCAGCGGGAACCTTTGGCTGGTAAGCTGCTCTTGCAATTTGTAATGCACTCTTTGTCATTTCTTAATCTGATTTATTTAGAAAGTATCTGATTCCTAATTAAAGGCGGTGCAAATATAGAAATTTTTCTGTATTCGCGAAAGAAGATAATACGATATAGCCCTTTATTCCGCATTTTTCTTCAGCCATTCACCAACAGCCTGTTTTCCTGAACAGGCCTCACCACATAAGTCAGTTCCTTACCCGTCAATTCCAAATACATAAAACCGCTGGATAAGATGATTTCCATTTTATTATCAATCACGATATATCGATCATGATGGGTCAACAGTGAATCATCCAAAGAAAAAGACCATTGAGGATTATACTTTTGCAAATCAGCAACAGCACTATCATTCAAATGCTTCGAATGATAGACAAGTTCTACTTTTTTGTTCGGCAAAATCAATTTCAAGACATCCTTGCAGGCATTCAGGTATTGATCGTACAGGCATATTTTTTTCGCATCCTGGCATAGTGCTCTTATGTGCCTGATCGCCTTGTCTCTATGGGCATTTCTATAAAAACAACCGGTGATATGGCTACTGATCTGATCGGACATGATATTGACATACGGATAATCCGTTCTGTCATCACACAATATCAATTTATAGTCAGTCTTTCTTGCCAGTTCTTCCAAAGTCTGCTTTGTTAACCGGGCATGCTTTAAAGAGTCATAAAGACTTTTCGACACACGATCGCCAATCCCGATATCATCTAATTGTCTGGTATTCCACGAAGTGCGTTCGCGTTCGGACTGCCCGCCGTGGTGGTATCCGTCGGGGCCGCGTCCGTGGTCGGTCGTCACGATGAGCAGCCACTCTTCGTCGTAGTTGGCTTCGCGGTATTTCACGGCTTCCCGGATTCGTTCGACCTGCTTGTCGGCTTTCATCACGTATTCGTCCATGAAATCGCCGTTGCCATAATAGTGTCCCGCGTCGTCCGTGTACCACAGGTAAACCCAGCTCATGTCCGGGGCGTCGTTGCGGATTCCTTCGGCGGCGGCTTCGGAGATCGCTTCGTCGATCTTGAAAATATGGAGGTCGTCTTTCTCTTTCGGGTAATTTTTCGTGTCGAGGTCGAGCCCGTCCGCGACGTAGTCGATCTTCAAATTGCCCGTTTCGGGAAGCCCTTCGCCGAGCAAGACGGTACGGTTGTCCGTCCAGCTCGAATAAAGCCCCGTTTTGAAATTTTTCTTCTGTTCCTTGGCGATCCGGAAAATCGACCAGTAATTATAGTCCGGTTTCGGAGAATTGTCCCAGACTTCGTGCTTGTTGGCCCAGGTGGCCGTCAGGATGCAGTTGTAACCGACGGCCGAAATGGTCGGCGTCTGGTCGTACCGGCCGACGGTTCCGCCGCAGTAGGCGCGCGAGTAACCGCCTTCGGCTGCGACGGCTTTGATGGCCGGCGGATCGAGCCGTTCGATCACGTCGGCCGGAATTCCGTCCAGAATAACGTATACCGCTTTTTTCGTTTTTGCGGAAAAAACCGAGAGCGGCAGCAGCAAGGCGAATGCAAAAGAAAGGAGGGTCAGTCGTCTCATAGTCCGTTTTTAAATGTTCCGGATTCAAAGATACGAAAAATGCGGCAAATATTTTTTGCAAACGGATGGAAGCGAGGAGAAACGGGACGAAGCCCGGTTCGGCGGGGCAATCATTCAGACGATCAGCCGCGAAAGTTTTTTCGAGATCAGCGTCCGTTCCTGGTTCAGAACCGAAATCTGGTGGGTGAGGGTGGCTTGTTCCTCCTCCGGCAGCGACTGGTCGGCCAGTTTCGCCCGCAGCCCGGCGATGATGTCGTCGATCACTTTCGACTTGTACAGGATCACGGCCCGCGGAACCGCCACCGGCAGCCGCTCCTGTTCGCTTTCGACGACGATGTCGAATTTTTTCCACAGTTTGCTGACCATGTAATTGTCGTCGTAGGTCAGCAGGTTTACCACGGCATTGCTGACTTCCGGATCGGGGTGGTTGATGAAATGGTTCATGCCGATTTCTTCGCCGCTCTGTCGTAGCGTTTTGTATTCTTCGTATATTTTGTGCAGTACGGCGTTTTTCATCACGATGCCGTTCTGGTCGAGGTCGTTTATAATCACTTCGGCCACGTTCAGTTCGACGACCTCCTTTCCTTCGACGTACTCGAAGTCGTGCTCGCCGTACTTGAGCAGGTATTTGATCAGTTCGTTTTCCAGTTCTTCGATGCTGCTGCCCGCTTCGACTTGCGCTATGGCGGCCGGTTGGTTTTCCGTGCGCCGGCGGATGATTTCCTGGTTGCGGATAAACTCTTTGGCTTCGTTGCCGGCCGTGTGTTCGACGCGGCGCAGCGCGATCTCGCGCAGCAGGATCTGTTCGTCGATCTCCATTTGCCGCGAACATTCGCGCGTGTAGACCGAACGGGTGATGGCGTCCGGAATCACCGAAATGCTTTGCACGATGTCGGCAATCAGCGCCGCTTTGCGCAACGGGTCGCCCGCCGCCTCGGCCAGCAGCAACCGGGTCTTGAACGAGATGAAATCTTCCTCGTGCGACAGGATGAAATCGCGCAGTTCGGTCGCGTTGTGCTTGCGGGCGAACGAGTCGGGGTCGTCCCCGTCCGGCAGCAGCACGACCCGCACGTTCAGACCGTCTTTCAGGATCATGTCGATCCCGCGCAGCGAGGCTTTGATGCCGGCGCTGTCGCCGTCGTAGATCACCGTCACGTTGCGCGTGAAGCGGCCGATCAACCGGATTTGCCCGTCCGTCAGCGAGGTGCCCGACGAGGCGACCACGTTTTCGATCCCGGACTGGTGCATCGAGATGACGTCTGTGTAACCTTCGACCAGGATGCAGCAGTCCTGCTGCGTGATCGCCCGTTTGGCGAAATAGATTCCGTACAGGACGTCGCTTTTGTGGTAGATCTCCGATTCCGGCGAGTTCAGGTATTTCGCGACTTTCTTGTCGGTGCGCATCGTCCGGCCGCCGAATGCGGTTACGCGTCC
>ENA-UESH01001986-UESH01001986.1-human-gut-metagenome-genome-assembly--contig:-NODE-1986-length-12676-cov-2.486070_pt1 | contig 12676 bp, 7 predicted proteins | sample MGYA00243001_ERZ508002 | MGnify/ENA primary metagenome ERZ508002 (study PRJEB26167, sample SAMN06115447) | human gut metagenome | host: Homo sapiens | place: China:Anhui | collected 2015-08-07 | study... | reverse complement strand
ACCTCGGCGCGGCGGGCTCCCCCGGGCAGGATCGCCTCAACCGCCGGAACGAGCTCCTTCGGCGTGAAATGATGCTGCAGGAACTCCTGATACACTTCGCGGTTCGCGATGATATTGACCATGGTGAAGAAGCCGCGGTAGAGCCGGACCACCAGCGACGCCAGCAGGATCGTGACCCAGTTCAGCTTGTAACCGACCACCAGCGGCAGCCCGGCGATGGCCGATTCCACCGTGACGGTGCCGCTGGCGGCGAGACCGGTTCCGGCGCGCTGCTGCCAGTCGCTCGTGTCGCCGCAGCTGATGCCGACCTCCGGCGTGCCGGGGTGCTTTTCGCGGTAGCGCGCATATTTTTCCCGGCAGAGCCGGGCGATTTTCTCGCGCGGTGCGGCGATATGGAACTTCAGCGCGGGATGCTTCTTCGCGAGTTCGGCGACGGTGCCGAGCATCGGGTCGAGCAGGAAATTGATCTCCATTGTCCGGCTGCCCGGCAGGAGCAGGAAGGAGGCCGGGTCCCGCACGATCTCCGGATTGCGCCGCTCTTCCACGATATCGACGAGCGGGTGGCCGACGAATTCGGTCTCAAGCCGGGTCGGGGCGAACACTTCGGTCTCGAACGGAAAAATCACGAGCATCTTCGTGCAGATTTTCGCGAGCACCGGCAGCCGCCACTTCCCCCACACCCAGAGATGCGGGCAGACGTACCAGACGACCGGAATCTTATTCCAGTACATCATCAGCGCGAACAGAAGGTTGAATCCCGGATAGTCGATGAGCACCACCGCTCCGGGGCGTTCCTTCTTCGCCTGCCCGACCAGACGGAAAAAGATGCCGATGAAGGTGAAGATATGCTTCAGCACCTCAATGACTCCGACGACGCCGAGTTCAGTCGAATCGACCCGGATATCGATGCCGGCCGCGATCATTTTCGGGCCGCCCATGCCGGAGACGGTCAGCTTGTCGCCGCGTTCGGCGGCAAGCCTGCGCAATTCGGCCGCGAGCTTGGCGCCGTATACGTCGCCGGACGCTTCTCCGGAGATGATCCAGATCGAACGCTTCACATTCACCCCTGTTTTTCCTGTTTGAATTCATCGACCGCCTGCTGGGCGGTCCGGCGCAGCCCGGCCGCGTCGCGGTCGTCGAGCTCCTCCGGAACGAAGGTGATCTCGGAGACCGGACAGCCGAACAGGAACGCGGTCCAGACGCACGCCTGCAGATACTGCCCGCGGCAGTTCAGGTGGATCAGGTCGCGCCAGAGTCTGAGTTCGCCGCTTTCCATATCCTTCCGGTAATGGCACTGGCCGACCACGTCGCCGGCCTGCGGCGGCAGGTCCGGCCAGCGCAGCGTTTCGAGCAGCGCCGGATCGTAATTCACGAACGGCTTCTCTTCCGCCGCGCGCGACAGCTGTACGGCATAACCGGTCGGGATGATTCGCAGATTGAGCTTTTTCGCAAGCTCGCGGTAATTCGCGGTGAGCCGACCGTACATTTCGGCCTGGTCGATTCCCCAGTCGCTGCCGGGCTGCAGGAACGGGTGATCGGCGCGGTAGGCCCAGGTCTGCTGAATCACGACTTCGGCCTGCGGCGCGTACCGCAGGATGTAGTCGCGGATATTCGTCGCAAACGGCTGGAACGACTCTGGCCGCCAGCTCATGTGGCTCGCCTGCTGGATCGTCACAATATCCCAGCCTCTGGCGAGAAGGTCGCGCAGTTTCGTGCCGCCGCCGCGGTAGATCCGGCAGATCGGCGTTTTCTCCTCGGCTTCGATGTAGCTCCAATGCCGTTCGAGTTCGCAGCCGCCGAAGTTCGCGCGTTCGAAAACAAGGCCGCATCCCGCCGAGGCCGCAACCTGCGGGAAATATTGCGCCAGGCTGTCCGTGAAGCTGTTGCCGATCGTCAGTATCCGCAGGGAATCTCTTTTCATTTCCGCAACTCCGATTTCACGCGTTGATCATTTCAGGCCCAGCACGTCCTGCATGTCGTAGAGCCCCGGTTTCGCCTTCGCCAGAAACTCCACGGCGCGCAGCGCACCCTTGACGAACGTATCCCGGCTCGACGCCTTGTGGGTCAGCTCGATCCGCTCGCCGTTGATCGCAAATATCACCGTGTGGTCGCCGACCACATCGCCGCCGCGCAGAGAATGCATGCCGATTTCATGTTTCGTCCGCGCGCCGACCAGGCCTTCGCGGCCGTGGCGGACATCCTTGTCGTAATCCCAGTCCCACGCCTCGCAGACGACCTCGGCGAGCCGGACCGCCGTTCCGCTCGGCGCATCCTTCTTCTGGTTGTGATGCATCTCGGTGATTTCGACATCATAATCCGGCCCGAGGATCGTCGCGGCCTCTTTGACCAGCTTGAAGAGCAGATTGACGCCGACGCTCATATTGTAGGCCGCCACGATCCGCGCGCCGGACTCCGCCAGCTTTGCGAATTCGGCTTTGTCGGCGGCCGTCAGTGCCGTCGTGCCGACCACCGCGGAGCAGCCGTTTTCCGCCGCGAGCCGTGTGCTTTCGACGACGCCGGCCGTCGCAAAATTGATGACGGCATCGGCCCCCTTGAGCGCGCCTGCGAGGTCGGCCGTGATCGCCACGCCCGCATTGCCGCAGCCGGCCACCGCGCCGGCGTCCTGCCCGAGGAACGGGGATTCGGCGTATTCGACCGCTCCCGCAAGTTCGAGCGTATCGCTTTCCTGGATATTGGCGACCAGCCGGCGGCCCATGTGGCCCGCGGCTCCGATGACGACGGCTCTGATCATGATATCGTTTCCTCTTGATTGTATTTCAGATCCATAAGCCCGGAACTTTTTTCTGTTCGGCTCCCGGCACCCACATGATCGAATCCGGAATGCCGACCGGAAATACCCGCACATTGCGGTAGCGGCCCGAAAGCGCCACCAGGCTGTACGGCGCGAACAGGAAGGTATACGGCTGCTCCTCGTGCAGAATCCGGCAGAACCGGTGGGCGAGCTCGATCCGTTTTTCGACGTCGAACGTTTTGCGCAGTTCCTCGATGATGCGGTCCGCTTCGGCATTCTTGAAGCCGATGTGGTTGCTGCTGCCCCGCTGGTCCGCCTGGCTCGAGTGCCAGATCTGGTACGGGTCCGGATCGAACGGGCTCTGCCAGCCGAGGCAGCACGCTTCGAAATTCTGTTCCTCGAGCCGCTGCAGGTAGACCGACCATTCGACGTTCTGAATCTTCATATCGATTCCGGCCGCCGCCAGCGTCTCCTTGATCATCGGCATCATTTTCTGCTGGATCGAGCTTGTTGCGATCTGGAGCATCGTGAACGTGAATTTTCTGCCGGCCTTTTCGAGAATGCCGTCGCCGTCTTCATCCTTCCAGCCCGCTTCGGCCAGCAGTTTTTTCGCCTCGGCCGGATCGTACGGCCACGGTTTGACGGTCTGATCCGTGTAACGGCTTTTCGGGAAGAACGGCCCGGCGATGATTTCGGCAAGGTCGAAATAAACGTCCTTCCGGATTCTTTCGCGGTCGATCAGCATCGTCAGAGCCCGCCGCACCCTGGCGTCGGAAAAGAGCGGATTGCGCAGGTTCCAGCCGATATAGGTGTATTGCGGCAGCAGGTATTTGTAGCGCTTGAGCGTTCCGTCTTTGAACGGCTTTTCGTCCGCCCTCTGAATCCACTGGTCCGGCGACAGCCCGAGCTGGTCGAGCTCGCCGGAAAGCAGCGCCTGGAACCGCGTGTTCGGGTGCTTGATGATCTCATACACCAGATAGTCGAGCGAGGGGCCCGCGCCGTACCTGAGCCCGAAATAACGCGGATTGCGCCGGAAGACGACCCGGCGGTCCTTCTCCCACTTTACAAACTGGTACGGGCCGCAGCCGACGATCATGCGGTTGCGGATGTGGTCCTCATTGAATTTTTTTCCGTCGAACGGGCCGTCATACGCATGATAGAGATGGCGCGGCAGCGGCGAGAGCCCGAGCTTACTCGCCTTCGAACCATAATATTCCCGGCTCCAGCGGACTTCGAATTCGTACCTGCCGAGGATCTCCACGCTCTCGAGATCCTGATAATAGACCCGCATCGGGCCGCAGTTCACCTCGGGATTCTTGACCACATCGACGAAGAACTTGAAATCCTCCGCCGTGACCTCGACGTTGCGGTGCTCTTTTCCGGTCACCGGGTCCGTGAAATCGTGCCAGTAGATCCCTTTGCGCAACTTGATCCGGTAGACCTTGTGGTCGTCGGAAATGCTCCAGGACTCAGCCATCTGCGGCTCGTACTCGTCCGGCTTCTCGAAGTTGATTCCGGCCAGCGAGGAGTTGCAGAGATTCCAGAACTCCCCCGCCGTCGCTTCGGTGTTGATCAGGTAATTCATGTTGGCCGTGTCGGCTATCGTCGCCTGGATCATGCGGCCGCCGGTCTGTGCCGACGGGTCGAAAAACTCCGCGTTCGCAAACGGTTCGCGGCGAATGGCGGCCGCCTGCGCCGGAACCGCCGCCGGGGCGGTGACCGAAATCCGCCCCGGCAGTTCGTCGAGCTTGGCGAGAAGGCGCAGGTTGCTTTCGCGCACCCGGTCGACCGCCGTCACGAGCATGTAGCCGAAAAACACGATCGCAAGAACGAGGGCGGTCAGAATGAACTTGAGATAACCGTTGTTGCCCATGCCCGGACTCCTTATTCTATCGCTGGCTGATTCGGTACGTCATGATCGCGCCGCCGATCTGGAACAGGATGTTCGGCAGCCACAGCAGATATTGCGGATACAGCTTCGGGAACGATGAAAGCGACTCGCAGAGAATGATCGACAGGAAGAACACTCCGGCGAGGATCACGCTGAGAAACAGCCCGACCGAAGTTTCGCGCCGGCTCGTGCGGATCGCCAGCGGCAGGCCGAGCAGCAGGAACGCGATCGGCGACAGCGCGAAGGCGATGCGCTGGTTCAGTTCGACCTCGAGTTCGGTCGTGTCGCGGTTCAGCTCCTTGGTCAGCCGGATGCGGGCCATGAGGTCGGTCAGCTTCATATATTTAGGACGCACGCCGACGCGCATTTCATTCGCTTCCCTGCCGTAGTTGAAGCCGAATTTCAGCATCTCCGAGAAGAGCCGCTGCGGTCCGTCGCCGCTGATCCCCTCCTGCGTGGCTTTCTGTGGCTGCTTGTTGACGAGCAGGCAGTCGAACAGCTGCACGGTAAGCACCTGCTTTTCTTTGTCCACCAGCAGATTGCCGCGATCGGCGGAGATGTCCCAGGCGACGGTCTTGCCGTCGTCGCCGAGCATGTAGATCTGCACACCCTTCAGCCCGTTTTCACCCTCCTTGTCGTCGATGTAGATGATCGTGTTTTCGATCTGGATCTGTTTGCCGGGTTCGAACAATGCGAGCGGCTGGTCGATGGCGGCCGTCTTCATGAGTTCGCGTGATTTGCCGAGAAACGGCGGCCCGACCTCGACCTGCAGATACAGGCAAAGGACGGTCAGCAGAAAGGTGAAGATGAGGATCGGCGAGACGATCTGCATGATCGAAATTCCGCACGCCCGCATCGCCGTGATCTCCGAATCCGCCGACATGCGCCCGAAAACGAGCATGACCGCCACCATCACGGCCCACGGCACGGTGAAGGTCAGCACGATCGGCAGGATGTAGCCGGTGAATTTGAGGAAGGTCCAGAAAGAGATTCCCTGCGAGACCAGGTCGAATACCTTGATCAGGTTCGCTCCGGTCATGCCGAAGGTCAGAATCGCGATCGCCATGCTGAAGGCCAGCAGGAATCCGCGGGTGACATACCAGTTCAGAATTTCATGAAAGCGGCTTCATTCCGTGAATAGATTGACAAATCGAAAACAATTATGAATAAAAATACATGCGGAATGCGGATTTGGCAAATCGCTTTCGTTGAAATCCCGAAAATCAGCCTTGAATATTCCGGAAAACAGGCGTATTGTATCTAATGTGGGTTAACAGCCTGTTATCCGTAATTTTGCCAAGGAGCTGAATGAGATGAAAAAGACCGGGAGCCGGATTTTGCTGGTGATATTGCTGATCCTCGCCGTGGCGGGGTTCCTCTACCTGATGAATTACCTGTTCGACCACACCGAGGTGGTGCCCGGCATCTTCTCCGGCGCTGCGCGGGAGCAGGTGTTCGGCCGCGTCGAGGCCGGCTCCGAGGCGACCATCGCCGCGCAGGACCGTGCGTTCGCCCGCATTGCGATGTTCATCTTCTCGACTATCGTGGCCATGCAGTTCGTCGCGTTTGCGGTCGCCGTCGCGGTGGTGGCCGGCATCCGCCGCAGCGGAGACGCCGTGAAGCTTCGGCTCAAGCAGCTTGAAAATGCCGACATCTTCTTCGACGTGCCGCTTTACATCGGCCTCTTCGGAACGATTTCCGGCTTCCTCGTCATGGTGTTTTCGACCCAGAGCAGTCTGGTCATCGCCTATTCGTCGACGCTGATCGGCATCATCCTGAGTCTGATCCTGCGCCTCGGGCTGCTCTATCCGCTGCGCAGGAAGCTGCTCTGTTCCGGAGGCGATGAAAAGTGAATCGTTCGATCCTCATCGTCATGTGCGACTTCCTCGTGTCGGCCATGTTGTCGATGCTGATCGGTATGTCGCCGCACGGCCAGTCCGGCCATATGGGAAAGGGGGCGCTGCTCGACCGCGGGTCGACGGCGATCATCCTCGACGAGCTGCGCCGCCGCGGCGCGGAGCTCGAAAACATGCGCGAACAACTGCGGGAAGCGCAGGCACGCGAGGGGTTCTCCGAGGCGCGCGAGGCGCAGCTGAAAGCGCTTGCCGAACAGCTGGCGGAGACGCTGGCCAAGTCCGAACTGCTCGAAGACAAGCTCAAGCTCCATCCCGAGAACGCGGGCGCACTGACTCCGCAGGCGTTGCAGCAGAAGCTTGAGGAGGAGATCCGCAAGCGGACGCTTGCCGGCGTGCAGCGCAAGGAGGCTGAGGCCGAACTTGAACGCATGCGCAACAGCCTGCAGTCGGTCTCCGGCAATCTTGCGACGCTGAACACGAACTATGCGGTCAGCCAGCAGCAGCTTGCCGACGCGAGGAAGGCCATCGAGGAGCGGGAGCAGAAGCTCGAGAATACCGGCGGAGAGCTCACCAGGACCCGGGAGGAGCTTGCCGCACAGCGCAATGAACTGGCCAATGTGCGTTCGACGCTCGAATCGGAACTGGCCCGGCTGGCCGAGGTCCGCACCCGGGCCCAGGCTCTCGAGAGCAACCTCTCTTTCACGCGCGGCCGGCTGAGCGCCGCCGAGCGGGAGCTCGCCGAGGCGCGCAGCGCTGCCGAGCAGAACCGCAAGCTCGCCGCCCGGCGCGAGATGGAGGTGCGCGACACGCAACGCCAGCTCGCCGATGCGAGAAAGGCGATGCTGAAAGCCGTCAACGACTACTCCCGCGTCAAGTCCGAGCTCGACAGGAGCAAGGAGGCGATTTCGGCCGCCGCCGACGCCAGAGCCGAAGCCGAGCGCAATCTCGCCGCGAAGCAGGGGGAAGCCGATACGGCGCTCGCCAGGCTCGAAGCCACGAAAAAGGAGCTTCAGGCCGCCGAGGAAAAGCTGCGCAGCGACGTGCTCGAACGGTATGACGCTTCGGTGATCCGGCTGACGTTTGCACTGAACGAGAAGCGGCTGCTGCTCGACCAGAAGGGCGGCGGCGTCTTTTACCTGCCGCTTGTGAATATCGCGGGGAAGACGGTCATGCCGGGATTCCACAAACAGCTGTTCGGAGATGCCGAATACGCGCTGAATTTCGACCGGGTCGACCGGCTCGAATACCGGGTCAACGTCACGTCGGCTCCGCTCGAAGAGGCGGGAACGCAGCTGCGCGGCCCGCTGCTGCTTTTCCCGGGCGAGCCGCGTTTGGCGGCGATCGAATTCAACGTGCGCGGCCGCAAGCCGCTGGCGGCGCTGACGATCGATGCGCTGAAGCAGCGCGGGCTCGACGATCTCTTTTTGTTCAAGCCGGGTACGTTCGGCAAGGAGTCCGCGCCGATCAGCGACCGCTGCTCGCTCGATCTCGGTTCCGGCGGTCCGCAGCTCTATATTCGCAACACCGGGCGCGGTTCCGGCAGCGAACTGCGCGCCGAGCCGGGGGATTTCATCATCACGCAGCAGGGCGATTTCGTCGGCATCGTCACCGGAATCGAGAATTTCGACATGGGCCGCCGGCAGGAGGCGAAATGCTACGTGCTTCCGGCGGACTTCAAGTGGGACGGGGCGAAAACCATCCGGCTGGAAAAAGCGGCGGGCGCCGAATACTTTGAGGATTTCTCGAAAGGCGTACGCGAAATCCGCGCCGGACAGAACGAATAACGGCAGAAAACGTGAACGAGGACGACGAAAATCAAGCGCCGGAATGGGATGACGACCAGAAGACCCTGATTTACGGCGCGGCCAGCGAAACCATGCTTTCGCCGGAGGAGCTGCGCCGTGCGCTCGGCATTCCGGCGGGAGACCGGATTCAGGACTACGACGGGCTTTCCGCCATCGGGATCGGCGGGGTCGGCGCCGTGTTTTCCGCCCATGAACCCGGGTTGAACCGGGAGGTCGCGCTGAAAATTCTGCGCCCGCAGTACCGCAACCAGGCCGAACGCATCGAGTGGTTTATCCGCGAGGCGCGTGCCACGGCGCAGATCGACCACCCGAATATTCCCCCGGTTCACCGCATGGGGGTCTTCGATGATGTCGGCGTCTATTTCACGATGAAACGGGTCGAAGGGGAGACGCTCCGTGTGATCCTCCGCAAGCTGAACGAGGACAAGGAGGGATACCGCCGCACCTATACGCTGCACCGGCTGCTCGAAATCTTCATCGGCGCCTGCAACGGCGTCGCTTTCGCCCACAGCCACGGCATTCTGCACTGCGACCTGAAGCCGGGCAATCTCATGGTCGGAGATTACGGCGAGGTGATGGTCATGGACTGGGGGATGGCCCGTTACCGGGCCGACCTCGATCAGGGCGGCTCCGGCAACAAGATGGAGCTCGATCTCGAATGCCAGCTCGACAGCGCGCCGTCGGCGTCTCCGGGCGACGGCAAGGTCGTTCTCGGCGGTACGCCGGCTTTTATGCCGCCCGAGCAGCTGACCGGCGAAGTGACCGAACCGACCGAGGCGGCGGACGTCTACGGCCTCGGAGCGATTCTTTACACGATGCTGACCTGGAAGAATGCGCCGTTGGGTACCAAGCTCCCGTCCGAGGGGCTGATGCGCCGCGCCGCCGCGGGGCGCATCGTGCCGCCGCGCAAAGCCGCCCCTCGCGGCGTGATCGTGCCGCTCGAGCTCGAAGCGGTCTGTCTCAAGGCGATGGCGCGCGACCGGCATAAACGCTATCAGACGGTCGCGGACCTGCTGCGCGACATCCGCAACTATCTCGACGGTTATCCGGTCGGCGTTTATTCGCCGACTCCGCTTTACCGGTTGACGAAACTGATCCGCCGCCATCCTCTGATCCCGTCGACGCTGATGGCGGCGCTGCTGACCTGGGCCGGCTATTTCGGTTTCACGCATTTTTCGAACCTGTCGCAGAGCAATTCGCTGATCAATCTCGCCGAGTACAACTATACGCAGGCGAAAAACTACAACGCGCTCGCGCTGCGGACGTTCAATCTGCTGCGCGAGCGGTCGGAGGACGCCCGCAGCAACGGGCGGGAGCGGGAGCTCGAAAACGAACTGTTCCGGCTGATCGCCGAGCAGGAGAACGGCTACAACTCGGCGCTGGAGTTCATCAGCCGCGCCACGGAATACGGATTGCGCGAGTCGGTGGTCAACCGGATGTGCCGCGACATCTTCAAGTCCAGCTTGAATTTCTACCTGAAGGTTGAAAACTACGATTCGCTGCAGAGCTTTCTGCGTCAGGCGCGCATTCGCTGGCGGGCGATTTTCGACCGCGCGGTCAGCCAGGATGCCGAGCTGGCGGCTCTGGTCAACAAGATCGACAACCGGGTCGGCACGCTCGAGATCAAAGGCGTTCCGCATCCGGGCCGGAAGATGACGATCCGGGATACGGCGGGCAAGATCATCTGGTTCGGCAGCACCGTGCCGGGCGACAACGCCGGGCCTCCGGCCGCGAACCTGCCGATCGGCGAGCAGCTGCAGTCGTTCGAGCTTCAGGCCGGGAACTATCTGCTCGACATCACGCTGCCCTCCGGGCTGGAGGTGGCGGCGCCGGTCACGGTTCCGGTGGCGGGAAAGAGTTCGGTTGAGCTTTCGATCCCCGACACTTTTCCGTCAAATGTCCGTTATATTTCCGGCGGCGGTTTTTTTCACGGCGACGGAAGTGACGTTTGCGGAATATCTTGAGTTCTGGAAGGGACTCAAAACGCCGGAGGAAAAACGGCGGTGTCTCGGCTGGTTCTCGTTCGATCCGAATTCAGAGGAACGGCAGCCGATCTGGAATGACGACGGCGAACTTGCGCCGCCGTTTACGCCGGATCTTCCGGTGGTCGGCATTTCGGGGGAGGCTGCCGAAGCGTACTGCGCATGGCTCGGCAAGCGGCTCGGGCTGGTCTGCCGGCTGGCGACGCGCCTGGAGTGGGAGAAGGCCGCGCGCGGCGTCGACGGGCGCGCATATGTCTGGGGAAACACCTACGAGCCGGGGCGTGCGCTGCTGCGCGACAATCCGCGGCGCGGAGAGTTTCCGGTCGGAGCGCCGCCGGGCCGGTTCCCGGCGGATGTTTCGGTGTACGGCGTGTTCGACCTGACCGGCAATGTCCGGGAATTCATCCGTTCGCCCGGCGAATCCGAAAAGCTGTTCATGGTGATCGGCGGCTCCTATGCGACCGATGCGCAGCAGGCGAACACGGCCCATGTATATTATGTGAACGGCAGCGCCGGGGATCTCGGATTCCGCTATGTGCTGGAGCTCCCGGAGCTGCGGACGGAGACGGCCACGCCGCCGCTCCGCTGATGCAACTTTCAATTTTCTGGTGATATTGTGATTGATTTCAAGGATGTGACGAAAACCTACGCCGGGGACGTGATCCTCGACTCCGTGACCTTCCGGGTCAATTCCGGAGACCGGGTCGGCATGGTCGGCCCGAACGGCGCCGGTAAAAGTACGATATTCGGTATCATAACGGGAGAGGTCGTGCCGGACCGCGGTTCGGTCAGCATCCCGAAGGCGATGCGGCTCGGCACGCTGAAGCAGCATCTGCCGGACGACGAGGTGTCGCGCCGGCTGCTTGAGTTTACCGCCGACGCGATTCCGGAGCTGCGCGGAATGCACGAAGAGCTTCACCGTCTTGAGGAACAGCTGCACCGCGGTGTTGATGACGATGACGAACTCCAGTCGCTGCTGGACCGCCACGGTCAACTGCAGTCGACCGTCGAGCATCTCGGCGCCTACCGGCTCGAGGTTGAGGCGGAGCAGGCGCTCAGCAATCTCGGGTTCCGCGAAGCGGATTTCGAACGGCCGCTCTCGTCATTTTCGGGCGGCTGGCGCATGCGTGCGGCGCTGGCGCGCGTCCTGATTTCGCAGCCGGACATCCTGCTGCTCGACGAGCCGTCCAACTATCTCGACATCCCGGCCGTGGAGTGGCTCTGCAAATTCCTGAAATCCTTCCCGGGCACGCTGTTGCTGATCTCGCACGACCGTTTTCTGCTGCGCAAGCTGACCGGCCTGACGCTGGAGGTCAACGCCGGGCAGGTGACCCGCTACCCGGGCGACTATGACTACTACCGCCGCGAACGCGAGGAGCGCCGCCGCAATCTCGAGGCCGCCAAGCGCAACAGCGACCGCAAGAAGGAGCACCTCGAGCGCGTGATCGACCGGTTCCGGGCCAAAAGTTCGAAGGCGGCGCAGGCGAAAAGCTGGCAGAAGGCGCTGGACAAAATGGAGGAGATCGAACTGCCGGACGACCTGAGCTATCATGGCGCGATCCGTTTTCCGGCTCCCCCGCCCGGCGGAATCGAGGCGGCCCGCATCGAAAATCTCTCGTTCGGCTACACGCCGGAGAAACTGCTGTTCCGCGATGTGAATCTCGCGATCGATGCGGGCGACAAGCTCGCCTTCATCGGCTACAACGGCATGGGCAAGACCACGCTGCTGAAGCTCCTGATCGGCAAATTGAAGCCGACCTCGGGACGCATCGTGCTCGGCCACCACTCCGTCATCGGGTATCAGGCACAGGAGTTCGCCGACCTGCTTGTGCCGGAGCAGAGCGTCTATGACGTCGTGCGCGGGAACCTGCCTGCCGGCGCGCCGGCCTCGGGGCTTATGAACGTGCTCGGCTCGTTCGGCTTCTCGGGCGATGCGGCGTCGAAGCAGTGCAAGGTCCTTTCCGGCGGCGAGAAAATCCGGCTGCTGTTCGCCCGGATCTTCGTGAATCCGCCGAACTTCCTTGTGCTGGACGAGCCGACGACCCACCTCGACATTGCGGCGCGGGAGCTGTTGCAGGAGGCGCTGAAGAGCTACCCGGGGACGGTCTGCGTGGTCAGCCACGACATCGAGTTCGTCCGCAACGTGGCGACCGGGATCATCGCCATGGAGCCGCCGGGCATCCGCAAGTATTTCGGCAATTACGACTACTATCTCGAGAAGTCGGCCGAATTGCGTGCGGCGGGTTTGACCGATACGCCGGAGCAGGAGATGCAGATCGGTTCCCCCGATCTCGCCCGCAACCGCCGCCGTGCCCGGGCGCAGGCGCGCAACGCGCTGGCCGCGCGGAAAAAGGCGGCCGAACAGAAGGTTGCCGATCTGGAGAAGAAGC
>ENA-UESH01001985-UESH01001985.1-human-gut-metagenome-genome-assembly--contig:-NODE-1985-length-12677-cov-3.381111_pt1 | contig 12677 bp, 10 predicted proteins | sample MGYA00243001_ERZ508002 | MGnify/ENA primary metagenome ERZ508002 (study PRJEB26167, sample SAMN06115447) | human gut metagenome | host: Homo sapiens | place: China:Anhui | collected 2015-08-07... | reverse complement strand
ATCTACACTCTTTCCGTACACGACGCTTTTCCGATCTTTATCCGTGCAGCGTCGGCGGGTACACGCCCGCGTCACGCTGCCGTGTTCGCTGACGGTCTTATCCAGGCGGTAGCCGACCATGGTCGCCTCGCCCTCGGCCTTGAGCTTCCCAAGCTCCTCATAGATCACACGGAAGGCGTCCACACCGTAGTAATCGTCGGCGTTGATGACGATAAACGGCTCGCTGACGCAGCTCCGCGCACAGAGCACGGCGTGCCCCGTGCCGAAGGGCTTGGTGCGCTCCGTCGGAATGGAATAGAATGCCGGCACGCTGGAAAAGTCCTGATAGGCATAGCAGACCTCGACCGGCGATCCGTCCGCCGCCGTCATGCCGGCGACACGCCTGCCGCAGAGCGTCTCCACCAGCTCACGCATTTCGGGCTTGATGATGAACACCACCTTGGTAAAGCCTGCGCGGATCGCGTCGTAGATGGAGTATTCCATCAAAATTTCACCGTCGGGACCGATGCCGTCCACCTGCTTGCTGCCGCCGTAGCGCGAGCCCATGCCCGCCGCCATAATGACCAATGCCGCCTTCATCGCCGTTCCTCCTCGTGCGTTGAGATTTTCTTTATCATAGCCCATTTGTCCTCGGTTTTCAACTTCTTTTCCGTCGAAGCCTTGTTTTTTGGCGGCAAACTGCTATACTGTTTGCGTGAATAAATTTTTTGAGGTACAGAGCGATGGAAACCTTTCTTCACGCCGTTGCATCCGTCACCATTATCCTGCTGCTGACGGCGACCGGCTACTTCTGCGCGGTCAAGGGCTGGATGACCGCGCAGGTCAAGACCTTCATCAGCCGCTATCTGATGACCGTCGGCATTCCCGTCATGCTGATCTACGGGATGCAGAACAATCTCACGCGCGCGGACGTGCTCGCCGCGCCGCGCCTGCTGCTCATCCCGCTGCTCGTCATCCCGAGCTGCGTTGTGATGAGCCTGCTGGCGGGCCGCCTGATGAGGCTGCCGCACCGCCAGCTCGGCGTTTTTGTGATGATGGCTGCCATGGGCAACACCATCTTTATCGGCCTTGCCATGTGCATAGAGCTGTTCGGCGACATTGCAACGCCGTATGTCATGCTCTTCTATCTTGTCAGCAGCTGCTTTACGCAGCTCATCGGCATCCCGCTGGTGCGCTGGTCGGGCGAAGCCGGCGGCTTTTCCATGCAGATGGTGTGGAAATTCCTGCGCGCGCCGACGGTCGTTTCTGTCTTTCTCAGTCTCCTTCTGGTCGGACTGGATATTCATCTCCCGAGCCTTGTGATGAGCTACGCGAAATACATCAACAACACCGTCACACCACTGGCGCTGCTGCTGACGGGCTGCATCATCCACGAGATCGGGCTGCGCAGCCTGCGCCTGACACCCACGCTCGGCGTGATGATGGTCTTCCGCTTTGTCATCTCACCGGCGCTGGGCGCTGCCCTCTGCGCGCTGCTCGGCATCGGCGGTCTGGTGCGCAGCGTTTATGTCGTGGAGTTGGCCATGCCGGTCGTGACGCAGACGGTCGTCGCCGCGGCGGAATACGGTGCGGACGAGCAGCTGGCCGCGCAGGGCGCGGCGATCTCCACCCTCGCCTGCTTTGTGGTGACGCCGGTGCTGATGCTGCTGCTTTGAGTCCTGCACATAGTGAGAAAACGAGAGCCGGAAACCGCAGCTTCGCGGTTTTCGGCTCCCTCTTTTTTCAATTCTCCGCCTTCTCCGTCGATTTTTCCGACGCGCGCTCGGGCAGCGCGATGAGCACCGCCATCACCAGAATGGCAGCAAAGCCGAGAAGATCCTGCCACGCGAAGCTCGTGTGCAGCCAAAGCGCCGTGCACAGCGCCGCGCTGACCGGCTCGGTGCAGGCGAGCAGGCTTGCGCGCACGCCGCCGACGTCGCTCACGCCCTGCAGATAAAGCGTGAATGCAAGTGCCGTGCCGACAACGGAGATCTCCAGCGTGCCGAGCGCCACCGCGGCGTTGAGCGCGACCGGGATCCGCCACGCCTGCGTGAGCACGAGCAGCACCACGCCGCCGATGAACATCCCGCAGCCCGTGCAGACGCTCACGGGATAGCGCCGAAGCAGATCGCCCGGCAGGAGCGTATAGAGCATCAGCGACACCGCCGCGCACAGGCCCCAGAAGAGTGCCTGCGGCGAGAGCGCGAGCGCGGTCAAGCTGCCGTGGGTCGCAAGCAAAAAAGCGCCAAGGAGCGCGAGCACGAGCGCAGCGCCCTCGCGCCGCGTCGGCAGGCGGCGCGCGCGCAGGCACACCCAAAGCAAAATGAGTGCCTGTCCCATATACTGCAGCACCGTGGCGGTCGCGCTGTTGGAGTAACGGATGGCGGCGAGGTAGGTATATTGGCAGGTCATCAGTCCGCCGACGGAGAAGAGCACGAGCCGCAGCGCGTCGCGCCGGTCCGACCAGATGGCCCGAAGCTGCGGGCGGTGCCTTACGAGCGCGACGCCGAGCAGCACCGCGTCGGCCAGAAACATCCGCACCACGGTCAGCCAGCCGCTGTCCACACCCTGGCGAGTAAAGAGATACTGTCCCACCGTGCCGGACGCGCCCCAGCACACGCCGCCGAGCGCCGCGCACAAAAAGCCGCGCAGCGTCCTCTTTTTTTCGCCCATACACGCCCTCCCGCGATCATTTTTGCCCATTGTAGCAGACCGTGCGCCGCTTTTCAAGCGCCGTGTGCGTCTTTGCACATATTCGCTCCCCGCGGTGCATAGATTGAAGCAACTCGAATAGGGAGTGTTTCATTCATGAAGGGTAATATTGAAGAGCGGGCCTGCGATCTGGCAGTTTACATCATAGAAAACCGCACCACGGTGCGCGCCGCAGCCAAGAAGTTCGGTGTCAGTAAGTCGACCGTCCACAAGGACATTCAGGACCGGCTTCCGCAGATCAACCACAGCCTCTACCTTCAGGTCAAGTAGATCCTTGAGATCAACAAAGCCCAGCGGCACATCCGCGGCGGCATCGCCACGAGAAAAAAATATAAGGGAGCTTGAAACTTTTTCCTCTGAATTTCGTCAAATAAAAGCAGAAACCGATCAAACACCGCACGGCCGGCCGGCCTTTTTCCTCCGCCGGCCGCGCAAGCTCTTTTTCCCTCTTGTAGTTTGTTGACATAATGAGTATAATGGCAGTATTCCCCTGTTTTCGACAATAACGGAAAGGACCGTATCCCGCCATGCAGAAAAAAAATCCCGCGAAGCGCCGCCCCGAGCGCCTTGTGGTCACACTGTTATCCCTGCTCTTTTTATCGACCGCCGTGTTTGCGACGGTCAAATATGTCTTTCGCGCGCCCGAGCTTGACACGGACAAGCCCGTTGTAACGCCGGACGGCACGGCAAGCACGGACGTCGACCGGACCGACACGGACGAGCCCGATGCTCCGGGCCGCACACGCCGCGAATACTGCTACAACATTCTCGTCTCCGGGCTTGACGACGACAACGGCGGCAGCGACACGAACATCCTCGTCCGCTTCGACGTGCCGAACAAGCGCATCGACCTTGTGAGTCTCCCTCGCGATACACTGCTGCACAATGATTACCGCAACAACAAGCTCAACTTCGCCTACGCCAAGGGCGGCACGGAGCTGCTGATGAGTCAGATCGAAAACCTGCTCGGCATACCGGTTGATTTCTATGTCACGGTCAATCTCAAGGGCTTCATCGCGCTGGTCGATCAGATCGACGGCGTGGACTTTGACATCCCCATCAACATGGATTACGACGACCCCTATCAGGACCTGCACATTCACTTCACCAAAGGCCCGCGCCATCTCAACGGGCAAGAGGCGATGGAGGTCGTCCGCTTCCGCCACAACAACGACGGCACCGGCTACGGCACGGAGGACATCGGCCGCATCGGCACCCAGCAGGCCTTCCTCAAGGCGGTCGCCAAGCAGCTGCTGCAGATCGGCAACGTCAAGAACATCCCCGCGCTGGTGGATATTTTCTACACCTACGTCAAGACCGACCTCACGACCGGCAACCTCGTCTGGTTGGGCAATGAAGCCCTCAACATCGGCACGGAGAACATTCACTTCGCCACGCTTCCCGGCGACGGCTCCGGTTATTACAATAAGCAGTCGGTCTATGTGCTCGACGCACAGGCGACCTGCGACCTGGTCAACGAGGCCCTCAATCCCTACAATGAGGCGCTCACGCTGGAGGACATGGATATCCTCGTCCCCTGACGAGAGAAGGAGTAAGCACCATGAAAAAACGGCTTTTGCTTTTCCTCTGCATCTTTACCCTGCTGCTCTCCACCGCCGCGCAGGCGGAGGACGTGACGGCGGCGGACGTCCCCGCGCCCGCTCCTTCGGCGGAGAAGGCGGACACGCTCTCCCCCTTTGCGCGCACGCGAAGCTACGACGGGCGCTTCACGGATGTGGACGCCTCGGCGTGGTATCACGACGCCGTCGCTGCGCTGTACGAATACGGTCTGACCGAGGGCGTGAGCAGCAGCGCTTACGCGCCGGAGGGGAGCGTCACCATTGCCGAGCTGGTGACCTTTGCCGCGCGGCTGCACGCGCTTGAGCGCGGTGCGGCGATCCCCGCGGCAGCAGCCGGCGAGGCTTGGTACCAGCCCTATGTGCGCTATCTCAAGGCTGAGAAATGCCTCGGCGACGAGCTTGACGGCCACTATCCGGAGGCCGCGACACGCGCGCAGATGGCAGGCGTGCTGGCCTCCGCGCTCAGCGCGGAGTGCTACGACGAGCGCAACGCCGAGGCCGTGACCGTCGGCTATGCCTCGCACCGCCGCATCACCGATGTGAACGATTACACGCCCTATCAGAACGATATTCTCCGGCTCTACAAGTGGGGCATCGTGGGTGGCGTGGACGAGGACGGCTCCTTCCATCCGAATGATACGCTCAAGCGCAGCGAGCTCGCGGCACTGGTCGTGCGCATGGTCGAGCCGTCCGCGCGCCTGACGCTCTCGTGGCAAAGTCTTTCCTATCGCTCCGCCGCCGGTACGACCTGGGGCGACCTGATTGCGGCGCCTGCCGAGGTCTCCACCGCGCCGGCAGCCGACGACGCCAACGCCATCGACGCGCTGATCCGAAAGATGCTCCACGACGGCGCCGACAGCATCACTCTGCAATACGACCGTGCGCTGACCAACGAGGAGGTCACAAAGCTCACCCGCGCCTTTACGGTCGGCGTCAAGCGCCATTGCGAGCAGATGTACAACTCCACCTCCTGCCGCAGCTATTCCTCCGGCAAGGTGCTGCTGACCTTCTCCTCCACAGCCTGCGACAGCGCGCAGCTCAAAAAATACCGTGAGGAGACGCTCGCTCGCGCGATCCTCGTCCACGATGCGCTGTGGGAGAGCGGCTATCTGACGGGCGACATGACACAGTATGAGCTGGCGCGGGCCTACTACGTCTGGCTGTGCAACAACTGTGTCTACGATGAGGGGACCGTCTCCAGCAGCTCCCTGAGTCATCTGGCGTACAGCGCGCTGGTGGACGGCGTGGCCGTCTGCGACGGCTACACGGGAGCATACGACCTTCTGCTGCGGCTCGAGGGCATCGAGTGTACCGCGCTTATGAACGCCGACCACATCTGGACCGTCGCGGAGCTCGACGGCAAGACCTATCACATCGACACGACCTGGGGCGATCAGGGCACGCGCGTGGATATGAGCTTCTTCGGCATGACCGAGGCGCAGTCCCGTGCCAAGCACGCATGGTAAAAGTCGACCGATAAAAAAGCAGCGGCTGCATCGCAGCCGCTGCTTTTTGCCGTGTTGATATGTTTTCAGCGCTGGCCCTTGTCGTAGGGGATGCCCTCCGCCTTGGGAGCGCGGGAACGCTTGGAGGTGAACGCCAGCACGATGAGAGAGATGATATAAGGCATCATATTGTACACCGGACTGGGAATGTTCATCGCCGTGAGGAAGCCAAAGCCCATGTAGACATTCGAGAGCGCGCGGAACAGACCGAAGAGGAGCGCCGCGAGCGCGATGCGCTGGGGCTTCCATTGACCGAAGATCATGACCGCGAGGGACAGGAAGCCGAAGCCTGCCACGCCGTACTCAAAGCGCCATTCGGAAACGCCGGCGGTGATGAACACGATGCCGCCGATGCCGCCAAGGAAGCCGGAGATCAGCACGCCCGCCCAGCGCATCTTGTAGACGTTGATGCCCACGCTGTCCGCCGCCTGCGGATGCTCGCCGCAGGCCATCAGGCGCAGGCCGAAGCGGGTCTTATAGAGCAGGACGTAGGACGCGGCGAGCAGCAGCGCGGTCACGAGCATGAACCAGCTGAACTCGAACGAGCCGAGATTGACGGTGAACGCCTTCTTTGCACCGGCATACTGCACGATGGAGGAAACGTCGTCGGGATTCGCCGCGGTGTTGATGGCCTTGACGATGACCGTCGCACCCGCGGTACCGAGCAGGTTCAGCGCGGTGCCGACAAGCGTCTGGTCCGCCTTGAAGTTGATGCAGGCCACGGCCAGCAGGCAGGAATAGATCATGCCGACCAACGCCGAAATAGCCAGAACGCCGAGGATCATCACGATGGCGGGCACATTGGGCGAAATGTAGCGCATCGCCAGCGCGCCGCCGAGGGCGCCCATGATCATAATGCCCTCAAGGCCGAGGTTGATGACGCCGGAGTGCTCCGCGAAGCAGCCGCCGAGGGCGACCAGGATCAGCACGGAAGCAAAGATCAGGGTGTATTGCAGCAGCAGTACCATTACTGATCGCCTCCTTTCCCGGCCTCGGCCCGGGCCTGCGCTTCGGCTGCCCTGGCCTTCAATGCCGCCTTCTCCTCACGCTTGGCCGCGTAGGAATTCATCGCGTGCTTCATGAACAGCACGAAGCCGCAGAGATAGATAATGAGCGCCGAGATCAGATCGGAGATCTGCGCGCAGTACATGGACTTATCCACATACGCGCCGCCCGCCGTGATGTGCTGGATGAAGAACGAGGCGAGCACGGTGCCGATGGGGTTCAATCCGCCGAGGAAGGCCGCAGCAATGCCGTTGAAGCCCATCGCAGGGACGGAGGAGGTGGAGCACTGCCACTGCTCATATCCGGTGAGGTAGAGCATTGCCGCGCCCATGCCGGCGAGCGCGCCGGAGATCATGAGGCTGAGGATGATGTTGCGCTTTTCCGCCATGCCGCAGTATTTGGCGGCATTCTTGTTGTAGCCGGTGGCCTTGAGCTCATAGCCGAACTTCGTCTTTTCCAGCACGACCCACACGAGGATCGCCATCAGCACGGACAGCGGGATCGCGAGACCGACGTACTGGTTGTTGTTGAGCAGCGCGCCGAGCCCCAGCGAGGGCAGCACGGCAGATTCGTTGATGTGTGCGAGCACCTTGGTGTAGGGGCTGGCGTCCTCCTTCACCGTGGTGAGGAGCATATTGGTCAGATACAGCACGATCCAGTTGAGCATGATGCCGGAAATGACCTCGTTGACGTTGCAGTAGGACTTGAGCAGGCCGGAAATGCTGCCGAGGATCGCGCCGCCGCAAATGGCGAGCAGCATACACGGAAGCCAGCTCCAGCCGAGGCCGAGCGCCGCGTACAGGCTCAGCGCCACGCCGGCGCAGTACTGTCCGGCTGCACCGATGTTAAAGAGGCCCACCTTGTAGGCAAACAGGATCGCCAGCGCGCACATCAGCAGCGGCGCGGTCTTGACGAGCGTGTTGCCGAAATATTTCAGCTGTGAGGCGGGGCGGTTGTAGGTCATAAAGTTCTTGATGACCGTAAGAATGGCCTCGCCCGCACCCGCGGGATTGATGAGCAGCAGCACAAGGTAGCCGAGGAACAGTCCCAGCACGATGCACAGGAGGGAGGCCAGCAGCGACTGGAAGCCGCCGCTTTTGAAAATATTCTTTTTCATGCCTTCACCTCATCTCTCTTCGCGCCTGCCATGTAGAGGCCCAGCTCCTCCTGCGTGGTCTTTTTCGGGTCGAGCTCACCGACGATCTCGCCCTCGTACATCACGAGGATGCGGTCGGGCACGTCCATGACCTCGTCCAGCTCCAGACTCACGAGCAGGACCGCCTTGCCCTCGTCGCGCTGCGCGACGAGCTGGCGGTGGATGTATTCGATGGCGCCGACGTCCAGACCGCGGGTCGGCTGCACGGCGACGAGCAGCTCGGGATCCTTGTCGATCTCGCGGGCGACGATGGCCTTCTGCTGGTTGCCGCCGGACATGCTGCGGGCAATGGTGATCGGGCCCTGACCGGAACGGACATCGTACTGATCGATGAGCTTTTCGGCGTAGGTGCGGATGTTCCTGCGGCGCAGGAAGCCCGCCTTGTCGGTGAACTCCGGCTCAAAGTAGCGCTGGAGCACCATGTTGTCCTCGAGCGAATAGTCGAGCACAAGGCCGTGCTTGTGACGGTCCTCAGGGATGTGGCTCATGCCCATCACGCTGCGCTGGCGGATGGACGCATGGGTGATGTCCTTACCGCAGAGCTTGACGGAGCCGGAAACGAGCGGCTCCAGGCCGGTCAGGCCATAGACGAACTCCGTCTGGCCGTTGCCGTCGATGCCGGCAAGGCAGACGATCTCGCCGCGGCGGACCTTGAGCGAAACGTTCTTGACGGCATTGTTCTTGTGGAGCTTGGAGGCCATGGTCATGCCCTCCACCTCGAGCACGTCCTCGCCGGGCTCGGACGGCTTCTTGTCTACATGGAAGCTGACGCTGCGGCCGACCATCATGGCGGACAGCTCCTCCGCCGTGGTGTTGGCGGTCTCGACCGTGCCGATGTACTTGCCCTTGCGCAGCACCGAGCAGCGGTCCGCGACCGCCATGATCTCGGCGAGCTTGTGGGAGATGAAGAGAATGCTCTTGCCCTCGGCGGCGAGGTTGCGCATGATCTGCATGAGCTCGTCGATCTCCTGCGGGGTGAGGACGGCGGTCGGCTCGTCGAAGATCAGGATCTCGTTTTCACGGTAGAGCATCTTGAGGATCTCGGTGCGCTGCTGCATACCGACGGTGATGTCCTCAATGAGCGCGTCGGGGTCAACGTGCAGGCCGTACTTCTCGCTCAGGGCGAGGACCTTTTCGCGGGCCTCGGCCTTTTGCAGAAAGCCGTGCTTCGTGGGCTCCACGCCCATGATGATGTTGTCGAGCACGGTAAAGCATTCCACCAGCTTGAAGTGCTGGTGGACCATGCCGATGCCGAGCGCGTTGGCATCGTTCGGGTCCTTGATGGACACGACCTGTCCATCCTTTTTGATGATGCCCTCCTCGGGCTGGTACAGACCGAAGAGCACGCTCATGAGCGTGGATTTGCCTGCGCCGTTTTCGCCCAGCAGGGCATGGATCTCGCCCTTTTTGAGCTGAAGCGTAATGTTGTCGTTGGCGATAATACCGGGGAATCGTTTGGTGATGTTGAGCATCTCAATGGCATACGGTGATCCCAAGATGTTTCGCCCTCCTTCCGTTTTGATGGCCCGCACGCGCTGCGCTGCGAGGACGGAAACCATAATTATGCTATACTATATCATATTACCATGCGAAAAGCAAAAGGTTTTCTCGCGGCATTTCCTGTCAGAAGGCAGAAAAAGAACGGAAGGCCGAAGCCTTCCGTTCTCAATATGTTGTGCGATGAGATCAGCCGCCGATGTAGTTGACGTTGACGTTGGTCAGACCGCCCTCAGCGGGGTTGGCCATCTCGGAGTTGTTGTCGATGGTGAGGTCGCCGTTGAGAACCTGCTGGAAGAGATCCTCGTAGTCAGCAACGGTGAAGTGCTCCATGGACCAGGTAGCGGTCGGCAGGCCGACAGCGTTCTCCTTGACACCAAGAGCGGTGGCGTTGTTGCCGATCTCGTCCCAAGTGCCGTCGTAAACCTTGGCGATGGCCCACTCGGCAGCGTCGCTCAGGCCCTTCATGGCGGAGGTCACAACGGTGTCGGACTCGCTGGACTGGTCGACGTCGACGCCGACGACCTTGCCGTCCTCAGCGGAAGCGGCAGCCGCGACGGACTGGAACATGGAACCGCCGCAGGCAAAGACGATCTCAGTGCCGTTGGCATACCAGCCGGAGACCATGGTCTGCAGCTCGGGGGAAGCCTGGAAGGAAGCACCGTACTCCCAGGAGTAGTTCAGGTCGACGGTCTTATCCATTTCCTTGGCAGCATCGTTCGCGCCCTGAGCAAAGCCCCAGCCGTAACGGATGCAGGCGGGGTTCGTGCCGCCGCCGCCGGTGAAGCCGAGCTTCTCGTAGCCTTCCTTGACGACAGCGTAACCGGCGAAGTAGCCGCACTGCTCTTCGTTGAAAGAGATACCGGCAACGTTGTCAAGGCCGAGGGACCAACCGTCGATGAATACGAACTTGGTGTCGGTGAACTCCTTAGCGGCCTTCTCGAGGGCCGTGCCCTGCATGAAGCCGGCGCAGACGATGACCTTGGCGCCGCCGTCCACGGCAGCCTTCATGGCGTCGTAGCGGTCGTCATCGGTAGCCTGATCGCCGTTGGCAGGCTGATAGTACTTGTAGCTCAGGCCGTTGTTGGCAGCATAGAGCTTCACGCCGTCGAAAGTGCCCTGGTTGAAGGACTTATCCTTCAGCTGGCCGACGTCGGTGACGAAAGCGACTTCATACTTGCCGTCCTCGGACGTCATGTTGTCGTCGATATCGTCAGGATTGGTGTAAGTGGTGGTTGCACCCTGCTGGTCGTCGGTGTTGTTGTCCTGGTTGTCGTCGGTCTTCTTATCGCCGCAGGCAACGAGGGACAGAACCATGACGAGAGCGAGAAGCATTGCAAAAAACTTCTTCATTCTTCTATCCTTCCTTATTTCTCCGGTCAGCAAAAATTCGCTTTCCCGGTTTATTTGAAGCGCTGTCGCACTTCGCCCCATAGTATAACAAAGGCATGGCGGAGAATCAAGACCGATTCTCCGCCATTTTACTTTTTTCGTGATATTCGAAGCTATTCTTTACAAAAAGTACACAATTTTTACACTTAGTCGAGCTTCAGGTCGCCGTCCTTGACCCAGCCGAGGCGGCGGCAGACCATGTTGATGGCCGGCGCAAGGATCGCGGGCAGCACGATGGCGACGAGCACGAGGCCCAGCCAGTCAAAGCCCGTGGCACTGATGGCTTCCGCGCCCTTGGCGATGGCATCCTCGGAGGGGGCGAGCCAGCCCGTCCACACGCCGATGGGGCCGCAGAGGCCGCAGGTGCCCATGCCGGAGTTGATGGGCGCGCCGTTCATCTCAAGATGGAACACGCAGGTGGCGATGGGGCCGGTGATGGCGGATGCGAGCGTCGGCGCGATCCACACGCGGGGATTGCGGACGATGTTGGGCATCTGGAGCATGGAGGTGCCGAAACCCTGAGAGACAAGGCCGCCCCAGCGGTTTTCCTTGAAGCTCATCACGGCGAAGCCGACCATCTGTGCGCAGCAGCCCGCGACCGCCGCGCCGCCGGCAAGACCCGTCAGGCCCAGCACCGAGCAGATAGCGGCGGACGAGATGGGCAGCGTGAGCGCGATGCCCACGAGCACGGAAACGGCAATGCCCATCCAGAACGGCTGGAGCTTGGTCGCGTTGTCGATGACGATGCCGAAGGCGGAAGCGGCCGTGCCGATGGGCGGCGCGATCCACTTGGCGAGCGCCACACCGACTAAGATCGTCACAGCGGGAGTCACCAAAATGTCGATCTTCGTCTCCTTGCTCACGGCCTTGCCGCACTCGGCAGCGACGACGGCGATGATGAGAACGGCAAGCGGGCCGCCCGCGCCGCCCTCGGCGTTCGCCGCATAGCCCACCGCCGCGAGGGAAAAGAGCACCATCGGGTCAGCCTTGAGCGCGTAGCCGATGGCGACGGCCATCGCCGGGCCGGAGACGGACATCGCATAAGTGCCGATATCCGTCAAAAACGGAACGCCGAGCTGTGCGCCGAGCGTCTTGATGATCGTGCCGATCAGCAGCGAGCAGAAAAGGCCCTGTGCCATCGCGCCGAGCGCGTCGATGCCGTAGCGCTTGGCCGAAACCTCAATATTTTTGCGTTTGCAAAATGCTTTTATCGTTTCCATGTTATCCTCACAACCTAAAAAAATAGTGTCACGGACGACGTGTCTTGACACGTGTCCATGACACTATAATCGCTTGTCGCAGGATTGTCAACCCTTAATTTCCGCTTTCCTCCAATAAAAGCCCAAGCGCGCGCAGCGCATCCTTCGTGCGCTCGAAGGCCGCCTCGTCGGGACAGAGGAGCGTATGCAGGTGGATGCCGTCGGTCAGGCGGGAGAGCGGCTCTGCATTCCTGCACCGCTCAATGAACTGCCCGACCTCGTAGCGGCTGGCAATTTGCAGCGGGCCGGTGAGCTGCCCGTAGATCGGGTGATCGACGATCACGTCGATCACCGTGCAGCCGTTGTCGACGATGGTGTTGAGCTCAGCTTCCATCTGCTGCGGCGTGTGCTTCACCGCGATCTGGCGGAGAAGGCCGCGCGCCTCTTTCGGTGTCACGTAGCCGCGCGGGGTCGCAAGGATCTCCTCGCCGGAGGAACGCAGAAGCGCGATGTCACCCACGATGATCTGCCGGGAAACGGAGAATTTCTCCGCCAGCGCGGAGGCGCTGATGGGCGCGTCCGACGCGCGCAGCACATCGGCAATGGCTTTTCGCCGCTCGTCAGAATGCATGCTTCCTTCCCCCTTTTTTCG
>ENA-UESH01001984-UESH01001984.1-human-gut-metagenome-genome-assembly--contig:-NODE-1984-length-12692-cov-5.121760_pt1 | contig 12692 bp, 11 predicted proteins | sample MGYA00243001_ERZ508002 | MGnify/ENA primary metagenome ERZ508002 (study PRJEB26167, sample SAMN06115447) | human gut metagenome | host: Homo sapiens | place: China:Anhui | collected 2015-08-07... | reverse complement strand
TCATTCAATCTATTGTAAGAAATGGAGAAAGAAAAAGTCAAGAAAGTAATGGAACGGCTGATGAAACCGTTCAGGCTCCGGTCCTCAAAGGACAGGAAGCCGCTGAGTGAGGAACAGAAACGCAAGCTCCAATGCTGGTATCTCTTTTGCAACATCATGCAAAAGTCCTGCAACATAAGCCTTGTCTGCGTCAGCACCATATCTTTTTGCAAGCTCCACAGCGGAATTTGCCACGTTCATAGAGTGTGTGTATCTCTTTTTTGATAAATGTTCTTTTAGGTATGCTTTATAAATGCCTATTGTTTTTTTATCTGCCACTTAGAAAACCTCGGTTATACAAATTTTTGTCCACTATATATTGTACAACATTTTCACTCAAATAGCAAGAGCAATCAACATTTTTTTTGAGCATTTGACGTATCTCAGTTGAAGACACCTCAAATGGTTCGGTTTTTACTATGATTATCTCTCCACCCTCGGCTTTGAGCTGTTTGGCTTTCACCTCTATGTGGTCAATGTCCTCATGCGAGCGTGCAACGCAGATAAGTGCCGAAAGTGATAATATCTCCTTATACTGGTACCATTTTTCAAATGAAAGCAACATATCGCTGCCCATTATAAAAAACAGCTTATCATGTGGATATATCTCTTTTAGATGTCTGAGTGTTATCACTGAATAGCTTTTGCCCTCTTGCTTAAGTTCCCAATCGGATATTTCCACACATGGGATATCTGCAAAAGCAAGTCTGCACATATTCAATCTATCCTCAGAGGAAGCTAAGTCCTCCGCTTGCTTATGTGGCGGTATCCTGTCAGGCATGACGATCATCTTGTCAAGACCCGCCTGCTCCGCTACGCTTTTAAGGCAATTTAAATGCCCTAAGTGAACAGGATTGAACGTGCCGCCGAAAACACCTATTTTCATTATTTTGACTTTAATTTTATAACAGGCTGCTTCTCATTGCGTTTATAAAGTACCGCCTTTGAGCCTATTACCTGAACGACTTCAGCAGATATCTTTTTAGCTATCTCCTCTGCGGCTTCCCTTGCGGTGTACATTGAGTTGTCAAGCACCTTTATTTTTACAAGCTCGTGAACTCTCAGATAATCGTCTATCTGTGCCACCTGAGCGTCATTAACTCCGCCCTTGCCTATCTGAAAAGCAGGCTGTATAAGCGAAGCCATACCTTTGAGTTCCGCTCTTTGTTTAGTTGTAATCATAATCTAAATCCTTTCAGTTTACTGCTTTGTGAGCTGTTCAAGCAAAGCTTTCAGTGCGTTTGCTCTATGGGAAACGGTATTCTTTGTTTCTGAGTACACCTGAGCAAAGCTCTTGTTCCCATACATGAAAATAGGGTCATATCCGAAGCCGTTTTCGCCAACAGGCTCGTGAGCTATCTTACCGAATACTTTTCCCTCAACGGCTATCTCTTCACCGTCTGCTTTGATAAAGTGTATTGTACAGGTAAAGTGTGCTCCCCTTTTATCATCAGGTATTTCTTTCATTTTTTTAAGCACAAGAGCGGTACGCTCATCATCAGTTTCGAGTCCGCCATATCTTGCTGAATATACTCCAGGCTCACCATCCAGGGCGTCTATCTCAAGACCGCTGTCGTCTGCAAGTACAGCACAGCCGCAAAGCTTGAATGCAGCTCTTGCTTTTAGTGCAGAGTTTTCAGCAAAAGTAGTGCCTGTTTCTTCAACATCAAGTATCAGACCTGCCTCTGATTGCGAGAACACCTCATAACCAAGCGGCTCAAGAATCTGTTTATATTCTCTTATCTTGCCTTTATTGTTGCTTGCAATAACAAGTTTCATTTTTTCTCCTTTAGCTGTGTATATAAGTTACCTTATTTTTCTTTAATTTTTCACGGCATTTGTTTGCCTTATCTTTGAAAACTGTACCGATACATTCTTCGTTGAAAACAACTTTCATTCCACATTCAATAGCACCTATTGCAGTATTGATAACGGAGATACCACCATCAACACCTACAAATTCTATCTCTTTCACATTCCTTGCTCTCATAAAATCTTCAAGAGCAACGTTTGAAAAAGCATCGGGCTTGCTTTTGGAATAAATATTTTTGGATACAACTTTCAGCTTTGCTGGAAAGCTAGCCGCAGGTGTTCCCTCTTTGGGCATTCCTCCACCCAAAAGTCCCTTTTTGTAACTGACGATATAAAAGACCTCCTCAGCTTTATAAGCAGAGATACGCTTGTTTATAGCGTCGATAAGTGATTCGGCATCATATGAGTATGTGGTTTTATCTCTGCCCCTCCCTACATACATTTCCTGCATATCAACTACAAACAAAACCTTATCCATAAAAAATTCCCCCTGATTTTATACTTTTAAGTGTCTAATCCAATATTCTATTATTCAAACAGTGCTTCAACAAAATCTCTTGCTGAAAACGGCTGTATGTCGTCTATTTTTTCGCCTACTGTAACAAGCTTTACAGGCACTTGCAGATCATCGGTTATGCTGATAATTATTCCGCCCTTGGCTGTGCCGTCAAGCTTGGTAAGAATAATACCCGTTATATCAGCTACTTCGTTGAACTGTCTTGCCTGATTAACTGCGTTCTGTCCCGTTGTAGCGTCAAGCGCAAGCAGGACTTCGAGAGCGCAGCCATCTGCCTGCTGGTGAACTATACGGGATATCTTTTTCAGCTCGTCCATAAGGTTTTTCTTATTGTGAAGACGACCTGCGGTATCGCATATAACAACGTCAGCCTGTCTTGCCTTAGCCGCCGCCAGTGCGTCAAATACCACGGAAGCAGGGTCTGAACCTTCGTTGTGCTTGATTATGTCTACCCCTGCACGCTCTGTCCACACTTCGAGCTGGTCAATAGCAGCCGCTCTGAAAGTATCAGCCGCCGCAACGATAACCTTTTTGCCTTGTTTGTGAAGCTGATAAGCAAGTTTGCCGATAGTTGTTGTTTTGCCAACACCGTTTACACCGATAACCAGTATAACTGACGGTGTTGTTGACATATCGAGCTTCTGATCCTCACCGAGCATTTCTGTGATTATCTCTTTAAGCATATCCTTGATTTTTTCAGGCTCTTTAACGCCCTCCTGCTTGACTTTCTGTCTGAGCTTATCGCATATCTTTTCAGAAGTTGTAACACCGATATCGCAGAGGATAAGCGTTTCTTCAAGCTCCTCAAAAAGATCTTCATCTATTTTGCTGAATGAATGAAGCAGACTTTCTATTCTGCCCATCATTGAGTCTTTAGTCTTTTTAAGACCATTTTTCAACTTTTCAAAAAATCCCATTTCTTCACTCCTATTCAAGTTTCATTTGACGTGTTTCCGAAACGTCCATTTTAAGAAGCTTGGAAACACCCTTTTCTTGCATCGTTACGCCATACAGAACGTCAGCTTCTTCCATTGTTCCACGTCTGTGAGTAATGGTGATAAACTGTGTTTTATCTGTAAGGTGGTGCAGATATTGTGCATATTTACTTACGTTCACATCATCAAGCGCCGCTTCTATCTCATCGAGAAGACAGAAAGGTGATGGCGAAATTTTCAGTATCGCAAAATAAATTGCAATAGCCACCAGAGCCTGCTCTCCGCCTGAAAGGGACATAAGATTTGTTATGACCTTGCCTGGCGGCTGAACGTTTATCTCAATACCACATTCAAGGACATTGTTTGGATCTGTGAGAATAAGCTCGCACTGACCACCACCGAAAAGCTCGGTGAAAATTTTCTTGAAGTTCGCATTTATGCGCTCAAAACTATCGGTGAACATATTCTTCATATTTTCTGTCAGATCCTCGATTAGTTTTTCAAGTTCTGTTTTTGACGTATTTACGTCATTAAGCTGACCTGTGAGAAATTCGTGTCGCTGTGACACTTCTGCATATTCCTCTATAGCCCCAAGGTTTACGCTTCCAAGATTTCTTATCTTTCCACGAAGTTCGTTGAGTCGCCTATTAGCTACCGTTATATCCACAATATCCTCGGCTATCTCTGCAGCGTCGCTTCTTGTAAGCTCATAATCGTCCCAAAGCTGTGCCACAAGCTTATCAAAGCCTGCAGTAACAGATTTTTTCTGTTCCTCCGCTCTTGTAATCTGACCTGAAAGTGTTTCCTTCTCGTCCATTTTGTGCTTCTGCTTGGTGCGAAGTTTGTTTGCTGCATTGTCAAGCTCAATATGCTCACGCTGAGCCTGCTCCGCCATTTTCTGTGCGGCGGTTATCTTTTCGTCAGCACCGCTGAGTTCCTGTTTGGTCTGAAAAATAAGCTCTTTCTTCTCGGCTATTTTCTTTTCACACTCGGAGATATTATCATTCAACTTGCCGCTGTCAGTATCACTGTCGCCGATAGTTTCTTCAAGCTGTGATATTGAAAGCTTGCAGGCGTCAAGGTCTTTGGATAACTCTGCCGCCATTATCTTCATTTGCGAAAGCTCTTCGCTGAGCTGTTCACGCTTATTTTTAAGTTCTGCCTGCTCGTTCTGAGAGTCGGCAAGCTTGGCTTCATTATCTGATATCTCAGCTTCGATCTCTGAAAGTTCAGTCTGAGCCTTGTCGATATCTCCGCTTACTATCTTGTATTTATTTTTCAGCGTTTCAATAAATGTTTCTATCTCATCAAGCTTGTTTTCATAGTCAGAATAATACTCTGAAACACGCTTTATTTCCATTTCAAAACGGAGTATATCGCTGTTTACCTGTGAAAGCTTTTCCCTTAGTCCCTCGGTATCAGCGGTGTATTTTGAAACCTCTTGATTTAGCTTCTCAACCTGCTGTTTAAGCTCTGTAAAGGAGTTTTCAAGTGCTGTTTTCTTTTTAGCAAGTGCTTCCGCTTCATTTTTTCTTGTAAGCAGACCTGTCTGTTTGGAAACGCTTCCTCCTGTGAATGAGCCGCCCGCGTTTATCACCTGTCCGTCCAGGGTAACGATGCGGAATTTATAGCCGTATTTCTTTGCGATAAGGGTTGCACTATCGATATCCTCTGCTATACATATCCTGCCTAAAAGGCTGTTGATTACGCCCTCAAACTGGCTTTCATACTTAACAAGTTCACAGCCTAGAGCCACAAAGCCGTCCTCATTTTCAAGTTGCGGCATATTTAGCCTGTTTCCTCGAACTGATGTAACAGGCAGAAATGTTGCACGGCCTGCTCTGTTCTCTTTCAGAAGCCTGATACCTCTCTTAGCAGAGTCCTCATTGTTTACAACAATGTTCTGAAGTGCCCCACCCAACGCAGTTTCAATGGCTACAGAGTATTTTGTTTCAACAGATATAAGCTGAGAAACAGTACCGCAAATGCCGCTTATCCTACCCTGCTGTGAGGCTTTCATTATGTGCTTTACGCTGAACTGAAAGCCCTCCATGGAGTTTTCAAGGTCGGCTATAGTCTTTATCCTGTTCTCAACGTCACGGAGCTGTATTTCCGTATCTGTGAGATTTTTGCGACATTCTGAAAGCTTTGTGTTTCTAGTTTCAAGAAGCTTTGCAAGTCCGCTCATGCGGTTTGTAAGCTCCTGCTTGTTTTCGTCAGCTTTGCCTTTTGATTCACGCAGTTCCTTTAATTCCTTTGAAGAAAGTTTTGAATGTTCTTCAAGCTGTTTTTTTCTTTCAAGAGAATTTTCGATCTGCTCATCAATATCCGAAAGGTTGTTTTTAGCATTTTCAAGTCTGAAAGAAACTTCCGACTTTTTCATGTAAAGCTCATTTATAAAGCTTCCAGCTTCACTTACCGACTTGTCAGATAATGCAGTTTTATCAATAAGCTCAGAAAGCTCTTTTTCCTTACAATCTACGGCTTCCTGCTGCTTTGCTTTTTTCTCGTCGAGTTCTTCAAGCTCCTGTCTGCGTGTTTTCAGCTCAGCCTCAAGATAGTATTTTGATGAGTTGGACTCACTTATCTGCTCTTTAAGCTTCAAAATATTATCTTCAAGGTGAGAAATATCATTCTCATATACTGCGATCTTTGACAGTGCCTGAGAGTTTTCAAGCTCCACCTGATGTATCTGATTTTTGTAGCTGTCAGCAAGCTCGGATTTTTCAGCGCTCTTTGCAAAGCTGTCATTTATATCATCTTCAATGCTTTCAAGCTCCTGCGTGATGACCTCGTACTCTTTTTTTACAGAAGAAAGCTTCTCCTCATAACCTGCTATTTGGCTCATATACTCGTTGAGCTTATGCACCCATACGGAGACTTCCAGCTTTCTCTTTTCTTCATCAAGCACTCTGAACTTCTCTGCCTTTTCAGCCTGCGCTTTAAGCGGACCTATTCGTCCTTCTATCTCTCCCATGATGTCATTGATACGAGAGAGATTATCCTCAGCCGCCGCAAGCTTTTTTTCGGCTTCTTTTTTCTTTGAACGGAATTTTGAAATACCTGCCGCTTCTTCAAATATCTCACGGCGGTCATTGGATTTTCCGTTTACGATATCTGCTATCCTGCCCTGACCGATTATCGAATAACCGTCCCTGCCAAGACCGGTGTCCATAAACAGTTCCACGATATCCTTTAAATTTACTTCTTTACCGTTTATCATGTAAAAGCTGTCGCCATTGCGGTAAAGCTTTCGTGATACTGACACGGTGTCGCTGTCATATTCAAGTGCACCGTCCTCGTTGTCTATGGTGATAGTTACCTGAGCAAAAGGCGCTTTTGGTCTAGTTTGAGTGCCGTGAAAAATAACGCCTGCCATTTTTTCACCTCTCAGGGCTTTGGAAGATTGCTCGCCCATTACCCAGCGCATAGCGTCACCGATATTACTCTTGCCTGATCCGTTAGGACCGACAACTGCGGTGATACCCTTATTGAATTTCAGCTCTATTTTATCCGGAAAAGACTTAAAGCCCTGCAATTCAAGTGATTTAAGATACATTATTTTTCACCACCCCTCATTATGATTTCGTTTATCTTTATTTTATCACTGCCCTCGTGACCTACAATTTTTATATTGACACCAAGATCTTTGAAATATTCTATATTAGATTTTTTCTGACCTATTGCCTTGCTTATCTGCCTTTTTGGTACAGATATCACAGCAGAAGCTATATCGCTTATATTGCCATGCTTTCCAAGCTCCTCTGCTATAAGCCTACGGTAATTTCTGCCTTCGCAAAGTTCACGGAATGCAGGGTGATAAAATCCGCCCAACATTTGCTCCTCCACAACCTCGCTTGCGTGCAGACCAAGCTTTATAACATCTATACCAAGTTTATCGGCTTCTGTGAGAAGATAAGAACAGATTTTCACTACCTCGTCAAAGTCCATAGGCTTATATTCGCCACTTTTGTAAAGCTCTCCGAGCCTTGTACCATTAAGGATAACAACGGGATAGATGCGCACTGTTTTAGGAGACAGCGCCGCTATCTTCGACCAAGTTTCCAGCTCAGTTTCACGGTTGCTTTTATAAAGTCCTATCATCATTTGCAGACCAAGGTCAAAGCAACCATAGCTTTTTATAAGCTTTGCAGCGTTTTCGACGTCCTGCGCAGTATGTCCACGCTCGTTGGCTTCAAGAACAACATCTGACATAGACTGTGCGCCAAGCTCGATAGCCGTAACGTGGTTATCTCTGAGAATGTCAAGTATCTCAGTGCTGATATAGTCAGGTCTGGTGGATATCCTGATACCCTTGAATTTGTCGTTGCCTATAAACTCCTGCGCTGCACCAAGAAGTTCGAGCATATATTCTCTCGGCACTGCTGTAAAGCTACCACCGAAAAAGGCTATCTCCGTCTGTGAAACGTCCTTGACTTCGTTCATTGCCTGTGTGCAGATACGCTTAACATCATCAGCGTGCGGTATCTTCTCTGTACCAGTTATGGTGCGCTGATTGCAGAACGCACACATATGCGGACAGCCTATATGCGGCACGAAGACAGATATATTACTGTGCCCCATAGCCCATTAGTTCCAATGCTTCTTTAGCCGCCAACTGTTCAGCGGTCTTTTTCGATCTGCCTGTACCCTCGCCGATAACATTCGTATTCAAAAGTACCTGAACAGTAAATTTCTTATTATGGTCAGGACCTGACTCGCCTTTAAGATGATATTCTATTCTCTCCTCAGGATTTTTCTGGATTATCTCCTGAAGAATAGTCTTGTAATCATGGAAAACAACTCCATCAGGCGTGATATTTTCAGGTATGAATGAAAGTATATATTTTGAAACAGGCTCGATACCTCCGTCAAGATAGATAGCGGCGATAACGGCTTCAAAAGCATCTGAAATAATTGACGGTCTTTGTCTGCCGCCGGTTATCTCTTCGCCCTTCCCGAGAAAGATATACTTGCCAAGTTCTATTTTTTTTGAGAACTCAAACAGTGCTTTTTCGCACACAAGTGAAGCTCTCATTTTTGTCAGCTCGCCCTCAGGCATATGCTTGTAATGCTCGAAAATGTGATCTGACACAACTATAGAAAGCACTGAATCTCCAAGAAATTCAAGCCTTTCGTTGCTGTTTCTTGCCTTCTTGTTTTCATTTGCAAATGATGAATGGGAAAGAGCTTCGTAAAGGAGCTTTTCGTCTTTGAATTTATAACCTATTCTTTCCTGAAACTCTTTAAGAGCCTTTTGCTCGTCCATTATAACATCTCCTGTTTGCTTTTCAACTGCTCAATAGCAGTTGTGATCTCGTCTATCACATTAGTTTCAGTAAATTGTTTTGCTTGTCTGATAGCGTTATAGAATGCTCTTGCATTTGATGAGCCATGTGCCTTGATAACAGGCTTTGCAGTACCAAGTAAAGGCGCTCCGCCATACTCAGAGTAGTCTACCTTTTTCTTGAAATCTTTAACGTTCTTCATTACCATAAGAGCAGCGATCTTTGACTTTGTATCCTTAGTCAAAAGCGTTTTAAGCTCCCCTGAGAAGAATTTTGCCATGCCCTCGTAAAGCTTGAGCATAAGGTTTCCGCAGAAGCCGTCAGCCACGCATACGTCACAATCGCCCATAGGAAGCTGTCTTGCTTCGATATTTCCAACAAAGTTTACAGGTGCGTTTTTCAACTGCTTGTAAGTTTCAAGCTCCAGCTCTCTGCCCTTTGACTCCTCTGCACCAATATTTGCAAGACCTACTCTTGGTGACTCAACGCCAAGTATCTTGTTCATATAAGCCGAACCCATTATTCCAAACTGAGTAAGCATTTCAGGGCGGCAGTCTGCGTTTGCACCGCTGTCAAGAAGCATCGTAGGCGTAGTTGCCGTAGGAAGTATTGTTGCAAGAGCTGGTCTTTTGATGCCCTTTATTCTCTTTACGATAAACGTTGCTCCAACTACAAGTGCGCCTGTTGAGCCAGCTGAAACGAAAGCGTCGCCCTCGCCGTCTGCAAGCATTTTCATGCCCACAGCCATTGAACAATCCTTCTTGCCCTTGATCACTTCTGTAGGCTCTTCACATATCTCGATAACAGTATCAGCGTGCTTGATATGTAAAGCTGTGATATCAAGTCCGTTTTCCTGTGAACATTTTTTTATTTTTTCTTCATCACCAACAAGAGTAACGTCAACACCGAAATCTTTCTGTGCGTCAATTGAACCTTTTATGACTTCGAGAGGTGCGTTATCTCCGCCGAAAGCGTCAATTACTATGTTCATAACATTCTCCTTAAAATTCCTCAATAGCCTTGTCAAGGTCTGCAAGACCCCTTTCAGCTATCATCTTATATTTCAGTTTCTTATCTCTTATACGTTCAGGCAGCTCAGGCAGGATACCCATATTACATCCCATAGGCTGGAACTTCTCCACAGTAGGATCGCTTATATACTTTGAAAGCGCACCCAGCATTGTGGTATCAGGCAAGATAACCGCAGGCTTGCCCTGCAAACGTCTTGCCATGCTCAACCCGGCAAAAATTCCGCTTGCCGCCGATTCGATATATCCCTCAACGCCTGTCATTTGACCTGCAAAATAAAGGTTTTCTCTATCTCGCATATTAAACTGCGGATTTAAGAGCTTAGGCGAATTGATGAAAGTGTTTCTATGCATAACTCCATAGCGTACAAATTCTGCATTTTCAAGTCCTGTGATAAGAGAAAATACTCTTTTCTGTTCGCCGAATTTCAGGTTTGTCTGAAAGCCCACAATGTTATACAAACTTCCCTCTGCATTCTCGGCACGAAGCTGAACGACAGCATAAGGTCTGTTTCCTGTTCGTGGATCTGTCAAACCCACAGGCTTCAATGGTCCGAAACGCATTGTGTCCTCTCCTCTTTTGGCAAGGACCTCAACAGGCATACAGCCTTCATACACCTTGAAACCGTCCTTTGAAAAGTGTTCCTTATCAAAATCATGGAGCGGAGCGGATTCCGCATTGATAAGTTCATTATAGAACCTGAGATATTCTTCCTTATTCATAGGGCAGTTGATATAATCAGCTTCTCCCTTGCCGTATCTCGATGCAAAAAACACCTTATCCTTATCAAGACTTTCATATGTGACGATAGGTGCGGCGGCATCATGAAAATACAGATAATCACCGCATATTTTGCCGATACTCTCTGCAAGCCCATCGCTTGTAAGAGGACCTGTTGCGATTATAACATCGCCATCAGGTATATCTGTGACTTCTTCCTTGATAACAGTAATGTGAGAATTTTCCATTATCTTTGCCGTGACCATATCGGAAAACCTTTCCCTGTCAACAGCAAGTGCTCCGCCTGCTGATACCTTAGTTTCAGCTGCACATTCCATTGTGACAGAGCCAAGCCTGCGCATTTCCTCTTTTAACATACCTGCGGCTGAATCTATTCTGTCCGCTTTCAATGAATTTGAGCAGACAAGCTCTGCAAAGCCCTTATATTTATGGGCAGGCGTAAACTTTTTCGGCTTCATTTCATAAAGCTCAACGTCTATTCCTGCTTGAGCTAACTGCCACGCAGCTTCACAGCCTGCAAGTCCTGCACCTATTACCTTAACCGCCATTAGATAAATTCCTTTCATATCCGCAATCAGGCTTGTGGCAAATGAGTATTCCGTTCTTTCCGCCTTTCTGGAAAAGCGTACTGCCACACTTAGGACATTTCTCTTCGGTAGGAACGTCCCATGTCATGAACTTGCACTCAGGATTATCCTCACAGCCGTAATACTTCTTGCCCTTTTTAGACTTTTTAAGAAGCACTTTCTTTCCGCAGTAAGGGCAAATTCCGCCTGTTTCCTGAACTATTTTCTTGGTATTCTTGCACTCAGGAAAGCCTGAGCAAGCCATAAATTTGCCATATCTGCCTATCTTTATTACCATAGGTTTGCCGCAAAGCTCACACACCTGATCTGTTTCTTCGTCAGGCACTTTGATACGCTTCCCGTCCATCGCTTCCTCGGCTTCAGTCAATTCTTCGTCAAAGTCACTATAAAAGTCCTGCAAAGTTTTTACCCAACTTTTCTTGCCATTTTCCACTTCGTCAAGAGATTTCTCCATGTTTGCAGTAAACTTAACATCAACTATTTTATCAAAATGCTCGCTCATAAGCTGGTTTGTTACTTCGCCAAGCGAAGTCGGCTTAAGCTGTTTTCCGTCACGCTCAACATAATTTCTGTTTATTATGGTTGTAATAGTTGGAACATAAGTCGAAGGTCTGCCGATGCCTGTTTCCTCAAACGCCTTTACGAGGGTCGCTTCTGTGTATCTTGCAGGAGGCTGAGTGAAATGCTGATTTCCCTCAAGGTTACGCACCTTTATTGAGTCACCGGATTTTATTGGGGGAAGCACGTTTTTCTTTTCACCCTCATCGTCTTTAGCCTCTTCATAAAGAACAGTAAATCCGTCGAACTTTACAGAATAGCCTGTTGCCTTGAAGTTACAACCGTTTGCAGAGATATCAACAGAAACAGTGTCCATAAGGCAGTTTGACATCTGAGAAGCTATAAATCTCTCCCAAATGAGTTTATAAAGCTTGTACTGGTCATTCGTCACTCCGCTTGCCTTTACCATATCAGGTGTTACCTCTGGGTGTGTTGGTCGGATGGCTTCGTGAGCGTCCTGAGCGTTGCCCTTAGTTTTATATTTTTTCGGTGTGTCAGGGATATACTTATCGCCATATTTTTTTCTGATAAAATCATATGCCGCTGCTCTTGCTTCATCAGAAATTCTAAGGCTGTCGGTACGCATATAGGTGATAAGACCTGTCTGACCCATATCGTTTATCTCAACACCCTCATAAAGCTCCTGAGCGGTTTTCATCGTTCTTCTCGCCTGAAAGCTGAGACGTCTTGACGCTTCCTGCTGTAAAGTCGAGGTGGTGAATGGTGCGGCAGGAGATTTTCTGTGAACGCTCTTTTTTACCTTGTCGATAACAAACTCGGCACCCTCAAGTCTTTTCAGTATCTCGTCAGCCTGCTCTTTATTTTTCAACTCCGGCTTTTCTCCGTCAACTGTATTAAGCTTTGCGGCAAAGGTCTTTCTTTCACCGTTTGCGGAAAATTTTCCGTCAATGGACCAATATTCCTGAGATACAAATGCCCTTATCTCGTTTTCTCTGTCGCATATCATTTTTACTGCGACAGACTGAACTCTGCCCGCTGAAAGTCCTTTTCTTATCTTTCTCCAAAGAAAAGGTGAAAGCTTATAGCCCACAAGTCTGTCAAGGATACGTCTTGCCTGCTGTGCATTAACAAGGTTTATATCAATAGAACGTGGGTGGCTCATTCCAGCTTTGATACCGGTTTCAGTAAGTTCGTTGAAAGTTACTCGGTTTTTATCATTCAGGTC
>ENA-UESH01001981-UESH01001981.1-human-gut-metagenome-genome-assembly--contig:-NODE-1981-length-12711-cov-5.755184_pt1 | contig 12711 bp, 10 predicted proteins | sample MGYA00243001_ERZ508002 | MGnify/ENA primary metagenome ERZ508002 (study PRJEB26167, sample SAMN06115447) | human gut metagenome | host: Homo sapiens | place: China:Anhui | collected 2015-08-07... | reverse complement strand
GTAAATTAACGAGTAATAATCAAAACAAACATCATAATATAATTCTCTTAAACTATTTTGAGCCATGTATGGTAAGATGAAAGATTTCCTCACGAAGGAACTTGCCGACATCAGAGAAGCCGGCCTTTACAAAGAAGAACGTATTATCACCACGCCTCAACGCGCCGACATTGAAGTGAAGCCAGAGGCTGAAGTGCTTAACTTCTGTGCTAACAACTACCTCGGACTGAGCAACAACGAGCAACTCATCGAGGGCGCTGTCAACGCTATGAAGCAACGTGGTTACGGTATGAGCTCTGTGCGCTTTATCTGCGGCACACAGGACATTCACAAGCAACTTGAAGCCGCTATCAGCGACTACTTCCAAACCGAAGACACCATTCTCTACTCAAGCTGCTTCGATGCCAACGGCGGACTGTTTGAACCTCTGCTGGGCGAAGGCGACGCTATCATCAGCGACGCGCTGAACCACGCTTCTATCATCGACGGTGTGCGCCTCTGCAAGGCAAAACGCTATCGCTACGCCAACGCCAACATGGAAGAACTTGAAAAGTGCCTGCAAGAAGCACAAGCACAGCGCTTCCGCATCATCGCCACCGATGGCGTGTTCTCGATGGACGGCAACGTGGCTCCAATGGACAAGATTTGCGAACTCGCAGAAAAATACGACGCTATGGTGATGGTCGACGAAAGCCACTCTGCTGGTGTGGTTGGCCCTACCGGTCACGGTGTGGCAGAGCAATTCAACCTCTATGGCAAAATCGACATCTTCACTGGCACACTCGGCAAGGCATTCGGTGGCGCTATGGGTGGTTTCACCACGGGTAAGAAGGAAATTATCGACCTTCTGCGCCAACGCTCTCGCCCATACCTGTTCAGCAACAGCCTTGCTCCTGGCATTGTGGGTGCAAGCCTCGAGACTTTCCGCATCCTGAAGGAAAGCAACGCTCTGCACGACAAACTCGCTGAAAACGTAAACTACTTCCGCGACAAGATGTTGGCAGCCGGCTTCGACATCAAGCCTACACAAAGCGCCATCTGCGCCGTGATGCTCTACGACGCACGCCTCTCACAAGACTTCGCTGCCGCTATGCAGAAGGAAGGCATCTATGTGACTGGTTTCTACTATCCAGTGGTGCCAAAGGGACAGGCACGCATCCGTGTGCAACTCTCTGCCGGACACGAACGCCAGCACCTCGACAAGTGCATCGCCGCCTTCGTGAAAGTGGGCAAAGAATTGGGCGTAATCAAATAACACAAACGTATATACGCATTCAATCATAGGGTTAAGAAACTGCTAACCTTCTTAACGCCACCGAGCCTCGATGAGAAATGTTTTTCCCGTCGGGGCTCAATTTTTTACCCATCCCCACCAGATTTCCACGGTATGAACGTGATGCAAACCAAAGGGACGGTTCTCGGTGAGGATGGTCATCGCCACGGAGAGGCCGATGCCAGGGATCCCCATCAGCAGGGCGCAGTCCTCCCGGTAGCGGTCGGTCATGCTCAGGACCCTGACCCTGCGGGTGGCCTCGAGCAGGTTGGCGCGTAGTGTCTCAACCTGCAACAGCAGCAGGTCGAGCGACCTCCGGGTGTCAGACAGCAGCCTCACTTCCTCCCTCAGCCAGGCGATGAACGCCCTCGACCAGTGCGTGCCCGACCTTGAGAAGCGCTCGGGCAACTCCACGCCGTTGCTGTGGAGCAGGTGCTTGATGCGCGTCTTGTAGCCGCCGTCCTGTTGTCAGTCCCACAGTCTGAGACTCTATCAATTGCCTATATTGTTGTTGAACATACAACGTTAGAGTCCACGTCGATATGATATACGCCTCCATAAAGAGACCTAAGTAAACAGACTCATTACACCCTACCCGTAGGGGGTAAAATACATGCTTACAAGATCTTCACGGGATTGATGCAATCACACACCTAAACAGCTACCGTTGCTACGTCCAAGACTACAATTAACCGTTAATCTGATAGATTACAGACTGTCTGAAACAGAGCGTCAAGTAATCACCTTCAATATGTCTTGGATTATCGTCCCACGTAAGCTCGCTTCGAATAGAAAGTTTTTCAATTTCACCATGCTCCACACGGCGTGAGCTTTCTCATGTTATTTTTTTTCAAGAACTCGTCTTGACTCAATATTGAAATTGAGACATGATAATCCAAAGACAAAAACTACACAATTTTTCTCATACAAAAAAGATGTCAAACAATTCTTTTATTTGTAGATGCTGTACAAAAATTGTAATGTCAATACAGCAAGATAAGTGTGAGTTTTTATAAACGCACACTCATTGACCTTATCGTTTTTTTCCTGACTTCGTTAATGCATCACCCCACGAGAAATTGCTCAACCCACAAGCCTCAACGAGAATGCAATATTCTCACAACCTCTCGTAGGGTATGGGGCGCGATTTTATTCATTTCTTAGCTCGTCACCTAAATAAAATAAGGTAATGATATACATGCTGTCCCTGTAAACAGATAAACGTAATTGGCAACAATATACCATTTGTTCTAAATGTGTATAATAAAAATCCGTACCCCTAAAAAGGTATGGGTTTTTATTTTTTGTTATTAACGCGAGTTCGGAATAAGGGAAGTTTGAAAAGGCGAGATGCGGATGTGGGCATAGTGTCGCGCCTTTTCAGTCCACGCTTATCCCGAACTCGCGTAATTTGGTATTTATACGATGGGTGTTGGTTGGGTTTGCATAAATAAGAAAATCCGTGGGGCTGTGGGGGCTGCACGGATTTTGATTGTTGTTTTGGGTGGGGGTTATTCTTCTTCGTCGGGGGTGGACTGTTGGGCGAGTTCTTGGAGGTCGGCTTTGGTGATGGCGTCGTCGGGGTCGGAAACCACTTGGAATTTCTCGTTCTCGTCGGCGAAGTCTTCTTCCCAGTATTCTTCGTCCCACTGGCGGTCGGTTTCTTCCCAAGTCATCTTTCCGCCTGCGTTTTCGTCGAAGTCGTCGTCGCGGCGCACTGGTTTCTCGGCCTCGAAGATGAAGTCGTCTTCCTCTTTCACGCGGTGGCTTGCGCTGAGGTCGCGCTGGGTGAGCGTTTCGGGTATGCGGTTGCGCTCATCGTTGATGGTGCGCCAAAGCATGTCCTTCAGTTCGGTAAGTCCTTTTTGTGCCACCGATGAAATGAACACCGTGGGCACATCGTCGGGCAGATGCTCGCAAAGCATGTCCTTCAACTCGTCGTCGATCATGTCGCACTTGGTGATGGCAAGCACGCGTGGCTTGTCGGCAAGGTCGGGGTTGAAAGTGCTCACCTCGTTGCAGAGGATGTCGTATTCCTTTTTAATGTCGTCGGTCTCGGCTGGCACCATAAAGAGGAGCACGGCATTGCGCTCGATATGGCGCAAGAAGCGGAAACCGAGGCCTTTGCCCTCGCTCGCGCCCTCGATGATACCGGGAATGTCAGCCATCACAAACGATTGCTGTCCGCGATAACTCACGATGCCCAAGTTTGGCTCAAGGGTGGTGAACGGATAGTTGGCGATTTTTGGCTTGGCGGCAGAAATCACCGAGAGCAGGGTGCTTTTACCTGCGTTAGGGAAACCCACCAATCCCACATCTGCCAACACCTTCAGCTCCATAATCACCGCCTTTTCCACTCCGTCCTCGCCTCGCTGGGCGTAGCGTGGAGTTTGGTTGGTGGCAGTCTTGAAGTGGGTGTTGCCCAAACCGCCACGGCCGCCGCGGAGCAACTTCACAATCTGGCCGTCTTCGGTCACATCGCAGAGAAACTCGCCCGTCTCGGCATCGTAAACGGCAGTGCCGCAAGGCACTTCTATGGTGCGGTCTTCGCCGTCTTTGCCGTGGCACTGGTTTTCGTAGCCCGGTGCGCCGTCGGTGGCGAAGATGTGGCGCGTGTATTTCAAGTGAATCAGTGTCCACAGGTTGCTGTTGCCCTTCAGGAAGATGTGACCGCCACGACCACCGTCGCCACCATCAGGACCACCCTTAGGCATGTATTTTGCACGATGCAAGTGAGCAGAGCCGTGTCCTCCGCGGCCACTGCGACACATGATTTTCACATAGTCGATAAAATTCGATTCTGGCATATATTCTTATTGCAATTTTGATGTTATAATCATGAAATGTGGTGACTGATGCCTCTCGCAAATCTCTCGGCATCGGCGCACTTATAGTGTTATTCGCCACAAAGTTACGAAAAAGATACCATTCGTCCCGAATTTGCTGCACGAATAATCAAAATTTGAACGATGCTCTGTGGTCGTCAACCACCACTTCCTGCGGTGTGCCGCAGTGGTTGCGGTCTTCGAGCATACTGCGGATTTGGGTGTCGAACATAGGCATGGCGTTCTCGGTGATGAAGTCCTCCACCATGTCGCCAAGTGAGGCAGGGAGCGATGAGGCAAGCACTGCCTTTATGCCGGTGTTCATCTGCTCAATCAGCGCTTGCGACTGTGGATTTTTCCCCTCGTTGCCCTCGTAGAGCATGATGAATGCCTTGGTGGCAAGGTCGTCGAGTTCGCGGTGGAATGTGGCGGCTATCTTGTCTTTCTGAGCGGCAAGGTCGAGGCTTTCGCCACCGCCAAACAGTGCCATCACGCCACTCAACTTTTTGTTCAACTTCTCAATCTTGCCCATCAGTCGCAACAGCACGCTGTTCAGCAACCCCGGCACGGCCTGCTCCACTTGGCGTTTGCCGTCGGCAAGCAAGTGTGGGTTTGAGGCAATGCTCTTCAACTGGTGGGTGGTCACGCTCATGCGGTCGGCATCAATGGTGATGGTGCGGTAGTGGAAAGGGTAGGTGATGAGCGAGCCAGTTGCCACCTCGGTGATGGAGTCGCCGTTGTTGTAGTCGCGGGCAATGTCGGAGAGGTGCAGGTGCCCAGTGAGAATGGCGTGTACGCCAGCGCCAATCAGTTCGTTGCGCACGTTCTCGTGGTCAGCCACCACATATTTATCCAGCAGTTGGGCTTCCTTGTCGAAATGCTCAATCAGGTGGTGGTGCATCATCGCCACCACTCGTTTGCCTTGTGCGCGTGCCGAGCGTGCCTGGTCGGTAATCCATTGCAGCGTGGCATCCTTGATGCGCCCGGCGGTGTGGTAGGTGTTCACCGAGTCGCCACGAGCCTTCAGCAAGTTTTCCTCGTCACGATTGCTGTCGATGCCTATCACCACCAGCCCCTTCACAGGTTCAGCCGCATAGCTCAGCGAGGCGGTGTCGCACTTCACATCGCCACCGTAGCCGAAGTGAGAGTAGATGTCGCGAAACTCCTTACGAGTAATGGTGGCGGCTGTGCGACGCTCCTTGCCGTTGAAATATTTGGCGTTGGCGTTGCTGATGTCGTGGTTGCCCGGAATCACCAGCACCTTGATGCCCTTGGCGCGGAGGCGTTCGAGCTGGCTTGCCACAAACTCATGGCTCAATCGCTCGCCGTCTTTCGTGAGGTCGCCCGAAATCATCACAATGTCGGGGCGTTGTTCAATGATTTTTCCAATCACCGTGCGCAAAATCTCGGCGCTCTCCTTAATCATTCGCATATCGGAAGCGGCATACTTGTCAATAGCCGCGCCGCTTTTCTCCACAAGCATCTCGCTCATGGCGTGAATGTCGCTCATCGCCACAATTTTTATTGCGCCGCTCATCTGCACGGCAGCCATAGCCAGTAGGGCAAGCAATAGTTTTCTCATCATTCGTCGTTCGTATTATATATGTGTGGGCAAAATTACTCAAATTTCAGTAAAACTCATTCATTTTCGCCTTCAGATAATATTTTTGCCAAGAAAAAGTGTGAACGCTTGTAAAATTCACGCTGAAATAGCAGAATATTGCAAAAATAAGTTAAATCAAAGCAAAAAGTTGCTGAAAAAGTATGTTGTATAACATATTTCTTGTACTTTTGCATCGGTTTTTCATGGTATTAGTTTTTAAGGTTATGAAATTCTTGGCGTCGTGACGACGGTTTTTATTTCATTTTGTTTAAGGTTTATGTTAATGGTATTAGAAGGTTAATTAGTTAAGCAATCCCCGATAGTGATATCAGGGATTTTTTTGTACCCTTACGAACGGGTAAGCGTACAAAACTGGGGGCATAAGCATCACCTATTTTGCTTATGCCCCCAGTAATATTTTGTGCTGCCGTTAGCGGATATTGAGGATTCGGTGGGTTTGGAGTGAAAGTCGCCACTCGGGGTGGGCAAGCACCGCCTCTACACACGCCTTGATATTGGCATCGCACATTTCCTTGTCTTCCACAAAACATGGCTGGAGAAAACGGTGTTCGGCTTTGATGTGGCTATACATATCCAAATTCTGATTCAGATACACCACTTTCAACTCATGGCACTCGGTGAGTATGCAGGGGTGCGCATCGGCTCCTTGAAAGCCCGTTTTTGGCGAAAGCGTCACCCAATCAATGTTTGATGGCACGGCATGAGTGCCGTTGGTCTCCATCGCTATTCGCTTGCCTGTGGCGGTTTTCAGATAACTGATAAACTCGTCGGTGACGAACAACGAGGGTTCGCCGCCCGTAAGCACAATCAGCGGTGCCTGCGGATAGGCATTGATGGCATCGGCAATCTCTTGCGCCGTCATCATCGTGCCAGAGGCGTGAGCCGTGTCGCAAAACGAGCAGGCAAGGTTGCAGCCACTGAAGCGCACAAACACGCTTGGCACCCCTGTGTGGAAGCCCTCACCTTGGAGCGAATAAAATATTTCGTTGATTTTATACTGCTGCATGATTAGATAGCCACGATTGGAGCCAATGAATCGTCAACGTAGGAAGCCACGTTGTTGATAGATTCTTGCACATCGGCACGATAACATTCGGGAATGCTGTCAACAATCCAGCGCGCCATATTCTCGGCGGTGGGGTTGAAAGGAAGCACCTCGTTGATGTTTTTATGGTCGAGTTTGTCGGAAATCAACGCTTTGAGTTTTGAGAAGTCGTAAACCATGCCATTGTTGTCGAGTTTGTCGGCCTTGCAGTAAATCACGATATTCCAGTTGTGGCCGTGCAAATTCTCGCACTTGCTCTCATAGTCGAGGTGCAACTGATGACATGCTGATATTTCAATAGTTTTCTTAACGTAGTACATTTTTACTTTTTTAAATCTGATTCATAAATGGTTTTGTCGTCGATACCTGCCAAGCGCAGCGCTTCGCGACGCTCGGTGCAAGTGCCGCAAGTGCCGCAGTGCGTTTCACGGCCCTTGTAGCAGGAGTAGGTTTCGCGGTAGTCGATACCCAGTGCCTTGCCGTGGCGCGCAATCTCAGTCTTGTCGATGTTGCAGTATGGTGAATACACCTCAATGCCCTCGTAGGTGCCAGCCTTCATCGCCGCCGACATGGCATCGACAAACGCAGGGCGGCAGTCGGGATAGATGGAGTGGTCGCCAGAGTGGTTGGCAATCATCACACGCTTCAGTCCATTGCTCTCGGCAATACCGCAAGCGATGGCAAGCATAATGCCATTGCGGAAAGGCACCACGGTAGATTTCATATTCTCATCGTTGTAGTTGCCATCGGGAATATCTTCTGGCGAACCCAGCAATGCGCTCTTGAAATAGCGGTGCATAAACTCCAGCGGAATAATCAGGTGCTTGATGCCCAGGCGCTGGCAGTGAGTGACAGCGCACACGCGTTCACGGCCGTTTTGAGTGGAGCCGTAGTCGAAAGTAATAGCCAAGGCTATCTCGTCTTTAAATTCATAGAGCATGGTGCACGAGTCCATGCCTCCTGATATGATAATTACAGCGTCTTTTTTCATTTCAGTCTTTCATTAAAAGTGGCAAGCATACGAGCACGCACCAAATCTTGATGCTCAGCATCGCCATGGTTAGCAAACGGAATAATTGAGATACCACCACGAGGACGGAAATAACCCTTCACCTCAATGTATTTTGGATCCATGAGGCGAATCAAATCCTTCATGATGATGTTCACGCAGTCTTCGTGGAAGTCGCCACGGTTGCGGAAACTGAACAGATAGAGTTTGAGGCTCTTGCTCTCCACCATCTGAACACGTGGAATATAGTTGATAACGATATGACCGAAGTCGGGTTGCCCGGTTTTTGGACACAGCGAGGTGAACTCTGGGCAGTCCAGGGTCACGAGATATTCATTTTCAGGGTGCTTGTTCACAAACGATTCGAGCACATTTGGGGTGTAGTCGAATTCGTAAGTAGTGCCTTGATTTCCAAGGAGCGTTACACCATCTAATTCTTTTTCGTTTCTTGCCATATAATAAAATAGATTTTCAGTGCAAAATTACTACAAAATCACGAAACCATGAAATGCGAGGACTATTCGTGCAGTGGTTTCAGGCGTGCAGGGTCGCCCACAATCCACAGAATGTCGGATGCCTCAAACACCAAATCGATGTCGGGCGAGAGATATTCGCCGCCACGCTCCACGCTCACGAGCAATGCGCTGTAGTCTTCGCGCAAACGTGCATCTTTAAGCGATTTGCCGACAATGCCAGCATCGGCACGGAGGGTGAAGTGAGTGAACTTCACGTTTGATTCTGAATTGTTGGCTTGCAGAGGCTCGCCAGAGGCTTCCACCACGGGCAATATTTCGAGAATTTGCTCATCGCTGCCAATCACGCCGAGTGTGTCGCCAGGGAAGATACGCATTTCACCGTCTGGTACCATGTGCTCAACGGAATTGCGCTGAATGCTCACAAGGTTGATGCCGTATTTCTGACGGAGTTTGGCGTTTTTCAGTTTCTCGCCCACAAACGGACAGCCATACCCTACCCTGATGCTCGCCAAGTGCAAATCGCTCACCAATCCTCGCTCTTTGCCGGTTCGGGTGTTCTCGCGCACGTTCACATTGTCGATAAAGTGCTTCTCCACACGCGCCACCTGCTTGTGCAGGAGTTGCGAGAGGATGAGCGAGAGCACGAGAGTAATGCCACCTGCAATCAAAATGGAGGTGTGGCTGGGGAACAGACCGTAAATTGCCACCATGAAAAACACGGTGCTGAGCACCAAATTGATGACCGACATCACCACCATTGGCACATAACTGATTTTGCCCGACTGCTCCACAATTTGTCGCTTTTCGTCGTGGCGGATATTCGGACGAGAAAGGCCGTAAATCAATGGTAAAATCAGGAAAATCACTACTGCAGCCGCTGCAATATTGTTGAATTCCGTGCCTGGCACAAGGTCGAAGATATAGTGCTGGAGATATTTCTTGAAAATGAAGATTACCATGATGATGATGGCTGAATACACAATGGTGCGCACAAAGTAGCGCTTTGCCACCTTCACCCACAGTTTGCGGCTTTCGCTATATTCACTGGTAGCCTGGTTGGCAGAGTAGCCTTCGAGCAGAATGTTCCAACTCTTAGGCAGGTGTTTCGCCACCCAGTTGAAGCAAGGAATGGAACCTTTGATAAAAAATGGCGTGAAGAATGTAGTGATTACCGACACCGTTACGATGATTGGATAAAGTTTTGGTTCAAGCACTCCAAAACTCATACCAGAGGTGGCGATGATGAACGAAAATTCGCCGATTTGAGTAAGGCAGAAGCCCGACTGCATGGCGATACGGAGCGGTTGGCCCATCACCAGCATACCGGTGGTGCCAAACAAAATCATGCCCACAATCACCACAATCGAGAGAATGGTGATGGTGCCGGCGTTTTGCGTCATCACAGCAGGGTCAACAAGCATACCTACGGAGATAAAGAACACTGCGCCGAAAAGATTCTTTACAGGGGTGATGATATGCTCAATGCGTTCAGCCTCGGTGGTGCCAGCAAGGATTGAGCCCATGATAAAGGCACCGAGTGCCAACGAATAGCCAGCCTTGAGCGCAAGCACAGCCATCAGGAAGCAGAGCCCCATGGCGATAATCAGCATCAATTCGTCGGTGATATAGCGATGCAGACGCTTGAAGATGGTAGGAATGAGGAAAACGCCCACCGTGAACCACATCACAAGGAAGAGCACGAGCAAAAGCACCGTTTGCACCATTTCCTCGCCCGACACGCTTTTGTGGACGGCTATCGACGACAGCATCACCATCAGCACCACGGCAAAGAGGTCTTCCACCACAAGCACAGCGAAAACCCCTGGCACAAACTTATGCTGACGCAAGTTCAGGTCGTCGAGTGCCTTGATAATAATGGTGGTTGATGACATGGAAATCATACCGCCGAGGAAAATACTGTTGATGGCATCTAAGCCCAATAGTTTGCCCACAAGGTAGCCTGAGCCCATCATACCCACCACTATAATAAGGGCGGTAAGTACGGCGGTGCCACCCACCTTCAGCAGTTTTTTGAAACTGAACTCCAAACCGAGGGAGAAAAGCAGTACGATAATACCAATCTGTGCCCAAAATTCGATATTCTCATGCGACGATACTGAGGGAAGGAAGGCGAAGTGAGGACTTGCCAAGAAACCTGCCACGATATAGCCTAACACGGCAGGTTGCTTCAAAAGTTTAAACACCAATGAGGCAATAGCGGCCAGCACAAGAATGAGAGCAAGGTCGTTGATCAGCAAATTAATATTTAAATGTTCCATAAGTAGTTATATCAAATTTAGCAATGAGAATTAGTGATAGTTTGTTGTGTGTGTATGTTTTATTGTTTGTGTGAGAGCATCCATTTCCAACCCTGGTCCCACACATCAAGTTTGCGCCAGTGGCCCACTTGTGGGGTAATGACGAGTTTTTTGTCGGGTGAAGGAATCGCATTCCAAGTGGAATAGGTGCAAGTGGGAGCGCATGTGAGGTCGGCAAGTCCGAACGACATGAATATGGGCCTACGGAGCAGGCGGGCAAAGTTGGCTGTGTCGTAATAGCGCACCACTTTGGCGATGTCGTGGATATCTTCATCATCTTTATGGAAATAGAAATAATGGGGCCAACCGCCGGCACGACCGTGAAGATACGCCTCCTGGTCAGCCAACGCTGGGAAGAACGCTTCGATAGCGGTGACCTTGGGGCTAAGCACAGCCATAGCGATGCTGAGCGCACCACCTTGGCTGCCACCGCACACATAAAGGTTTTTGCCGTCAAACTGTGGAAGCGTGCTTAAATAGTCAATGAAGCGAACGGCACTCAAATACACACGGCGATAATAGTAATGCTCGCGTGAATCAATATTCATAGTGGGATAATCCTTTAGGCTGCCATTGCTTTTCGAGGTATAGAATTTCGATGGTTTGGTCAATGGAAAACCGTGAATCGCCATATCGAGCGTGATGATGCCCTGCTCTGCTTCATCTATCATGCCGCCCACCTTATGAACGCCAGCTCCAGGGCAACGCATCACCACTGGGTATTTACCAGCCGCCTTAGGGATGGAGAGAATGCCGTAAACACGGAATCCCGGTTCCACAGCCTGCACCGACACTTGGTAAACATTCACCAAGTCGGTGCAACGTCGGGGAAGCAACTCCATTTTTGGCTCCATGGGGATAGTGGAGGCTGAATCGATTTGAGCGTTCCACCATTGGAGGAAATCGTCGGGCATGGTCACGGTAGGCTGCAAATCCTGAACATCAAAGCCCACCATCGAGTGTCCCTTATATGTTTTACCATTATACTGCACTTCGGCATTGCAACGCAGGAAACCGCTCTTATTCATCGTGGCAGAGGGCGTAACGGCAATCATATCAGCCACCACCAACTCCTGCGGGTCGGTAGGAGTCATTTTATCCTCATTGAATGTGAAAGAAACCGAAGAGGGGGCGACTTGCTTACCTGATTCCTCCACCGATATTTCAAAATGCACTTGCTCCCCCTTCGTGAAATGCAAAGAGTCGGGAATGGCTGAATGAAAAGGGTTGTGTGAAAGTGCTTTAGGAGTAACAATTACCTTTACAGATTGATTGCGTGTAAGAGCAAAAGTGATGGTGCAAAAAGATATTAAAAACGTGCAGAATAAGGTAATAATTCGTTTCATCGTGTAAAAATTGCGTTGTTTACAAAGATAATAAAATGGCGTGAAATTGCGAGAATTTTTAAGGAAATTAGGAAGAATTTAAGGGATATATACAAAAAAGAGAGCGGCAGATTGCTCTGTCGCTCTCCGTAGGGGGCGGTTACCTACTCTCCCACTTTCGCAGTACCATCGGCGTGGTGAGGCTTAACTTCTCTGTTCGGAATGGGAAGAGGTGGGACCCTCACGCTATAACCACCTTAGTTCGTTTTCAGTGTGCGCGCCACTTCTGTGGTTTTGCCGCACCTGTGATAAGGTTGAAAGAAATCTCTGGAAACGCTGGCTTGAACTCCTTGATTGAGCAAGCTTCGAGAATCCGCGCACCGTCAGCCTTGCGCAAGGCCTCAGGAAGGCTCCGCCCACATTTCGGGGCTTCTCCATTACCGCCTTTTTCGCGTGGGGCGATGAAAACCACTCCAGAAAGCCTTCGGGTGATTAGTACTGCTCGGCTGAGGCCGTCACCGACCTTGCACCTGCAGCCTATCAACGTCGTAGTCTCCAACGACCCTCAGCGAGATCTTATCTTGTGGCTGGCTTCGTGCTTAGATGCTTTCAGCACTTATCCGTACCAGACGCGGCTACCCGGCGGTGCGCCTGGCGGCACAACCGGTAGACCGGAGGTCTGTCCAACACGGTCCTCTCGTACTAGTGTCGGGGCCACGCAAATCTCAACGCCCACAACAGATAGAGACCGAACTGTCTCACGACGTTCTGAACCCAGCTCGCGTGCCACTTTAATGGGCGAACAGCCCAACCCTT
>ENA-UESH01001976-UESH01001976.1-human-gut-metagenome-genome-assembly--contig:-NODE-1976-length-12731-cov-3.816896_pt1 | contig 12731 bp, 9 predicted proteins | sample MGYA00243001_ERZ508002 | MGnify/ENA primary metagenome ERZ508002 (study PRJEB26167, sample SAMN06115447) | human gut metagenome | host: Homo sapiens | place: China:Anhui | collected 2015-08-07 | study... | reverse complement strand
TTGTACTGGAGTTCAATTCGCAACGGATGATGGTGAAAGACACCGATAAAGGGAAGGAACTTGTGACGCAGATTCAGGATTTGAAGAAGTTGCTTGTGGCTTATCGCATCGGGTTGATTAAAGAGAAAGTATAAATAAGTATTAGGTAATAAGTATTAGGTATTAACCGTAGCTGCCATTTAGAGACGCATCTGTCTGTCATTCAGACGACTGTAAGGAGGAAGAATCTCTTCTTTGTGACTACAAAAGAGGAGATCCTTCGACAAGCTCAGGATAACAGATACTTATGCTCGTCATTATCGAATTGTTTCACTTTGATAAAGTGATGAAAACTTTGAATGACAGATAGATATACCTCTAAATGATAGCTACGGTTAATACCTAATACTTATTACTTAATACTTATTACCTATTACTTATTAATCAGCCTTAGAAGAGGACAATGCCCGCTTCTATGATCGCTCCTTTATCGAAATTACCGGATTTGTTGTAATACCGTGTCAGTCCGTAACCGCCGGTGGCAAAGATGCCGAATTTCTTGCTGATCTGATATTCCAGATTCGCCCGTGCCTGCAATCCATAAAGGCGTCGGGGAATCACTTCACCCTTGTTGGAGCACGTTTCTATATGCTGGAATCCGAGGTCACCGCTAATAGACAAACCTTTGTAAACAGGCACTGCCAGTCCGGCACGGTAAGACGTGCTGATAGAAAACTTATCGTTCAGATTCTGATCGAATGCACCTACTCCCAAGATCGTATAAAACAGTTGGTTCTTGAAACGCACTCCTATGTTGGCGGGCGTGACGTTACCGCCATATACCATCATTTGTATTCTTGTATCGGGATTCGCGTTCACGAGGCCGAGTTGTAATCCTTTCATATCTTCCCTGTAGTAATTGACCAGACCGATCTGAAAGCCATGAGCCTTCGTCGCATAGTTGCATAACCCGATCTGTGCGCCATTCAGGTCTTTTGCGGTGATATTGGCGATACCGGCAATCTGCAGACCGTTCATGTTTTCGCCTACCACATTCAAGAGTCCGGAAGTCATCATACCGTTGAAACTCTGTCCCGTGATATTTGACACGCCGGAAAACTGAAATCCCGAAGCCATGTTTCCCGTCACATTCATCAGACCGCTTATCATTACTCCCGAGTTGTTGTCTCCACCGATGCTGGTAAGTCCCGAAATAATGACCCCCTTTGAGCCGTCGCCTGTGATATTCACCAGTCCGGCGGCGGAAAGCCCTACGGTGTTGTTTCCGCTGATATTGCTGACACCCGCTATCTGAACACCCCGCATCGTACCACCGGCAAGATTGGCTAATCCTGTGATCTGTACTCCGTTCATATCTCCATGAATGACGCTTCCCAGCGCGTTGATGCCAACGCCGTTGAGACGGTTCAGCGTAGACAGCAGACCGAGGTTTACATAAGTCGTCTGAGTGCTGTCATACGGCTGTGTGCAGATGTCTTTCCAGAAGGAAAGGTTGATGCCCGCACTCTTGTTCTGTGCCGGCAAACAAACGGCAGCCATCAGAACAGCTGCCGTGAATATTGTCTTTATTATCTTCATCTTTATTATAACTCTTTTTTTCAGTTTAGGTTCACAGAGTATTCCCTTAATCCTTCACTTCCTTTATCCTTTCGCTTCCTGATACAGATAGCGTTTGATGCTCTTTTTCGGGGTCTTTTCAAATTCTTCGGGATATATCTTCATTTTTAGTATTTGGCTGTATGCCGGTAACATGGCGTTCAGTGCTACGCGGTTTTCTTCCATTACCCGTTCGATATCCTCATTCTTCAGGCCGTGGGCGAATGCTTCGTCAAAGTCCGGATAAACCAGTCCGACGAGTTTCTCGTTCTGCTGTACGATGATGCTTTCCGATACGTATGGCAGGTTGTTCAGTTTATCTTCGATTTCTTCGGGGTAGATGTTCTGTCCGCTGGCGCTGAGCAACAGGTTCTTGCTGCGTCCCTTGATGGTGATATTTCCTTCGGCGTCCATCAAGGCGAGGTCGCCTGTGTGCAGCCAGCCGTCTTTGTCGATCACTGCTTCTGTCGCTTCGTTGTTCTTGTAATATCCCAGCATCACGTTAGGCCCTTTGCAGACGATTTCGCCAACGATATTTTCCGGATCGGAAGACAGTACCCGTACGTCCATACGCGGCGCGGCTTTTCCGCACGAACCCGGCTTGAATCTTGTCCAGTCTTCGTAGCAGATGATCGGACCGCATTCTGTCATGCCGTATCCTACCGTATAAGGGAAGTCTATCATTTTAAGGAATTGTTCTACTTCCTGATTGAAGGCTGCTCCACCTACGATGATTTCTCTGAAATTTCCACCGAACGCTTTGATCATTTCTTCGCGTATGGTTGCTTTTATCTTGTCGTTGATGATGGGTACTTTGAGTAAGATTTTCATGGTCGGCGTTTCCAGTTTCGGTAGTACGCTCTTCTTGATAATCTTTTCGATGATGAGCGGAACGGCAACGATGAGATTCGGTTTTACTTCTTCGAATGCCTGGAAGATAATTTTCGGACTTGGCATACGGGTGAGGAAGTAGATGTGGCAGCCGACGGAGAACTCATAGAGGAACTCGAAGGCCAGTCCGTACATGTGTGCCATAGGAAGCATGGAGACGATCTTGTCTCCGGCTTTCAGTTCGAGCACTTCATACGCGAACTTGGTGTTCGACCAGAGGCTACGGTAGGGGAGCATGACTCCTTTTGAGTAGCTCGTTGTGCCGGACGTGTAGTTGATTACTGCCAGTTCTTCGGGTTCATCCTTATGGTATTCGATGTGTTCTTTGCGGAAGTTCTTCGGGTATTTCTTGCCGAACATTTCGTTCAGATGTTCACGTGCGTGCGTCAGTCGTTCGCTGCGTGATACCAGTAAGGTGAAGTCGTTCATCATCAGGATACCTTCCAGCAGGGGCATTGCCGATTCGTTGAGGTTTTCCCACACCATGTCTCCTACAAATAGTAATTTGGCTTCGGAGTGGTTGACGATGTTGTGCACATTGTCCGCCTTGAACTCGTGAAGGATGGGGACGATGACTGCTCCATACGTCAGTGTGGCGAGGAAAGTGACTCCCCAATGGGAACTGTTTCGGCCGCAAACGGCGATTTTGTCTCCCTTGCGGATTCCGCTTTCTTCAAAGATGATATGGAGTTTTTCGATTTTTCGAGCAACGTCTTTATACTGAAGGGTGGCTCCCTTATAATCTGTCAGGGCGTCTAAGTCCCAATTGTTCTTGATACTATTTTCAATGTAAGCTATAAAACTCTTTTTCATTGTTTTTGCACATTTGGTATTAAATTGTGCAAATATAGTAATTAAATTAAGAATGAAGAATTAAGAATGAAGAATTTTTGGAAATGGGGAGTCTTGGGGTAATAAGGGACTAAGATGTGGAAGTATGGGAAAAGTGTTGGGAAGTATAGGGGAAACACTTGTGCCACGCCTTTGGCACAAGTGTTTCCGGCCTGTGGCACGATTGTTCCTTACAGATGACATTACTGTTCTCTCTATAAGAAAGGGAAGTTATCAATGCTTGTTAGGGTCGATAAGAATGCATGGTAATGTCATTAACAATGCTTGTTAAGACAGTTCACAATGCATGTCGCAGTCATTAACATGGATTAATCCGAAAAACCGGTTGTTTTCAGTCTGTTTCTTTCTAATTCAGCCCCAATGCGGATAGTTCTTTTTGAATTTATTTCAAGTACCATTCGTACATTCTCCGTACTCCTTCCTCTATTTCTATTTTGTGATGCCATCCCAAAGAGTGTAGTTTGGACGGATCGGTCAGTTTGCGCATAGTGCCGTCCGGTTTGCTGCTGTCGAAGGTTAGTTTGCCTTGATAGCCTACCGTTTCTACAATTTGTTCGGCGAGTTGGCGGATGGTGATTTCCTTTCCCGTTCCGATGTTGATATGGCAGTTGCGGATATCCTTGTCACCTTCTTTGTAGGTATCTTTGAAGTCCACGTGTTCCATTACGAATACACTGGCGTCGGCCATTTCTTCGCTCCAGAGAAACTCGCGCAGGGGAGTTCCCGTGCCCCACAGAGTCACTTCCGTTTCGCTGATACCGTATTTGCGGAGGATATTCAGAATGTCCGCCTTGGGGCTGTCGCCATTGACGCCTTCTACAGGACGTTGGTTCATATCTTTGCGGACAGCTTCCCAGTCTCCTTCCTTCAGACAGTGCGCAAGATGAATCTTACGGATCATGGCAGGCAGGACATGGCTGCGTTCCAAGTCAAAATTATCATTCGGACCGTATAAGTTGGTCGGCATCACGGCGATGTAATTCGTGCCGTATTGCAGGTTGAAGCTCTCGCACATTTTCAGTCCGGTGATCTTGGCGATGGCGTATGGCTCATTTGTGTATTCCAGTGGTGAAGTCAGCAGGACTTCTTCTTTCATCGGCTGTTCGGTGTCACGCGGATAGATGCAGGTGCTGCCCAGAAACAGCAGTTTCCGGACGTTATGACGGAAACTTTCACCGATGACGTTCTGCTGTATTTGCAGGTTCTTATAAATGAAGTCGGCACGATAAATACTGTTTGCCATGATGCCGCCTACGAATGCAGCAGCCAGAAACACATACTCCGGTTGCTCTTCGTCGAAAAAACGGCGGACAGCTACACCGTCGAGCAAATCCAGTTCTTGATGCGTACGCCCGATCAGATTGGTATATCCCTTATCCTGTAAATTCTTCCAGATAGCAGAACCCACCAAACCGTGATGCCCTGCTACATAGATTTTAGCATTCTTTTCCATGATTAAGTATCATATATGAACACGGATTACTCCGGTTATGCGCATCTTCTGTAAAAAAAGAAGATCGTTTAATCGGCGTAATCCGCGTTCGGTTTGAGGTCTGTTAGTGCTTGGTAGCGATCATTCTTTTTACTTTCTCCATGTCATGGCGCACCATGATGCTTACCAGTTCTTCGAACGATGTCTTCCTTGGGTTCCATCCCAGCAATGTCCGGGCTTTGGTAGGGTCTCCTAACAGTTGTTCCACTTCTGCCGGACGGAAATATTTGGGATCAACCTCTACCAATACTTTTCCGGTAGCCACGTCGATACCCTTTTCGTCCACGCCTTCACCTTCCCAACGAAGTTCGATGCCTGCCTCCTTGAATGCTAGTGCGGCAAATTCGCGTACGGTGTGCATCTCTCCGGTGGCGATTACGAAATCTTCCGGAACGTTATGCTGAAGAATCAGCCACATACATTCCACGTAATCTTTCGCATATCCCCAGTCACGGCGGGCATCCAGATTACCTAAATACAGCTTGTCCTGCTCGCCTTGCGCGATACGTGCGGCAGCGAGAGAAATCTTGCGGGTAACGAATGTTTCGCCACGACGTTCGCTTTCGTGATTGAACAAGATGCCGTTAACGGCAAACATGCCATAGCTTTCGCGGTAGTTCTTGGTGATCCAGAAACCGTACTGCTTTGCCACTCCGTAGGGAGAACGGGGATAGAACGGAGTCGTCTCCTTCTGTGGAACTTCCTGCACCTTGCCGAAAAGCTCGGAGGTGGAAGCCTGATATATCCTTGTTTTCTTTTCCAGTCCCAGGATGCGTACGGCTTCGAGCATACGCAGTGTGCCGATAGCGTCCGCTTCGGCAGTATATTCGGGCACGTCGAACGATACCTTCACATGACTCTGCGCTGCCAGATTGTAGATTTCATCCGGTTGCACCTGCTGTATGATGCGGATCAGTGAGCTGGAGTCCGTCATATCGCCGTAGTGCAGGTTGATGGTACGTTTTTGTTTCATGTCGCGTACCCATTCGTCAAAGTACAAAAGCTCGATACGTCCGGTATTGAATGAGGAAGAACGACGGAGGATACCGTGTACTTCGTAACCTTTTTGCAAGAGAAATTCGGCAAGATAAGAACCATCCTGTCCGGTGATGCCTGATATAAGGGCTGTTTTCATATTCCTTTATTTTTTATTTGAAAATACGGGGGACAAATTTCGTTATTTTATGCTGTATATGCAAACCAAGTCTGTTTTATTTTCCCGTCCCTTTTCCCATCACTTTGTCTATGATCAGTGCGATGGCTCCGTCGCCCGTCACGTTGCAGGCAGTTCCGAAACTGTCCATGGCGATGTAGAGTGCGATCATCAGCGCCTGTGCCGACTCGTCGAAGCCGAGCATCGATTGCAGGATACCGAGTGCCGCCATGATGGCTCCTCCCGGAACGCCCGGTGCGGCTACCATCGTGATGCCCAGCATAAAGATGAATCCGGCAAATAGCGGGAAGTCGAACGGCATTCCCTGCATCATCATCAGTGCCAGTGCGCAGGCCACGATTTTAAGCGTGCTGCCGGACAGGTGAATGGTGGCGCAGAGCGGAATCACGAATCCTGCAATGTCGGCGGATACTCCGTTCTTCTTCGTCTGCTCCAGCGTCACCGGAATGGTGGCGGCGGACGATTGCGTGCCCAATGCGGTGAAATAGGCCGGCATCATCCTGCCCAGCAACCGGAACGGATTCTTACGGACAAAGAGTGCTGCAATGGAATACTGAAAGACGAGCAGGAAGATATGTAACAGAAAGATAACTCCGATGATTTTGATAAAGACCATCAGAATGGCATATACTTGTCCGGAATGAGTCATATTCAGGAAAATGCCGAAGATGTAAAGCGGCAGTAAAGGCAGGATGACCGCACTGATCATGCGTACGATGATTTCCTGAAAATCCCGTGCTACACTCTTCAGAGCATCGCTGTGCAGTGCCGCCAGTCCCAATCCCAGTGTGAAGGCAAGGATCAATGCCGTCATGACATTCATCAGCGGAGGGATGGATACGGAGAAGTAGGGGAGAATGCCGTGCGCTTCGCTGACTTCTTCGAGCGGCGCGCCCACTTCGATGAGCGAGGGGAACACGGTGACACCGGTGAAGTAGGACAGGAAGCCGGAGAAGAGCGTCGCACCGTAAGCGATGAGGGCGGTGACAAGCAGCATCTTTCCCGCACCTTTGCCGATGTCGGCAATGGCTACGGTGACCAGTCCGACGATAATGAGCGGGATGGAGAAGTTAAGAAATTCACTGAAAATTCCGTTGAACGTAACGAATATTCGTACCAGCGGAGCCGGAAAAATAGTGCCAATGGCAATCCCCAAGATGATAGCAATAATGATGCGTGGCAGCAGGTCGATCTTGATTTTCTTCATTCTGATAGTTATTTGTTGACCACAAAAATAGTATTTTAATCCAAAACTAGCGAACAAATGTGCTTTTCAAGTGTTTCTTACATAAACAATATTTTAAAATATATAAGATATGGCAAATCAGAATAAAACAGATATCGGGTTGATCGGTCTGGCAGTGATGGGTGAGAACCTTGCTTTGAATATGGAAAGCAAGGGCTGGCACGTCTCTGTTTATAATCGTACCGTCCCCGGAGTGGAAGAAGGAGTAGTAGACCGCTTTATGAATGGTCGTGCTAAAGGTAAAAACATTGAAGGTTTTACAGATATAAAGGCTTTTGTGGAATCAATCGCCACCCCTCGCAAGATTATGATGATGGTACGTGCCGGCAGTCCGGTAGACGAACTGATGGATCAGCTTTTCCCTTTGCTTTCTCCCGGAGATATTCTGATTGACGGTGGTAATTCTAATTACGAAGATACCAATCGCCGTGTAAAATTAGCTGAATCGAAAGGATTCTTGTTTGTAGGAAGCGGAGTGTCGGGCGGTGAGGAAGGTGCGTTGAACGGTGCTTCCATCATGCCCGGAGGATCGGAGAAAGCGTGGCCGGAAGTGAAGCCTGTCTTGCAGAGCATCGCGGCGAAAGCGCCGGACGGAACTCCCTGTTGCCAGTGGGTAGGCCCTGCCGGGTCGGGACATTTTGTGAAGATGATTCACAACGGTATCGAATACGGTGATATGCAGTTGATTGCCGAGGCTTACTGGGTGATGAAGAATCTCATTGATCTGACGAACGAGGAGATGGCGGACGTTTTTGCCCGTTGGAATGAAGGGAAGTTGCGCAGTTATCTGATTGAGATTACTTCTAATATTTTGCGTCACAAGGATAAATCCGGTGGGTATCTGATCGATAAGATTCTCGATGCTGCCGGACAGAAGGGGACGGGAAAGTGGTCTGTCATCAATGCGATGGAGTTGGGGATGCCGTTGGGCTTGATTGCCACGGCGGTGTTCGAACGCAGTCTCTCGGCTCAGAAGGAGTTGCGTCATCTGGCTTCCAAGCAGTTCTTGTGCAAGCATACATTACCTGTATATAATAAGGCGGAATTGGTGAAGGAGATATTTTCTGCGCTTTACGCTTCCAAGCTGGTGTCGTATGCGCAGGGCTTTGCTGTGTTGCAGCGGGCTTCTGATGCTTTCGGATGGAATTTGGATTTGGCCTCCATTGCCCGTATGTGGCGTGGGGGATGTATCATCCGCAGTATTTTCCTTAATGATATAGCTGCTGCTTTTGAGGCGGCGGATAAGCCGAAGCATTTGTTGCTGGCTCCTTACTTCCGTGAGGAAATCAAGTCTTTGCTCCCCGGATGGAAGAATCTGGTGGCGGAGGCGATGAAGGAGGAATTGCCTGTTCCGGCTTTCTCTTCGGCTTTGAATTATTTTTATTCGCTGACTTCTGACAATTTACCTGCCAATCTGGTGCAGGCGCAACGTGATTATTTCGGTGCGCATACGTTTGAGAGGAAGGATGAGCTGCGCGGACAGTTCTTTCATGAGAATTGGACGGGACACGGAGGGGAGACGAAGTCGGGGACTTATAATGTCTGAGTACTTTTCTTTTGCCTTGATGCAAAAGAAAGGTACCAAAAGAAAAAATCAAGGCTGCACCTACGGAGCTACTCCGGCTGCATCTCCGGCTAAAGGGCAGGAACTCGCTACGCTCAAACAGCCTGCCCTTCTTCACGCCGGAGATACAGCCTCCGCTTGACGCTCCTTCGGTGAGGCCGGGAGACCGTTCGGATGGTAAGTTGTAGGTGGGGGTAGTAGTGGGTGTGTGGGTGATTATGCGTTAGGGCGGTTGGTTGAGATTGGTCGGTTTGTCGGTTGGTTGAGGCTGGTCGGTTTAGGTGCGGTGATGGATGGATAAAAGGTAAAAAGTTAAAAATACGACGATGGATAAATTTGCAATGATTATTTTTGGTGCTTCGGGCGACTTGACTAAACGCAAGTTGATGCCTGCATTGTACTCTCTGTATCGGGATAAACGGCTGACGGGGAGTTTTACTGTTCTGGGAATTGGGCGTACTGTCTATTCTGATGAAGATTACCGTTCATATATACTTGGGGAGTTGCAGCAGTTTGTAAAGGCTGAAGAGCAGAATTTGGAGCTGATGTCTTCTTTTGTGTCTCATTTGTATTATTTGCCGATGGATCCTGCGAAAGTGGAGGGATATTCGCAGTTGCGGGAGCGTTTGGTAGAGCTTACGAAGGAGGTCGATCCGGATAATTTGTTGTTCTATCTGGCTACTCCGCCTTCGCTGTATGGGGTGGTGCCTTTGCATTTGAAGGCGGCCGGGCTGAATACTCCTCATTCTCGTATTATTGTTGAGAAGCCATTCGGGTATGATCTGGAGTCGGCGCTTGAGTTGAATAAGATTTACTCTTCTGTGTTTGATGAGCATCAGATTTATCGTATCGATCATTTTCTAGGCAAGGAGACGGCGCAGAATGTGCTTGCTTTCCGTTTCGCCAATGGTATTTTTGAGCCGTTATGGAATCGTAATTATATTGATTATGTGGAGATTACTGCTGTAGAGAATCTGGGTATTGAGCAGCGTGGAGGTTTTTACGAGACGGCGGGGGCTTTGCGGGATATGGTGCAGAATCACTTGATTCAGCTCGTAGCCCTTACGGCTATGGAGCCGCCGGCGGTATTCAATGCGGATAATTTCCGGAATGAGGTAGTGAAGGTTTATGAGTCGCTGACTCCGCTTACGGAGACGGACTTGAATGAACATATCGTTCGCGGACAATATACGGCTTCGGGCAATAAGAAGGGGTATCGTGAGGAAAAGGGAGTGGCTCCCGACTCGCGAACGGAGACTTATATTGCGATGAAGCTGGGCATCAGTAACTGGCGTTGGAGCGGGGTACCGTTCTACATCCGTACCGGTAAGCAGATGCCGACGAAGGTGACGGAAATTGTCGTTCACTTCCGCGAGACGCCCCATCAGATGTTCCGCTGTTCCGGCGGTAACTGTCCGAGGGCTAATAAGTTGATCCTTCGTTTGCAACCAAACGAGGGTATTGTGCTGAAGATCGGAATGAAGGTTCCGGGTGCAGGTTTCGAAGTCCGTCAGGTGACGATGGATTTCAGTTACGCACAGTTGGGCGGCGTGCCGAGTGGTGACGCTTATGCCCGTCTGATTGACGACTGCATTCAGGGAGATCCGACCTTATTTACTCGAAGTGATGCTGTAGAGGCTTCCTGGAACTTCTTTGATCCGGTCTTACGTTATTGGAAAGATAATCCGGACGCACCTTTGTACGGCTATCCGGCAGGTACGTGGGGACCTCTCGAAAGTGAAGCTATGATGCACGAGCATGGGGCAGACTGGACCAATCCGTGTAAGAATTTAACAAATACAGACCAATATTGCGAACTATGAGACTATCTGTTTTCCCGTCGTCTATGGAGACAGCCCGTTCGTTGATATTCCACTTGGTGGATATCATGAATGCTGAACCGGACAAAACGTTCAACATAGCAGTGAGTGGTGGCAGCACTCCCGCCTTGATGTTTGATTTATGGGCAAATGAATACGCTGATATTACTCCTTGGAAGCGTATGAAACTTTATTGGGTAGACGAACGTTGCGTTCCTCCCGAAGATTCTGATAGTAATTATGGAATGATGCGTTCCCTGCTTTTGGGGATAGTGCCCATTCCTTACGAAAATGTATACCGCATTCGTGGTGAAGAGAAACCGGCAAAAGAAGCAGCCCGCTATTCCGAACTTGTCAGCCGGCAGGTGCCCAAGAAGAATGGCTGGCCCGAATTTGACATTGTGCTGTTGGGAGCGGGAGATGACGGACATACTTCCTCTATCTTCCCCGGACAGGAGGCTTTGCTCTCTTCCGACCAGATTTATGTGACCAGCACTCATCCCCGCAACGGACAGAAACGCATTGCAATGACCGGATTCCCGATTCTGACTGCCCGCCTTGTTATTTTTCTGATTACCGGAAAAGCGAAGGCGGAAGTGGTGGAAGAAATCTGCCACTCGGGAGATACGGGACCGGCGGCTTATATAGCGCATCATGCGGAGAATGTCGAACTCTTTATGGATGCCGGAGCCGCGATGTATGTGCGGAATGACTGAAAAGAGAGAGACAATATAAAGACAAAGTATATTATATATAAGAAGAGAGAGTAACATTGGAGAAGAGAGAAGCTCACGGGGTCGAAGCCGGGAGCTTCTTGCCTATGTAGCCATTCGGTTTTGATTCGGTTTTATCACCGGATATATCTTATGGGCGAAACTAAAAAACTAAAATTAAACGAATATGAATCCATTTCAAAATTCGTTTGGCGGTCATATGCCCCACGATGTTGCTGGAAAACAGGGAGAGAATGTAATATTTATAGTCTATAACCTGACAGATTCCCCCGATACGGTTGATAAAGTAAAGGATGTATGTGCCAATTTCTCGGCAATGATCCGTAGTATGCGCAATCGTTTTCCTGATATGCAATTCAGTTGCACGATGGGATTTGGGGCTGATGCGTGGACGCGGCTTTTCCCCGATAAGGGTAAACCGAAAGAGTTGAGTACTTTCTCCGAGATAAAAGGGGAGAAGTATACAGCTGTTTCCACTCCCGGTGATTTGTTGTTCCATATTCGGGCGAAGCAGATGGGGCTGTGTTTCGAGTTTGCTTCTATCCTTGATGAGAAGCTTAAAGGGGCTGTGGTGTCTGTTGATGAGACGCATGGATTTCGCTATATGGATGGTAAGGCGATTATCGGCTTTGTGGACGGTACGGAGAATCCTGCTGTCGATGAGAATCCCTATCATTTTGCGGTGATAGGCGAGGAGGATGCGGATTTTGCAGGAGGCAGTTATGTGTTTGTGCAGAAATACATTCATGATATGGTTGCGTGGAATGCGCTTCCGGTGGAACAGCAGGAAAAGGTGATCGGACGTCATAAGTTCAATGATGTGGAGCTGTCGGACGAAGAGAAGCCGGAGAATGCGCATAATGCTGTGACCAATATCGGTGATGATCTGAAGATTGTACGTGCCAATATGCCGTTTGCCAATACTTCGAAGGGGGAGTATGGTACGTATTTTATTGGGTATGCTAGTACATTCAGCACGACTCGCCGGATGTTGGAGAATATGTTTATCGGCAGTCCGGCGGGCAATACCGACCGCTTGCTCGATTTCAGTACGGCAATAACGGGGACGCTTTTCTTTGTGCCGTCGTATGATTTGCTAGGCGAGTGGGGTGAGTAAATCACCGGACGGTGCGAACTAGATAAAACGTGGTGGGAAGTTCGGAAAAGATGGTTATGTTTTCCGGATTTCCCACCACGTTTTACTCTTTGAACTCTGTTTCTTTTTGTACTTTCTTCCGAATTTCATGAAATAAAGGGGAAAAAGTGAGAGGAGTGAGAGAGGATTTCTAACATTCGTATTTTTTTTAGAGAAATATAGAAAGTAGAAATAAAGAAATAAAATAGAAAAAGTTTCAAGCCGTC
>ENA-UESH01001974-UESH01001974.1-human-gut-metagenome-genome-assembly--contig:-NODE-1974-length-12747-cov-4.032518_pt1 | contig 12747 bp, 8 predicted proteins | sample MGYA00243001_ERZ508002 | MGnify/ENA primary metagenome ERZ508002 (study PRJEB26167, sample SAMN06115447) | human gut metagenome | host: Homo sapiens | place: China:Anhui | collected 2015-08-07 | study... | reverse complement strand
CTTTAAAATGTTTCATAATATAAGTATTGTTAAGTGAGTAATCTGTTATTTTTAACCTCTGATATGTTGTCTTTTCACAACAATGTCGGCAAACCAATTATATAAATCATTATCTTCTTTATAGGAAGAAGTTGCCAGGTCATAAACCATGCAGTCTCCAATATAATAAGCTAATGGAATATCATAGAGTGCTCCATATTTTTCATAGGCTTCCATGTACTCATGTAGTCTATCCGCTCTATAGTCCGGGCTTTTCTTTAGTGCTCGTTCATCAAACTCGACTTCCAGATACATCCCTTTTTCTTTGGCAAATTCACAAACTGTCTTCAGGTGCATCGAATCTGGTTTTTGCTCATAAAAGAAATAGTTGGGTTGCTGGTAAGCTACATCAAATTTTAGTTCTTTCCATTCTCCATGCCCATCCGACCCCCAATATGGAATCCAATAGAATTTATAACCCAATGAACGCATATATGCGCCTATTTCATTCAAAATTGTCCGGCTATTGGTGGCTTCTTCCGCTATCCAATAGAACCCATCCAGAGATATATTTTCGAATTGAGCCTTCTTAAAGCGGTCTATCGCATAGTCAATATACCATTTACAAGCATTTATACGATCTGCCTCATTAGAGAAATCAAGCTGCCTACCGTTAAGCTCTCCCCAATCTTTTTGGTTAGGGACAGGCTCTGGCAATGTCAGAACAACCTTACGCGCATGCCGGGGAGCTCCTATTTCTTTTTTTACATCGTCAATACAGCTTTCAATAGCATCCAAAGCTTTACCTTTCTGAAAATACTTATCGCACAAGCCTTTCCATTCACTTTTCCTAGCGGACATGGGCTCATAATAGGAAGCAAAACTACGCCCTTTTCCATCCTTGAATTCTAAAAATAAGAAGCCGTCAAACATCCAATGTAAATCACCTTTTTTATCTCTGTAGGCAACATTTTTCATACATTGTTCTTCATTCCATTCTGTCTGGCGATGTGCACCTCCATAGTACATCAGTACCATATCGGCTATAACACCATTTTCTTTTATGATTGGTTTCTTTCTACTGCTGGCACAAGAAATAGCCAGCAGTAGAAAGAAAGAAAACATAACCAAACTTTTGTTCATATAGCCCATATTTATTTCTCTCCTCTAGCCTTTTGCCTTTTAGAAATCATGGTACACAATTCATTATACAAAGCTCGGTCTTCTTCGTATATAGAGCTTTTTAAGGAATACACCATGCAGTCACTTTGATAATAAGCTATAGGGAAAGATTTGATAATTCCATAAGAATCAAAAGCGCGTAAATAATCACGTAATCTGTCAGCCCGGTAATCTTGACTGTTCTTTTTCAATGCTCTTTCATCAAATTCCATTTCCAGAGCCATATTCTTACTTTTCGCATAGCTAATGACTCTGTCGAAATAGCTTGTATAATCAGGCTTTTGAGCGGGAAAGAAGTAATTTGGTTGTAGGAAAGCAGCATCAAATTTCATACTTTCCCATTCTCCCATACCATCAGTGCCCCAATAAGGAATCCAATAGAATTTTAGATTTTTTGATTTTATATAGTCTGCAACTTGAGGAAGATAGTGCCGATTATCCGTTAATTGTTCTGCTACGAAATAAATGCCATCCAAAGATAAATAATTTAAATTGGCTTCATTAAACTTCTGAATAATGTAATCAACATACCATGAGCATGCGCTGACACAATCAAGTGTTAACGAAAAGTCCATAGCTCTTCCTGATATTTCTCCCCAATCTTTCTGGTCTTTATATGCAGCAGGCATACTGATTATAAGCCTGCGCTTATATTTAGGAGCCCCTAAACGCGTAGCCGACTTTGACAGGATAGAATTTAAGCGAGCGATAGGACCGTCTGCCGCAAAATATTTGTCAACCAATCCCTGCCATTCGGTTTTCCGAGCTCCTAATCCGCCCAGGCCATTTTCAAAATTGCGACCCTCTCCTGTATGTGTTTCCAAAAACAAGAAAGAATCAAAAAGCCAGTTCTCTTTTCCTGCTGGGTCTGTATAAGTGACATTTGCCTGCAATTCTTCTTCTGTCCACCTGGTAGCGCGATGAGAACCACCATAATATAGTAGTGATATATCGTGTACAGGTCCATTCTGCATCACTCCGCCACCTATAGATTCCGGGAGATAGTTTCCAACAATGAGATACCGATAATCTTCACCCTTATCAAGTCAAATGTGTTAGAAGTAGAAGATGGAGATTTCATCGTAACGCCAGACGCCAATTCAAGTTCCACAGGAATAGCTGTAGGTGTGCTCCCTATTGGAAAATCAATAGATATTTTATTCATTTCGTTATCAATCCGAATGCTAGTAGGACGCAAATCCCCTCCCACTGTGACCCCGGTAACAAAATCGGTAAAATAGTCATGTTTCACTTCCTCCTTATCATCATCTGTACAAGACAAGAATAAAGGAAATAGAGCTAATAGTAATATTATATTTTTCATAAATAATATCATATTAGAATTTAGAATGTTACATTAATACCGGCTACAAATGAACGGCTCTTCGGATAAGCTGCATAATCAATACCCGGAGTCATTGCATTCTTTTTACTGCTTGTATCTACTTCTGGGTCTGGACCTGAATAGCTAGTCAAACAATAAAGATTATAACCTGTTACATAAATACGCACATTCTGCATAAAAGCTTTCTTAACCCAAGCCTTCGGGAATGTATCTCCGATAGTAATATTATTGACTCTCAAGAAAGAGGCATCTTCTACTGCATAATCATTCAAATACATTGCTGTTACAGCAGCAGGATTATAAATATTAGCTCCTGTATTGAGAGCATTCAATCGTGCAATCAATCCTTCGGCACCACCATAGTAATCAACTGTTGAACTACTTGGCTTACCCAAATTCAGACCAGTTTCAGGATCAATCCAAGTATAGCGGTTATCCAAAGCAAAATCATTAACCAAGTTATATCCCTTTGCAGAACCTGCACAGAATGAATTAGCTAATTTAGTACCGTTCACAATCTGATTTCCGACAGAATAGTTAAAGAAAATATTGAAATCAAAGTTTCCAATAAATCCATCAAAACCAAATCCACCTGTTAACGGAGCAACTGTATTTCCCAATTTCTGTTTAATAGGATTACCGTTTTCATCACATTCATATTTCAACTGTCCAGGATAAGGCTTACCACCGGCCATAGAATAGCTATTATCTTTAATGCCTTCACGCAATTCCCATGAAGTACCATTCAAAACCAATTCACCATTTGGATTTGTCACCGGATCGTATGCTGTATAGAAACCGTTTGTTTTATATCCCCAGATCTCACCTAAGCGACCACCCTCTTCTACACGATAGTCTTCATATTTTGCAATAGTACTACCCGACCAGTTACTGCTCTGCCATGGATTTTCTGTACTCAGTTCATCAATGCGGTTACGGTTATAAGAAATATTAAAGTTGAAGTTCAATCCCCACTTTGCCTTATCAGCCAATACAGCATTTAATGTCAATTCAACACCTTTATTAGAAGTTTTACCAAAGTTCTGATACTGGTAGCTATAACCGGTATTCGACGGAATCTCTGTTTTCATCAACAAATCTTTTGTTGTATTCCAATAAAGATCCAACGATCCAGATAAGCGGTTATTGAAGAAACCATAGTCGAAACCGATGTTACGAGTAATAGTTGTTTCCCATTTCAAGTTTGGATTATACAGGTTAGAACCATGTTCCAGCATAGCTCCACGAGTTTCATCAAAGAAAGGAGCTTTACCTGTATTACCAGCCATTGTATAAGTAGTATACATTAAGCCAGAACTGATACGGTTATTACCGGCTGTACCATAGCTTAAACGAACTTTCAGGTTAGATAACCAGTCCTGAGTGCCTTTCATGAATGCTTCATCAGACAAACGCCATGCCAAAGCAGCAGAAGGGAATACTCCCCACTGATTACCTTTTGCAAACTTACTAGAACCATCGGCACGTACCGTTACCGTTAACAGATATTTATCCATTAAAGTATAGTTTACTCGTCCAAAGAAAGACAACATATTATCTTTAGCCGAAATTGTTGTCTGAGTAGGCAAAGCTGTACCAGCTCCCATGTTAGCCAAGACTTCGTCGATAGTCATAGTGCCAGGAAATGCAACAGAAGTATTCTCGAGTGATGTTTCCTGGCTGCTGCTTACTTCATGTCCCAGCAATACATTCAGTTTATCACGTCCGTCAAACAATTTCTTATTATCATAAGTCAAGGTATTAGCATTACGCCAATTTTTAGTGATATCACGAGTCAAAACAGACTGTGGTTGTCCATTATAACCCAATTTAGAATTCTGAACAGCATCACTAGCCCAAACCTGATCTGTATTATCATACTTCCAGCCATAACCAAATTCAGAACGGAATGTCCAGTTCTTGAATGGTTTCCAGTTTAATCCAACATTATAATTTTGATTAAATGTATTTCTCTTTTTATAAGTTGCAAGCAAACGTTCTAACGGATTCTTCTGAGAAGACGTATTATTTTCTTCATCATCACTGTTTGAAGCCAAAGGATCAACAGGGCGGAAACGAGCTGCATTCGCAACAATTGAGTTAGCTGCACTCGATTCATTTGTATCTGCACCACCACTCAAACCATCTACAGTAGTGTAGCTCATACGAGCATTAAAGTCCAATGTCATCCACTGACTCAATTCTGCATTAATTTTAGCATTAATGTTATTCTTATTGAAGCCAGAGCCCAACATGATACTCTTTTCATCATTATGAGCGTAGCTTACATTATATTTTACCTGCTTGCTACCACCGCTTACATTCACATTATACTGAGCCTGATTTCCGGTACGTCCGAAAATATCATCCTGATAATCGTATCCTTCAACTGACTTCCAGATATCCATATCAGAATAGTTTCCATAATCAGTAGAACCTAATTCATGCTGATAAGCAACATAATCATAAGGACTAAGTACTTTTGTCAACTTTGTAACTTTCTTAAGACCAAAAGAAGCACCAAAATCAACTTGAGTTTTGCCTTCTGTTCCACTCTTAGTAGTTACAATAATAACACCATTAGCACCACGAGCACCATAAATTGCTGTAGAAGACGCATCCTTTAAAACATCGATACTTTGAATTTCAGATGGAGCAATATCACTAATACTTGAAACAGGGAATCCATCAACAATATATAAAGGAGAGTTATCCTGAGACAAAGAACCACCACCACGAACACGAATCTTCACATCTGCATCAGGTGAACCTTCGGTTGTTGTAATGTTTACACCTGCCAATTTACCAGTCAAAGCTTCAGTTGCACTAGAAACAGGAACAGCAGCGATATCTTCAGCACTGACAGAGGCAACAGAACCTGTCAAATCGCGCTTGTTAACCGTACCATAACCGATAACTACAACTTCTTCCAATGTTTCTGTATCTTCTTCCAAGATTACATTCAGTTGTTTTTGTCCTTCATACTTTACTTCCTTGTTCTTAAAACCAATGTAAGTAAAAGCAATGACATCAGACTTTTTCACTCCGCTAAGTGAGAAATCACCATCTATACCAGTTATAGTACCATTTGTAGTACCTTTCACTACAACGTTGACACCAATCATTGGTTCACCGTTTTTGTCCTTTACAATACCTTGCACCTGCAATCCCTGAGCAAAAGATGCAAGACAAAGCATGCTCATGATGAGCAAAGAAACAACGTTCCTTATTCTCTGTTGATAATACATAAAAAATGCGTTTAAAGATAATATTAAAAATTAGTTTGCAAATATCTCTTTAACACACATTTTTTATGTATAAATTTTGATTTTAAAAACGTAAAAATTGTTCTATTAGTACAAATCCCATGTATTCGAGAAAGTATAGAACTCAGATTTCACCAGCATCTTAACATCTTTATCAGATAATTGCCGTGCCCAACTTACACGCTGGCTTATATCAGCTCCTTCTCCCGTGTTCTTATACTCTGCATAACGAGCTGTCTTTTCGTTTTTAGGATTTCTCCAATTATCCCAACCAGCTTTTACTATATGCTTTCCTAATTCACAATTCATAAATAAAGTATAAGCGTACGGGCGCCATGGTCTTCCTAAATAAACTTTATCAACTCCCTCTTCTGCTGTTAACTTACAGTTATTAAAGATATATCCATACTTGATATTTTCAGGAGTCGATGCAGCTGTAACATAAGAATTTGCCTTACTGTGTATCGTACAATTCTCAAACCATGCAGTTGACGGTCCAAATATGAAATCGGTCGTTCCTTCGATATAACAATCTTCAAAATAAAGTCGAGTACCTGCAACTCCTGTATAGACAGTATCCTGATTACCCAAGAAACGGCAGTTAATAAAACGCAGACAATCTCCTTCTGTATGTAAAGCTACAGCCTGACCTAATTTAGGCGCATTGTTTTCTATCGTTATATTCCGAAAAGTTATATGGTTTCCTTCTACTTTGACTGTATATGTACGGAAGGTACCCATATTATTCATATTGGCATGATCTGCATTAGTTATAATCGTATTTTGCACATCCTCTCCTATGATTTCAACATTTTGCAGCCATGAAGGAATAATCAATTTTTCTTTATACGTACCCTTTTTTACATATATCTTTACATCAAAATCCATAAAAGCACGAACACTCTCCAAAGCCTCTGCTATCGTAGAATAATCGCCTGTCTTATCTTGAGCAACAACCAGCTCCCTAGGCTCAGCGAAACGTCGTTTTTCCTTAGGCAATCCTTCCCATTCCAAGCTGGCCAAAATAAAAGGTCCCACAGCTTTCGGGTCATTATCACGTACAAGTTCATTTATATAATAAGAATAATCTCCCATTCTGTAATTCTTTCCCCCTAATCCAGCAACAGCACATGCCTTTGTGATGGAAACAAGACCATTCTCATCAACTTTTATAAACTCATTCAAAATACCCTCATAGCCTTTACGGGCTACAGCAAAATATGATGAAGGTATATATCCCTTACGAACGGCCTTAAACAGAGAATAAACGAACATGCTGGAGCATGAAGACTCCAGATAGTTTCCAGGTTCTCCACTTTTATCCATAACCTGATACCACAAACCTTCCGGACTCTGATACTTTTTCAGAGTCTTTGCTATCTGATTCAAAATAACCAATACAGAATCACGTCCCGGCTCATGCAAAGGTATAAAATCAAGATTATCAACTATAGCCATTGTATACCACCCTAAAGCACGTCCCCAGCAATGTTGTGACTGACCGGTTGTTTTATCTGCCCATTTTTCTCGCTTGCTTACATCACATGCATGACGGAACAGTCCATTTGACGGATCATAGGTGTGACGTGCAACAATCTTTATCTGATTTATCACTTCCTGATAGGCATGCGGATCATTATTTCTATAAGCATATTCAGCAAGAAACGGCGTCCCCATATAAAGCCCATCCAGCCACATTTGATTAGGATAAACTTTTTTATGCCAAAAACCGCCATCTTCATTACGAGGCTGACCATCAAACTGCAGTCTCAACAGATTTAAAGCCTTTTTATATTTTTCATCCTTAGTCTGCTCATAAATCCGGAAAAGCATTTTCCCCGAATTTATACGGTCTAAGCTATAATCTGTCAACTTATATTTCTTTATTGTCCCATCCTCATTTACCATTGTATCTGCATACGCCAGCGCATAATCATAAAATTTCGAATCGCCATATCGATCATACACATCCATCATAGCCCCCAATTCTAATCCATGGCAATAATCCCATTTTAAAGAAGGCTGAAAATCTACTTGCCAAGATTCTGGATTACGTACCATTTCCGATTCGGCCATTCGTACAGACCAAGGTTTCTGTTTTTTTGGAAAATCTTCTGTAGTCTGAGCCATACTTGTAATACAAAGCATAGCTCCCAAACACCCTAATAAAATACTTCTGTTTTTCATGATTCGATAATTACTTTTATAAATACAAATATAGCCAAAAGCACGAATCCGTATGTGGATTTTCTGTGCTTAAAGGTAGATTTATTATTCACATCCTTACAATAATCGTGTACGATAACGGGAAATATTTGTTTATTTCAATAAAGTTTTGAATTAAATCATATTTCCGTTGCAAATTAAAAGAAAAGAACGTATTTTTGGTGCAATTTAAATTTATAATTAAACCTAATATCACGATTCACAGAAAGACAAAAGCAAATTATGGAACAAGTTTTTAGCTATATCATCGGTCTGGGAGCAGCGGTGATGATGCCTATTATTTTTACTATTTTGGGAGTATGCATCGGAATTAAATTCGGAAAGGCGTTAAAGAGCGGACTCCTTGTGGGAGTGGGATTCGTAGGGCTGTCTGTCGTGACGGCATTGCTCACAAGCAGTCTGGGAGATCCCCTGAAAAAAGTAACCGAAATCTACGGACTGAGCCTTGGCATTTTCGACATGGGATGGCCGGCTGCCGCATCGGTCGCATACAATACATCTGTGGGAGCTTTCATCATTCCCGTATGTCTGGCCGTAAACATCGTTATGCTTCTGACCAAAACTACAAAGACAGTAAACATCGACCTGTGGAACTACTGGCACTTTGCCTTCATCGGAGCTGTTGTATATTTTGCGTCAGACAATATATGGTGGGGATTCTTCGCTGCAATCATATGCTATATCATTACCCTGATCATGGCAGACCTGACAAGTAAACAGTTTCAGACATATTATGAAAAAATGGACGGAATATCCATTCCCCAACCTTTCTGTCAGGGTTTTGTTCCGTTTGCTGTAGTGATAAACAAGGCTCTCGACAAAATCCCGGGATTCGAAAAACTGAACATTGATGCGGAAGGCATGAAAAAGAAATTCGGTATCATGGGCGAACCGCTATTCTTGGGAGTCATTGTAGGATGTGGTATCGGAGCACTTGCATGTGAAAACACTCAGGAACTTGTAAACAATATCCCTTCCATTCTGGGACTCGGTATCAAGATGGGAGCTGTAATGGAACTTATTCCACGTATCACTTCGCTGTTCATTGAGGGATTACGTCCTATTTCGGATGCAACCCGTGAGCTCATTGCACGCAAGTTCAAGAATGCGGCAGGGCTGAACATCGGTATGAGTCCGGCACTGGTTATCGGACATCCTACTACACTGGTAGTCTCACTGCTGCTGATTCCGGTAACACTGTTCCTTTCTGTTGTCCTGCCGGGTAACCAGTTCCTTCCGCTGGCATCACTTGCAGGTATGTTCTATCTGTTCCCTGCTGTCCTGCCTGTTACAAAAGGCAACGTACTGAAAACCTTCATTATCGGACTGGTTGCACTGATTGTGGGACTTTACTTTGTAACCGATCTTGCGCCGTTCTTTACACAGGCTGCTCAGGATGTCTTTGCCAAGACCGGAGATTCGGCAGTGAAAATACCCGAAGGATTCCAGGGAGGAGCACTCGACTTCGCTTCAAGCTTGTTCTCATGGATCATTTTCCATCTGGTATATAACTTTAAAATCGTCGGTTCAGCTGTTCTGGTAATCTGTACACTGGCACTTGCCATTTTCAACAGAAGACGGATTATTAAGGAAAGCCGACAGGGATAAGTCAAAAGAATCAATATAAAACAATATAAAATCAAGAAAATTATGAAAAAGTTAGCTCTTGCAATGATGTTTGGCGCAGCAGCCGTTAGCGCAAACGCCCAGATTTCCAGCGTACAGATGCAGGTTGCATGTAACCCGCAGGACGTGAAAACATACGACACACAAAGATTGCGCAGCAGCTTCATGATGGAAAAGGTCATGGTCGCTGATGAAATCAATCTTACCTATTCTATGTACGACCGGTTCATCTTTGGAGGTGCAGTTCCTGTAAACAAAGAACTGACACTGGATACAATCGATCAGCTGAAAGCTCCTTATTTCCTGTTCAACCGTGAGCTGGGAATTATCAATATCGGAGGAGAAGGTATCGTAACAGTGGACGGCAAAGAATATGCGCTCAATTTCAAGGAAGCTCTTTATGTAGGAAGAGGCAATCAGAAAGTTACCTTTAAAAGCAAAGATGCATCAAAACCGGCAAAATTCTATTTGAATTCAGCCATTGCTCACAAGGCTTACAAGACACAGCTTGTCACACTTGACGGACGCAAAGGTTCCCTGAAGGCTAATTCATTTGCAGCTGGCAAAATGGAAGAAAGTAATGACCGTGTAATCAACCAGCTGATCGTAAGCAACGTTCTGGAAGAAGGTCCTTGCCAGTTACAGATGGGATTGACAGAGCTGAAGCCGGGAAGCGTATGGAATACAATGCCTGCACATACCCACTCACGCCGTATAGAAGCATATTTTTATTTTAACCTGACTCCGGGCAACATGATCTGTCACCTGATGGGAGAACCTCAGGAAGAAAGACTGGTATGGCTGGCCAACGAACAGGCTATTATGTCGCCGGAATGGTCTATTCATGCAGCTGCCGGAACAAGCAACTACATGTTTATCTGGGGAATGGCCGGAGAAAATCTCGACTATGGAGATATGGATAAAATCTCATACACAGAAATGAAATAATCCAGTTTTCATATAATCATCTATTTATCATTCTAAATGTTGTGGTTCTTAACCATTTACATAACTCAAATTACATACCACACATTTAGAATGATAGTTTTTTGACAAACAAATTTAAATTGGGCAGGCAAATTTTTAGGAACACAAAGAAACACTTTCAGTAGAGCCAAAACCCATAGAAAAACATTATTAAACTTTATATCATGAATACATTTCGAAAAGCAGATGAAAAAATGACAAACTTCAGATGGGTTATTTGTGGAATGTTATTTTTTGCAACTACAGTAAACTATCTTGACCGACAGGTTCTTTCTCTAACCTGGAAAGATTTTATCGCACCAGAATTTCACTGGACAGACTCCAACTATGGAGATATCACAGCTATATTTTCAATTGTATATGCCATAGCAAATCTTTTTGCCGGACGTTTTATTGACTGGATGGGTACCAAAAAAGGATATCTCTGGTCTATTTTCATTTGGTCAGCAGGAGCCTGCCTCCACGCATTATGCGGCTGGGCAACTGAGGTAACCTTAGGTATTCACAATGCAACAGAAATGCTTTCTGCCACAGGAGCCGTAGCATCAACTATCGCAATCACCAGTGTATACTATTTTATTGCAGCACGTATTGTTTTAGGAGCAGGTGAAGCAGGTAACTTCCCCGCAGCCATAAAAGTAACAGCAGAATATTTCCCTAAAAAAGACCGTGCTTTCTCTACTTCGATATTCAATGCCGGTTCTACCATTGGAGCATTGATAGCTCCCGTAAGTATTCCTCCTTTGGCACGTTATTTCCAAAGTATAGGTGTAGGAAACGGTTGGGAAATGGCATTTGTTGTAATCGGTGCTTTAGGTTTTGTTTGGATGGGATTATGGATGTTCCTATATAAGAAACCAAATGCTAATCCACATGTAAACGCAGCTGAATTAGCATATATTGAGCAAGACAACAATGAGCAAGAAGCAAAAAGCTCAGACTCACAGACTACAAACAGTGATTTTGACAATCAGAAAATTTCTTTCCTCCAGTGTTTTAAATTCCCTCAGACATGGGCTGTATTCTTCGGTAAGTTCATGACAGATGGTGTATGGTGGTTCTACTTATTCTGGACACCTGCTTATATCTCAGACGTGTACGGTTTCTCTTCTGATACTGCTACCGCTCAGATGCTTATCTTTGTACTATATGCCATCACAATGCTTTCTATATACGGAGGAAAATTGCCAACCATTATCATCAATAAAACAGGCAAGAACCCATATGTAGCACGTATGCAAGCGATGTTTATCTTTGCTTTATTCCCGTTGTTAGCTCTATTTGCTCAACCATTAGGAAATTATTCATATTGGTATCCGATTATTATTATAGGTATTGCAGGTGCAGCCCATCAGTCATGGTCGGCTAATATCTATTCTGTAGTAGGTGATATGTTCCCAAAGAGCACTATTGCTACCATCATCGGAATCGGTGGTATGGCAGGAGGTATCGGTTCATTCTTTATCAACATGGGCTCAGGACGACTGTTCGACTATGCAGCCGAAACCAATATGGTGTTTATGGGCTTTGAAGGTAAAGCAGCCGGCTACTTCATCATCTTCAGTATATGCGCAGTAGCTTATCTGATTGGATGGATAATCATGAAAATATTGGTTCCGAAATATAAACTGGTTAAGGTTTAATTAATTCAGGAATTAAGATAGTTCAACTCCCCTTTACATTCAGACGTTTAAAGAACAAAAGGAAAAACGTGAAGAATGTAAAGGGGAGTTTTGTTGTTCTTTCGCTTTAAACAACGTGAAATTACCTCCAACATTTGTTCAGAAAAAATTATTTTTAGTACAAACCTTGATATCTTTTGTACAAAAGATCAGGCAAATAACTGCATGTTTTTTAAAAACAACATGATAATATATGTATTATTTGACATTTATAGTTATTGTGGTTTACTAAAAAGAAGTAGAAAGCTTTAAAGGAAAGGGTTACATAAAAGAGTACCCTGTCTTTGTTCTTTTTTGAATGAAGCATTATCTATAAAATTAATTCAGACACTGAATAAATTATAGTTAAATATTATTCTTTTCGTGCATAATATATTTTATCGGATAGCAAATGTCCAACTCTTCTATCACGAGAAAAATCACCACGTAAAAATGTACACATATACAATTTTCC
>ENA-UESH01001957-UESH01001957.1-human-gut-metagenome-genome-assembly--contig:-NODE-1957-length-12832-cov-4.252136_pt1 | contig 12832 bp, 10 predicted proteins | sample MGYA00243001_ERZ508002 | MGnify/ENA primary metagenome ERZ508002 (study PRJEB26167, sample SAMN06115447) | human gut metagenome | host: Homo sapiens | place: China:Anhui | collected 2015-08-07... | reverse complement strand
GGCATGAAGAACTCGTCCAAGTCTCTTCGTTCATACATTCTCCGTTTTCCACATTGGCATTCTGGAAATCTTCCGAAGAGACCACTACGTCCCCCTTGGTATAAATAGCCTTACCAGGTCCGTAACCGGTCACCACTACCCCTGCCTGGTTTGCCATCGTCAATTGGGTGGCCGGGTCTCCCAAACAAGAATTCAACACAACCAAACAAAAGGCCAAAACGCCATATAATACTGTTTTTCTCATTTCCATATACAAATTTGAAGTCGTATTTATCTTCCTCTCTTTATGGAGGAAACGCACAAAGGTACGAAAAAAAGGTTTATACGACAAAAGCCGGAAGATTAATCACACTCATAAAAGGAAAGCATGAATCGAGGCGGAGCTCATCCCACCCACAGATTCATGCCTCTTTTCCTAATTATTATGGCAAAATAATTAAAAACAAGTAAATAGCTACGGGAAACGGAAATAAAGAAAGGCAAAAGCCTACGGCTTCACAGTTCTCTTCCGGCCTATCCTCGAAGCCGTCGAAAAAATATGCGTTGCAGGTCTTCTGACTTACTTCCGGTATGAGCGCCTTCCCAACTCGCGTCAGTGGCATAAAAGAATTGCCCAATCCGTTTTGAAGCTTACAGCAGCGGGACTGTCCGGGATTTGCACCCGATTCCCTTTTAATCCTTTTCCGCAGATTGCGAAGCAGGAACAATGCATGGGACAAATATAAAGATATTTTCCATATATTTCTCATCTTCTTACAGAAAAAAGCTGAAACCGACTCCAGACCCGTTAAGCTTTGCGGTAAGCCTCGACAGCTTCCTGAACGGAGCCGTACATCAACAGCAGATGGCGGGATTGGTTATAGGGAAGATTCAATTCCTCGGCAACCATGCGGGTTCCACGGTCTATAAGTTTCTGATTGGTGAGCTGCATATTGACCATCCGGTTTCCTTTAACCCTACCCAATCGGATCATAACGGAGGTGGAGATCATGTTCAGGATCATTTTCTGCCCCGTGCCGGATTTCATACGGGAACTGCCAGTGACAAACTCCGGCCCGACAATCATTTCGATTGCGACATCGGCCTCCATCGCCATCGGTGAATCTGGATTGCTGGAAATGGAGGCGGTCAGGATACCCTGTTCACGTGCTTTGCGAAGGGCACCGATCACATAAGGAGTCGTCCCGGAAGCAGCAATGCCGATCACGGTATCCTTCGTATTAACCCGGTGCTCCAGCAATTCCTGCCAGCCGCGTTCCTCATCGTCTTCAGCATTCTCCACAGGATTCCGGAGGGCAGTATCGCCACCAGCTATCAAGCCGACAATCAGTGTGGAAGGCATCCCAAACGTCGGGGGGATTTCGGAAGCATCCAAAACTCCCAACCGCCCGCTGGTTCCGGCTCCCAGATAAAAGATCCGTCCGCCCTGCTTCATGCGGGGAACGATCTGCAAAACCAATTCTTCTATTTTGGGGATTGTCTCTCGGACAGCCAACGCCACTTTCTGATCTTCCGTATTGATATCTTCAAGCAAGTCCCGGACGGACTTCCGTTCCAGGTCGTTATAGAGAGAATTCTGTTCCGTTATCTTAATGAATGACATAGCTTATTACAATTTACACGTTGCAAAGCTACTAAAAATATCACATTTACATGTCGGTAAACTTCAAGCAAACAGGCTTACTAACCCGGATGTCTTTTCCCGTATCTTTCAACAAACCGCTTTGCTTGTCTATTTCGTAAACCTGCACGATATGACTATCCCGACAAGCGCAAAGCAGGAACTTGCCGTTGGGGGTGATGACGAAATTACGCGGATGAATGCCGGTCAGCTGATAACCAATCTTTGTCAATTGCCCGTTTTCCAGATCGATAGAAAAAATCGCGATACCGTCACCTTTCAGACGGTTAGAGGCATATAGGAAACGACCGTCCGGTGTGATGTGTATATCGGCACTACCGGAGACATGTAACGTATCGGCTTCTACAAACCGGACCGGGGTCAGGTTGCCCTTGTCGTAATACATGAGAGCGACGCGGCCCGAAAGCTCGCTAATCAGGTAAGCCCATTTCCCGTTCGGATGAAAAACCGTATGGCGCGGACCTTCTCCCACCGGCAAACTAAAAGAGGCAGGCGTCCCTTCCCGCAAACTCAAGCCTTTATCGGAAGCAACGATCTCGTATTTATAAATCCGGTCCGTTCCCAGATCGTTGGCATACAGATAGTTCTCATCCGGAGAAGCGTACACGCAATGCAGATGCGGGACCGCCTGGCGTTCGGCCCCCGGTCTTCCTCCTTCATACGCATATACTTCAGCCGGTAGCAAAGCTCCATCGGCCGAGATGGAGAAAACACTTATGCTTCCGCCGTTGTAGTTGGCCGTGACAGCCATCCGGTGTTTACTGTCCACCCAGATATAGCAGGGAGCGCTCCCATCCGTATGCTGCTCGTTCAGCAAAGAAAACGTCCCGGTTTGCTTGTCAAACGAATAGGCACATACTTTTGCGTCCGGCACAGCAGTTTCACTTACCGAATAGACAAACTTGCCATCCCGGCTCACTGTCAGATAAGAAGGGTCCTGAATGCCCGACAGGCTTTTCACCGGCACAGCCGTCCCTTTCTCCACATCGAAGCGAAACAGATTTATACCAGGGTCTGTAGCATCCGCATACGATCCGACAAACAAAAACAATTCACTATCCTTTTGCATACACGATGTTATTGCCATAATTAACACCCCCGCTAAAAAATACTTTAAATTCGACATACATGCATTATTATTAACCGGGAAACGTATTTACTTCCCGCATTTATCTTTCAACCATTCAATACGTTCCGACTGCTGTTCCGGATATGTCCAGTGACCGGTTTCGAGGTAATGATGCAAGTCCTTCACTCCCGGAATAACATTGTAGGCCGAATACATGGATGTCGGAGGACAAGTCACATCATTATATCCCCAGCTATACCAGCCCGGAGCATTCACCCGGCGGGCAAAATTCACGACATCAAAGTAAGCGAGCGTTTCCACTTCGTTTGCCACAGGCTGCGCATTCCGGTAGTAATGCGGCCAGCCTCCCGCACGTTTATGCAGATAGCCGGCATAATCGCACAAGGCCGGATAGAAAGCAGCAAGAAACTTGATACGCGGGTCTAGTCCGGCCGTGACAATAGACAAGGCTCCTCCCTGGCTTCCACCGGTCACACCGACTGTATTTCCATCAAACTCAGGCAAAGAATAGAGGAAGTCCACAGCCCGCACGCAACCGAGATAGACCCGTTTGTAGTAATGCGTATCGCGATTATTCTTGTTCATTGCATTATATCCGTTCAATGCTCCAGCAGCCAAGTTGTTATACACTTCCTGCGGCATCGTCACAGGAACACCATGTATTCCAATCTCCAACGTAATGATATCTTCTCCCAAATTGAATCCGTTATAAGGACGTATGCCCGCTCCTGGAACCTGGAGGACCGCCGGATATTTACCAGTTTTCTTCGGTACAATCAGAATGCCATATATACGGGAACCGGGGCGTTCATTCTGGAAACTGACATGATAGACATTCTGCGTAGAAGTGCATCTTTCCGGCAACAAAGTCATCTTGGGATCTAGCGGCTGCTTACGGGCTTCAGCGATCGCACCGGTCCAGAAAGCATCAAAATCTTCCGGATTGACCGTCGTCGGCCGAATCCTCGTTTCATCCACGCCAACTGTCGCCATCCCTTCATACTTCCGTCCGTCCACTTTGGCCGTCACCCTGCAACGCAAGAATCCGGGTTCATTCATCTTCGCTTTCAGTATCGTTTTTCCATCCGCCAAACGAACGTCTTTCTTTACAACCGTCGGAAAATATTCCGGTCCCAACTCATAATCGACAACTACATCTTTCAACAAATTCTCATTCTTGAAAACCTGTACCGTAAACTTGACTTCTTCCTTCGCCTTGCATTTCCAATCGATACGATCAGGCGAAACCACCACATTGACCAACTTCTGGGCTGGTTGTGCCAACACCAACGCACAATTACCCAACATACCCAGAAGCAAACACAATAAGAATAAAGATTTTTTCATGATAAAAACCGAATTAGATAATTTATTATTTATAAAACACAGTGATAGTGGATCAGACCTTGAACCGGACTTTGAACGATCGTTCCTAATCGAAGCTCGAACTCACGAGCAACATCTTTCAATATATCCTGATAATACCAAGCAATGGAGCCTGTCAGATAGACAGGATGCTCCCGGTAATCATACTGCATGACATTGCGGGCAAAGAACGCCCGGAAGCTATTGTTCACCAGATCACGTATTGCAGGTTCTTCTATATGCCGGAGCAAAAAAGGAGACAGGCTTGCCAAAAAACGATTCGGGAAAGACCCTTTATAAACCTTTTCCATAATGATGGCCGGTGTCAAACCGGACTCCGCCCAAAAAGCCTCTTGCAAAGCTGCCGGCAACTGGTTCTTCAACACATCCCCAACCAACAATTTTCCAAGTACGGCGCCACTCCCCTCATCTCCCAAGACAAAGCCCAACGGAGATATGCTCTTGACAATACCCTTTCCGTCATACAGACAGGAGTTGGAACCGGTCCCCAAAATACAAGCAATGCCGGGGCTGTCTCCACAAAGGGCACGGGCGGCTGCCAGCAAATCGCTGCCGACCTCCACCGGGACCGGCAGATAGCGCGTGACAGAACGGCGTATAATCTCGTTCTTTTCCGTGAATGCACATCCGGCACCATAAAAGTAAACGGCCCCGACAGAATCGGACTCCCTTATCCGGGGAATCAGATTGTCCCTTATCTCAGCCGAGATCTCCTCTTCCGTCTGGAAAAAAGGATTAATTCCTCCTGTCCTGATCCGGTCTATCTCCCGATTGCCGGACACAATACTCCAATCCGTTTTCGTGGAACCGCCATCCGCTATCAATATCGTTTTCGCCACCATACAAAGCAAATATATTTAGTTATTTCCTTGTTTCTTCTTCCCGAATTCGGGATCGATCTTCAGGCAGGCCGTGACAAGCAACGTCACCAGGCAACATCCCATCACCCACCAGAAGAAATTCTCGTAACCCATCTGTTCCTGCAACCAGCCGGCCGCCATTCCAGGAAGCATCAGGCCCAAAGCCATAAAAGCCGTACAGATCGCATAATGTGCCGTCTTATGTTCTCCGTCGGAATAATAAATCAGATACAACATATAGGCCGTAAAGCCAAAGCCGTATCCAAACTGTTCGATAAATACGCAAATGTTGACTATCCACAAATTATCAGGCAACGCACTGCTCAAATAAATAAAGACAGCGTCAGGAAGGGAAATTGCCAACGCCATCGGCCAGATCCATTTCTTCAATCCTCCTGCCGAGGCGGCGATACCTCCCAATATTCCGCCCAATGTCAAACCGATCGTACCGATCGTCCCGTACACCAGTCCGATTTCAGCCGTCGAAAGCCCCAAGCCACCCACTTCGCGGGGATCGACCAGGAAAGGCGTTACCAATTTAGTCAACTGGGCTTCCGGAAAACGGTACAACAGCATAAACAGGATCGCGACAAAGGCTTGTTTCTTTTTGAAAAAAGAGGCGAAAGTCGCGAAAAACTCTTTTAAGATTGTGGAAGGAGTCACCGTAGCCGATGGCTTATCCCCTTTCGGCAAAGGAAGTATATACCGGTGATACAGGAACAAAGCCAAAAACAGCCCGCCTAAAATAAAGAATGTAACAGACCAGGCAAGCGGGATATTCCCCGTACTGTTTTCCAGAAATCCGGCAAACATGACCAGCACACCCTGTCCGGCAATAATCGCAATCCGGTAAAAAGTACTCCGGATACCGACGAAGAAAGCCTGTTCATGCGAATCGAGAGCCAGCATGTAAAAGCCGTCCGCCGCAATATCATGTGTGGCGGAACTGAAAGCCAGCAACCAGAATACAGCCAATGAAGCCTGGAAAAAGAACGTCGTCGGGATCGTAAACGCCACTCCGGCAAGTCCTGCCCCGATCAATAACTGCATCGTGGCCACCCACCAGCGTTTAGTCTTCAGCAAATCCACAAAAGGACTCCAAAAAGGTTTGATCACCCAGGGCAGATTCAGCCAACTCGTATAAAGGGCGATATCGGTATTTGAAACTCCCAGGCGCTTATACATAAGGACAGAGACGATCATCACCGCGACATAAGGTATTCCCTGCGCAAAATACAGGGAAGGAACCCAAAACCAAGGAGACCGTACAGATGGCTTATCAGACATAGGCTTATATGATATCATGCTTCATCTCTTATTTTCCGGATGAGCTCATTCTCCTCATCCTCCGTAATACTTACCTCTTCCCAGACCTTTTCGAGGTCTGCAAATGTCACTTTCTTAAAGTCCTTTTCCAAAGGGACGACAAATAAACCGGCCATCTCGACCGTCGCCGGGCTGATGAGAATATTGGCATCTCCCTCGGCATAATAGCAGGATGGACGCAATTCCCGCCGGGGGAAGATACAGGTAATCCAAACATCATCCTCCCTCCAGACCAACAGGTTCATCATTGGTTCGTAATCCTCCGGTCCCATCGGCATCATGTCGTATAACAACTCGAAAACGGCCGCCGCCTCACCCTTATCCCTCGACACTAGGATAAAACAGACCGGAAGGAGATCGACTGAAGCATAGAAACCAGTCCGTTCACTTTCCCAAACGACCTGTTTCGGGAAGTTCGGCCAATTTCTCACAACCGGAAACTCCTCTTTCTTTCCAGCTTGGAAATGCATATGATCCGGAGCGGAAGCACCGCATTTCGGACCATTATAGAACAAGGCATAGTCAGATAAATCCGAAACGATGTCCAGCATATCCTCGTAATAAGGCTTTATCTGTTGCTTTTCATGCCAACGCAGGGGAACGGTCAGATGGTCTTCGAAAATAGGATATGGATTAACCAGTATTTCAAACGCATCATTATACGTCACTCCCTTTTGTTCTTCCGGCCGATGGCAGAAAAAACAGGGGCGCGCCAGCAAGGATGCCTTGTCGATCTTAGCTGCGGAAGAACGAATCCGTTCCGGATTAAATTGAAGAATCGTTGTCCTGTAATCATCCTGGAAATAACGCGTCTGCACATTGGTCAAAGAACCATAATTCTCCCTTGCCAGTTTCCAATCCTGCTTTTGGTCTATCAGCAGGAATTCTATTTCTCGTTCCAAATCATTCATAAGCTTCGTGTTTTCATGGTTGCCGGCAACTTGTCCCGCAACACAAATGTAGTGAAAAAAGAATCCATAGTGAGCAAACAGCCAAAAGACCAAGAAGAAATCATTTGGGCGAATGAGCGTTCAAGGCAATCCGCGCCTGCAATTCCCAAGTACGAATACGGTCTTTGTAGGTATTATGTCCGTTCATTTTCACGACATCGAGCGCGGCATCCGAATTGTCTTCCCAGCGGCGGCAGAGGTAAAGGACATCATAGATGCGCCCGATACGCCAGGTGCGGGAGATTCGCAGCCCCAAAGCATAATCTTCTCCATAGCTTGTATTCGGAAGGTTGATCCTCCGGAGCACAGGTGTATAAAAGGCACGGGGAGCTCCCAGACCGTTGATGCGGAGCGCATTGTTACGTCCGTTTTCAAGCGTCCACTCCCGATGGTCGATGATGCCGGGCGGTATTTCGTTCATCTTGAAATCGGTCATCCGATAGGTTCCGACAACCATCGCGCAGTTCTGTTCGTAAAAAGCATCAACGATCTTCTGCAACGTATCAGGACCGCTATATACATCGTCGCTATCGAGCTGGACGGCAAACTTGCCACAAGCCGGATGATGCACACCCACGTTCCAGCAACCGCCGATCCCCAGATCGGAACGTTCCGGAACCAAATGAACCACACGTCCGTCTGCGGTATATTTTTCGATCGCTTCGGAAGTTCCGTCTGTCGAATGGTTATCCACAATAATCAGATTAAAGCGGAAGGTCGTTTTTTGTGCCAGCACGGAACGGATAGCATCTTCTATCGTACGGATACGGTGGCGGACCGGGATGATAACGGAGGCTTCCTGCTCGAAACCGCCGGCATCGAAGGTGACCGGTTCAAAGTCCGGGGCAAGATAACCGCCGACCCGTTTCAGGTAGGCCGTACAAACAGCTTCCATCTCGATCTGCACCGCCCGGTTTTTCGGATCAACATAATCGAACAACTTCTCTCCGCTCTTGCGGATATCCGTCTCCACTTCCGAGTACAAATATTCATTGACATGAACCAGTTCGGCCAGCTCCGAGACACGAAGGCGAAGGTCATACAGCCCGGCAAAACGGTAATCAGCATCCATCGCCCGGACCGCCTGCTTCAAAACGGACGAACGGAAAAACAGCAGGGAGCCGAAATCAAAATCATCACGCAAGCTTCCTTTCTGATAGTCTATGACAGGAGCCTGTTGGCTGTTGCCGTTTTTTAACAGGTAACGATCCGCATAAAGCATTCCGGCATTCGTATCGCCGGCAATAGCCAACAGGCGTTCGAAGGCGAACTGCCCCAGCTCGAATGCCGTATATTTGGTATATAACAATGTATAGGCCGTATCTGCATGTAAAGCAATCGTCCGGAAAGTAGCGGTACTGGCGGGCGAATCGATCATCAGCATCTCACACCCCTCGACCTCATCGGGAATCTTTTCCGTCGCCAACAAGTAGATATTCTTTATCCGGTCACATAGCCCCAACGCTCTTACGGTTTGCCTGGCCTGGGGTAAAGAAAGGAACGGAATGAAGCAATTTATCATTTTCATAACGTAATTAGTTGATACCGGAAACAAAAATAAGGATAAAATATGAGCTTTTGTCGGAAGAGAAAAATATCTTTGTAAGTATATCAAAAATAAAACCAAGCTGGCAGAAGACCTTCAATTATAGACGGCACAAGAGGCCTTATTTTCCCTCCTCGAAGATAAGACCTTTCATTTGTTTTCTTTCGAGAGATGACGGGGTGAGCAAAATACGACCTTCGCTTTCCGCATGTACCGGCAGGCTCTTCAATCCGCTTATCCGCGAAAGCGCCTCACTCAGCAGCCTCTCGTTCGTATCTCCGAAGGGCAACAAATCATTTCCTATAACCAGTTCCTCGATCTTCACATCCGGTTCAAAACCATTTGCATAGTCAGCTTCGTGATCGGCATTATAAATGCGTAATGTAATCGGATGCAACAGCCAGTCATATTTTTCTTTGGTTCCGAAAGTGTTGCTGCCCACCCGCTTGCCAATCGTTTTTTCTCCTATGATCGTGATGTTACTACGGGTAAGATAAGGGATCAGGCAATTGATCACGGCCTCCGAAGCAGATGCGGTCACACTTCCTGTCAGCACGTAAATGCGTTTTAAGTCCAGATTAGCATTTCCTATTTCAGAATTTTTTCTCAACAGCAAAGTTTCATCACTTTTTGATTGCTTTTCGTTATGCTCCATAATACAGAATGTCTTACCCAAAGCATCGGCCGGAGCCAGAAGAGAGGTCATCAACTGCGCACAAGTGACCAAACCTCCCTGATTATATCGCAAATCCAATATAAACTCATCCACATTTTCAGCCTTAAACCCGGCAAAGACCTGTTTCATCCGGTCGTCATAGATTGTACTTTCATCGTCCGGACCGGAAGAAAAACTGTTGTAAACCAGATAACCGACCTTCTTGCCACCCACCGTATAGACGGAATCTTTCAGAAAAGGCGTGTCTTCCACTGCACGGGAAGCTGCAACCGAAATAGTTTTTCTTTTATAAAAAGTGACCTCATTGCCTTTTCTTACCGCATCTGCCAATAAGAAAGTAGTTTCACCTCCGCTATAAAAAGCAGACAAGTTCGTCACATTCGGAGTCTCACTACCAACAGCAATAATCCAGTCCCCCCGTTCCAATCCGGCCTCGGCAGCAGAAGAGCCAGGCAAGACATATAAAACCCAGGCATAATAAAGGTTGCCGTTTTTATATGATGCAAACTCAAAACCATACGAATCGGACTCCGAAACAGATTTCGTCTCCTCTTCCTTTTTCTCTATCCGGGAAAAAGTGAGCCATCCGTCTCCGTATTTTACGCCATCCTGATCAGACAACAATGAATCGAAGAACTTATCTGGAGATTGTGAGAAGTTCAAATTTCCTTTGCCGGGCATATCCTCATTCCACAAATAGTAATCCGCCATGATCTTATAGATCCAACCATTCGTACCCTCGTCGGAGAGATCCGGAACCTCATCCTCCGTCGTACAAGACGGTACAAGCAAAAGGATAGCCAGCAATCCCGCGAGGACGGCAAAACCATTGAGCACATTGAAGTTGGCCTTCCGGTACAACAAACATTTGATGACCCAGTCAAAGCGAATAGGCCTATCCTGCAACACCCTTCTCTCCATCTCTTTCCTGATTTCCAAATCCGACTCTTCCTTTTTTGCTTTATTCACTATTACTTATGGCACAAATATAACCATTATTAATGAGTAAGCAACGAATCGAGAAGAATGTTCAAATAATAGCCATCGACAAAACGGAGGCGTTTAAATATAAAACGACCTTTTTCGCCGGAAAAGATGCAAAAACAGGGCATAAAAACGCATCCAACACAGCGGATAAACATCCCCACACCCCCGTAAAGGTCTCGCACAGACCCGGGTCTGCACCTCTCCCGCACCCGGGTCTCCATGATGGGTACACCCGGGTCTCAAGCGGCTTTGCAAGCTGTTTTTGACAAAAGAAAAGCCTGTCTTGATGAAAAAAGAAGCCGCTTTAACAGGTTTTGCACCTGTTCCCGGACGGTCCCTGTTTTTATCGTATAATTGATACACAGGATATTATCGTTTTTCTCCATGATGGTTATGACAGATGAATGGCAGTTCAAAACAGCAACTATCATGCCATAACATATTGGCTTAAACCGATATACATGTGGATATGATAGTATGATAGTTAAATCATCTTTTGCCACATCCTGATCTTGTTTTAGTTTTGCTTGTTTGTTCATATCAATACTTATAATGGTAATAAAAAAACTGCGTAACTCTCCATCGAAAGCTACGCAGTCTACTATATTATAATAAAAACTTTACAGCTATTATTCTTCACCTAACAGGATTTCCAAGATCTGAACAGCAGCCTTCGACACAGAAGTACCCGGACCAAAGATGGCGGCAACGCCCGCCTTGTACAGGAAGTCATAATCCTGTGCAGGAATAACGCCACCAGCTATCACGATGATATCTTCGCGTCCTAACTTCTTCAGTTCTTCGATCACCTGCGGAACCAAAGTCTTGTGTCCGGCAGCCAAAGAAGAAACACCCATTACATGAACGTCGTTTTCTACAGCCTGGCGGGCAGCTTCGGCCGGAGTCTGGAACAACGGTCCCATATCCACGTCGAAACCACAGTCTGCATAACCTGTAGCTACAACTTTAGCACCACGGTCGTGTCCGTCCTGACCCATCTTAGCGATCATGATACGCGGCTGGCGACCTTCTTTCTTGGCAAACTCGGCAGTCAGCTCACAAGCCTTCTGGAAGTCTGCATCTTTCTTAGTTTCTGATGAATACACGCCTGATATAGTTCTGATGATTGCTTTATAACGACCTACTACAACTTCGCAAGCATCGGAGATTTCTCCCAGTGATGCACGCAAACCGGCTGCCTTGACAGCCAGTTCCAGCAAGTTGCCTTTCTTCGTACGAACACATTCCGTGATGTCGGCCAATGCTTTCTGTACGGCTTCTTCATCACGGTTGGCACGCAGTTCTTTCAGCAGTTCGATCTGCTCGTTACGAACGGCAGTATTATCGATTTCAAGGATATCGATCGGATCTTCCTTCGGCAGACGATATTTGTTCACACCAACGATTGTCTGGATACCGGAGTCGATCCGAGCCTGCGTACGGGCAGCCGCTTCTTCGATGCGCATCTTGGGCAGACCGGTTTCGATAGCTTTCGCCATACCGCCCATGCTTTCGATCTCCTGGATCAAAGCCCAGCCTTTATGAACCAATTCGTTCGTCAGAGATTCCACATAGTAAGAACCAGCCCACGGGTCGATTTCCTTACAGATCTTTGTTTCTTCCTGAATATAAATCTGAGTGTTACGTGCGATACGTGCAGAGAAGTCTGTCGGCAAAGCGATCGCTTCGTCCAATGCGTTCGTGTGCAAAGACTGCGTGTGCCCCAAAGCGGCAGCCATAGCTTCAATACAAGTACGGCCAACGTTGTTGAACGGGTCCTGTTCGGTCAACGACCAACCAGAAGTCTGGCAGTGAGTACGCAAAGCCAGAGATTTCGGGTTCTTGGCACCGAAGCTCTTCACGATCTTCGCCCACAACATACGTGCAGCACGCATCTTGGCGATTTCCATGAAATGGTTCACACCGATCGCCCAGAAGAAGGACAGACGCGGAGCGAAAGCATCGATATCGATACCTGCATTCACACCGGCACGAAGATATTCAAGACCGTCGCAAAGCGTATAAGCCATTTCGATATCGGCCGTCGCACCTGCTTCCTGCATGTGGTAACCGGAGATGGAGATGGAGTTGAACTTCGGCATCTTCTGAGAAGTGTATTCGAAGATATCGGCAATGATACGCATGGAGAATTCAGGCGGGTAGATATAAGTGTTACGCACCATGAATTCTTTCAGGATATCGTTTTGGATCGTACCGGCCATCTCTTCCAACTTGGCGCCCTGTTCCAAACCGGCATTGATATAGAATGCCAGTACAGGAAGTACGGCACCGTTCATCGTCATGGATACAGACATCTTATTCAAAGGAATACCATCGAACAAAACTTTCATGTTTTCCAATGAACAGAT
>ENA-UESH01001944-UESH01001944.1-human-gut-metagenome-genome-assembly--contig:-NODE-1944-length-12896-cov-11.551759_pt1 | contig 12896 bp, 11 predicted proteins | sample MGYA00243001_ERZ508002 | MGnify/ENA primary metagenome ERZ508002 (study PRJEB26167, sample SAMN06115447) | human gut metagenome | host: Homo sapiens | place: China:Anhui | collected 2015-08-07... | reverse complement strand
GCGGCTGCAATAGCTGCGGGCCTGTTCAAGGCTTTCGTCGGTGGAGCCGTTATCCACCACGATAAGCTCGAAGTCCTGCTCCGTCTGGGCGTAGACCGATTCGATGGAGTCCTTGAGCCAGCCTTTGCCGTTGATGTTGGGGATGATGATGGTCGCTTTCATAGATTCTGTGCTCCTGCGCATTTTCTTCTAGCATACAAAAGACAGTATAGCATATTTTGAAGAAATTGAAAATTCCCTCTTGACAAAAAAGATGATTCGAGTATTATTGTATTAGGCGCTTAGTACAGCGACACAAGGAGATGAGACGATGGGCGAACGATTTGATATGAGCCGCCCCATCTACGCACAGATCGTGGAACGGCTCAAGGCAAAAATTCTGGCGGGCGTCTACCCGCCCGGCGGACATCTGGACTCGGTGCGCGACATGGCCGCAGCGGCAGGCGTCAACCCCAACACCATGCAGCGGGCGCTGGCCCAGCTGGAAGCAGAAGGGCTCGTCTACACCGAGCGGACCACGGGCCGCTTCGTCACCGAAGATACAGCCCTTTTGGAGCAGCTGCGGGACGAGACAGCCCGCGCCATGACCGCCGAATATCTCGAAAAAATGCGCGGCATCGGCTACGGCCCGGCAGAGGCCGCAAAGCTTATGACGGGCTGGGAAACAAAGGAGAGTGATTGAAATGAATGAGCTTTTAACTTGTGAGGGCCTGACGAAATCCTACCAGAAGGGGACAAACGCCCTCGATGACATCGAGCTGCACATCGGTTTTGGCCGCATCGTGGGCCTGCTTGGCCCCAACGGCAGCGGCAAGACCACCCTCATCAAACTGGCGAACGGCCTCTTGCAGCCCACGGCGGGCAGCATAAAAATCGCGGGCATGGACCCCGGCCCGGACACGAAAGCCATCGTCTCCTACCTGCCGGACGCCGCATGGCTGCCCGACTGGATGCGGGTGGAGCAGCTGGTGGAGATGTTCCGGGATTTCTACGCCGACTTCGACCCCGCCAAGGCGAATGAGATGCTGGAAAAGCTGGAGCTTTCGCCCAAAGCACCCCTCAAGAGCCTTTCCAAGGGCAACAAGGAGAAAGTCCAGCTCATTCTTGCCATGAGCCGGAATGCCCGGCTCTACCTGCTGGATGAACCCATCGGCGGCGTGGACCCGGCGGCGCGGGACTACATCCTGAACACCATCCTCACCAACTACAGCCGGGACGCCTCGGTCATCATCTCCACCCACCTCATCGAGGATGTGGAGCCGGTGCTGGATGAGGCTGTGTTCCTGAAAAACGGCAGAATTTTCGCCCACCGCTCGGTGGATGAGCTCCGCGAGACCGAGGGCATGAGTGTGGATGCATATTTCCGGGAGGTATTCAAATGCTGAAAAAGTTACTGAAATATGAGTTCCGGGCCACCGCCCGCACCTACGGCGGAATGTATCTGGCCCTGCTGGCGGCGTCGGTGCTCTTTGGCGGCTCAGTCTGGAGATGGAACAGCACCAATAGTGACGCCTATTCGGCTCTCGTGGGCCTGCTGAGCCTTGTCTACACCGCCGTCATCATCGGCACCGTGGTCGTCACCATCATGACCATCGTGCAGCGCTTCTACCGCAACCTGCTGGGCCGGGAGGGCTATCTGATGCACACCCTGCCGGTGACGGAAACACAGCTTGTGACCTCGAAGCTCATCTCCAGCACCGTGTGGAGCCTGTGCAGCATCCTCGCAGCCTGTCTTTCCTTCGGCATTCTGGCTGTTATGATGATGGCGGATATGGACCTGCTTGAGCAGCTGCCGCGGATGTGGTCGGGCATCCGGGAGGCATTCGCCCGCTGTAACATGGAGTTCTGGGAGGCGCTGGCTTTCAGCGGCGTCGTCGGCTTCGTGCGGATGGTCAGCGCCATCGCCTGCATCTATGCTGCCTGCATGGTGGGACATCAGTTCAAGAACCACCCCGCGCTGGCGGGCATCCTGAGCTTCTTTGTCATGCAGTATGTGCAGGGCTGGCTCGAAAAGCTGCTCCAGATCGGCACCGGCGTCTACGAGACGGCCATCTATAGCATCGTAGGCGATGTGGGCAGCATCGAGACTACCGTCTCGGCTCTGGGCTACATGGGGAGCGCGATGGTCACGCTGGGCATCGCGGCGGCGTTCGGCGTCTTCTGGTTCGGGCTGACGGTCTGGCTGATGCGAAACAAACTCAACCTCGAGTGATGAAACGTGAAAAAATCTGACGGAAAATTTTGAAATTCCCTCTTGACTTTACACGGATAAAGTGTATAATGCAATCAAACCGATGAGGCGGAAGAGAACCTGCAAAGCGCATCTTCAGTGAGCCCGGACAGTGAAAACGGGCGAGAGCGGGGCAGAGATTCGTGGGCCGCCGAGGGCCGGGTAAACGAGGCAGAGCCTCCAGTAGCTTGGGACGGAAGCCTCCGTTACAGGGCAGGGGAGTGTTGGCTCTCCGTGAGGGGCTTTGCGGCTTTCAAGAGGAAAGCGAGCAAGGCAAGCAAGGTGGCACCGCAGATTCGAATTTTTCGACTCTGTCCTTGTGGATGAACACACAGGGACAGGGTCGTTTTGTTATATGAGAACAAAAGCCCGTCCCGCAAGTGGAGCGGGTTTTTATTTTACATGCCGCCCGCTCCAGGGAAGGAGCAACCGCTATGAAAACCATGAACATGATCTCCCGCCGCAGCTTTCTGAAAGCCGCTATGGCCGCCGCCACCGTTTCCGCTCTGGGTCTGACCGGCTGCGGTTCGTCCGCTTCGAGCACTGCATCCGGCACCGCTTCCAGTGCAGCAGCATCTTCTGCCGCCGCCAGCGAGGCAGGCCAGACCTTCAAGGTGGGCATTGTCAACTATGTTGACCATGCTTCTCTGAACCAGATCGTTGCGTCGGTGGAAGAGCGTCTGGACGAGGTGGGCAAGGAGAAGGGCGTCACCTTCGACTACGCCGACTACTACGCCAATGCGCAGGCCGACCAGACCAACCTGAACCAGATCGGCGCCGACCTCGTGGCCGACGGCGTAGACGTCATCGTGGCTGTGGCTACCCCCACCGCCGCTACCATGCTGGCCGCTGTGGAGGACACCGACATCCCCGTCGTCTACTCCGCCGTCACCGACCCGGCTGCCGCAGGCTTTGACACCGAGCCGAACATCACCGGCACTTCCGACGCCCTGAACACCGACGCCATCATGAACCTCATCCTGGCCGTCAACCCCGACATCACCACCATCGGTCTGTTGTATGATCTGAGCCAGGATTCTTCTACACAGGCCATTGCAGACGCCAAGGCTTTCTGCGACAGCAAGGGCATCAAGTACATCGAGAAGAACGGCACCACCACCGCCGAAGTCCAGATGGCCGCTGAGGCCCTCATCGCCGCCGGTGTCAAGGCTGTCTTCACCCCCACCGATAACACCGTCATGACTGCCGAGCTTTCCATCTACGAGACCTTCACCGAGGCAGGCGTCCAGCACTACACCGGCGCTGACAGCTTCGCCCTGAACGGTGCCTTCGTGGGCTACGGCGTCGATTACGTCCAGCTGGGCGAGGCTACCGCCGATATGGTGGTGGAACTGCTCTGCGACGGCAAGACCCCTGCAGACCTGCCTTTCCAGACCTTCGACAACGGCATTGCCACCATCAACACCGAGACCTGCGAGGCTCTGGGCCTCGACCTTGACACCGTGAAGAAGGCCTTTGCACCCTACTGCACCGAAGTCGTGGAAGTGACCACGGCGGAAAACTTCAACTAATATTTATTTAAGGAGCACACCATGCTGGCGAGTATCTTTTCGCTCAACGTCATCCAGACCGCGCTCGAGCTGGGCTGCATCTACGCCCTCGTTGCGCTGGCTCTGTTTCTGAGCTATTCCATCCTGAATATCGCGGACCTGTCCACGGACGGCTGCTTCACCCTTGGCTGCGCTGTCGCCTGTCAGGTGGCGCTGACCGGCCACCCCTTCCTCGCCCTGCTGGCGGCGATGGCGGCCGGTGTGTGCTCCGGTTTCATCACAGCTTTTTTGCAGACCCGCCTCGGCGTCGAGAGCATCATGGCCGGCATCATCGTCAACACCGGCCTCTACACCATCAACCTGGCCGTGATGGGCTTCTCGTCCACCATGTCGCTGGTCAAGACCGATACCGTCTTCTCCATCGCCAAGAGCGCCCTGAGCTTTACGGGCGGCGGGTATAAGCTGGTGCTGGCGGCGGTAGTCATTGCGCTGGCCGGTGCCGCCATGGTGGGCTTCCTCGGAACCCGCCTCGGCCTTTCGATTCGTGCCACCGGCGATAACGCTGCCATGGTGCGTGCTTCCAGCATCAACCCCGCCTTCACCATCACGGTGGGCCTCTGCATCTCGGGCGCACTGACGGCCCTTTCCGGCGGCCTGCTGGCTCAGTACCAGAAGAGCTGCGACATCAACGTAGGCACCGGCATGGTGACCATCGCGCTGGCTTCCCTCATCATCGGCGAAACGCTGGTGGGCAAGCGGACGATGGTGCGCCGTGTGCTGGGCGTCGTGTTCGGCAGCTGCCTCTACCGTTTTATCGTGGCGGTGGCCCTCCGCTTCAACGTCCCGGCTGCTGCCATGAAACTGGTCAGCGCCATCATCGTGGCTGTGGCCATCTCGATGCCCGCCATCCAGGAGAAGATCGCCTTTGAGAAGCGCCGCAATGCGGCCCGTCAGGCACGGAAGGAGCGTGTGTAAAATGGAGATGCTCGAACTTCGTGACTTGCACAAGACCTTCAACCCCGGCACCGTCAACGAGAAAGTGGCCCTGAACGGCGTCAGCCTGACCATGGAAGCGGGAGACTTCGCCACCATCGTCGGCTCCAACGGCGCGGGCAAATCCACCCTCTTCAACGCCATCACCGGCGGCTTCATCGCCGACGAGGGCAGCATCACGCTGGGCGGCGAGGACATCACCTTCGCGCCGGAATATCAGCGCAGCCGGGTCATCGGCCACCTGTTCCAGGACCCGCTCAAGGGTACGGCCCCCAACATGACCATCGAGGAGAATCTGGCGCTGGCCTACCTTCGCGCCGGGACCGCTCCCAACGCCATCTTCTCCCGTATCTCCCGCAAGGATAAGGAGATCTTCCGTGAGAAGCTGGCCCTGCTGGATATGGGCCTCGAAGACCGGATGAAGCAGCCGGTGGGCCTGCTGTCGGGCGGTCAGCGTCAGGCGCTGACCCTGCTGATGGCCACCCTCGTCACCCCGAAGCTCCTGCTTCTGGACGAGCACACCGCCGCTCTCGACCCTGCCACCGCCGAAAAGGTGCTGGACCTCACCAAGAGCATCGTGGCCGAAAAGAAGATCACCTGCCTGATGGTCACCCACAATATGCATCAGGCATTGGAGCTGGGCAACCGCACCCTCATGATGGACGCGGGCCGCATCGTCTTTGACGTCAAGGGCGAGGCCCGCAGTAAGATGACCGTGGACGACCTGCTCGAGAAGTTCCACGAGAACGCCGGCAAGATCCTCGACAATGACCGCATCCTCCTGAGCAAGGTGGAAGCCAACAACTGAGAATAAGCAGAAAGACTGCTGCAAAACAGCTCTCTGAAAAAAACAATGAACAAAACCCGGAACTCCTTCAGAGCCAGGACGGCTTGAAAAGAGTTCCGGGTTTTGTGTTGTTTCTTTATATCTTACAGCATCTTGGAGAGGAATGCCTTCAGACGCGGATGTTTGGGGTTGGTGAACAGCTCCTGCGGCGGCTCATCCTCCTGGATCCTTCCCTCGTCAATGAAGATGACGCGGTTGGAGACTTCGCGGGCAAAGCCCATCTCATGGGTGACCACCAGCATGGTGATGCCGGTGTGAGCCAGCTCTTTCATCAGCTCAAGCACTTCACCGACCATCTCGGGGTCGAGGGCGCTGGTAGGCTCATCGAAGAGGATGACGTCCGGGTCCATTGCCAGTGCGCGTGCGATGGCGATGCGTTGCTGCTGGCCGCCCGAAAGGCTCTTGGGGTAGGCGTTGGCCTTGTCGGCCAGACCTACGCGGGTCAGAAGTTCGTCGGCGCGTTTGGAAATGGCTTCTTTGTCCTTGAGCTTGAGCAGGCTGGGGGCCAGCTCAAGGTTTTTCTTGACGGTCAGGTGGGGGAAGAGGTTGAAGTGCTGGAACACCATGCCCATCTTCTGGCGGACAGAGTCGATGTGGTCGTCGTCCACCTCCACGCCCTCAAATTTGATGCTGCCGCCGGTGGGGATTTCCAGCCGGTTCAGGCAGCGCAGGAAGGTGGATTTGCCGCAGCCCGAGGGGCCGATAAGGCAGACCACGTCTCCCCGGTAGATGTCGATGTCGATGCCCCGCAGCACGTCCAGAGTGGGGGCAGCCTGCTTTGCGCCCTTGCGCTTTTCGCCGCCGTAGGTCTTGGTCAGGCCCCGGACTTCCAGGATCTTATCGGTCACTTTGTGCCAGCCTCCTCTCAAATTTTGCAAGCAGCCAGGTAAAGATCATCACCAGCACCAGATAGATCAGTGCCACGCCAAACAGGGGGAACATGGCCTCGTAGGTGCGGTTCATGATGCCCTGGGCCGCATACAGCAGCTCCTTGCCGCCGATGACGGTGATAAGGGAGGTATCCTTCAGCAGCATGATGAACTCGTTGCCCAGGGCAGGCAGCACCGCCCGGATGGCCTGGGGGATGATGATGACCACCATGGTGGTGATGTAGTTCAGGCCCAGGCTGCGGCCGGCCTCCATCTGGCCCGGGTCTACAGCCATCAGGCCGCCCCGGATGATTTCGGAGACGTAAGCGCCGGAGTTGATGCCCAGCGCCAGAGCGCCTACCATGGTAAAGTTGCGGCTGTTGTTGAAGATGACCATGCTCATGATCAGCAGCTGCACCATCATGGGGGTGCCCCGGATCACGGTGGTGTACACCTGGCACACGGCGTTAAAGCCCCCCAGCACCGGGTTGCGGCGGCCGGGGCGCTGCTGGTCGTGGGCCACACGCACCAGCGCCACCACGCTGCCCAGCAGGACGCCCATGGCCAGAGCAATGGCAGTGACCAGCAGGGTGGTGCCTACGCCCCCGATGTACTGGAGCCAGCGGTCCTTCAGGACAAAGGCCTGATAAAATTTGTAGAACAGCTCCTGCCCCATGTCCAGCCGGCCGCCGCTTTTCAGCAGCTGGCTCAACAGTTCGTATTGTGCGGCCATTCGCATCCTCACTTTCTTTTCGTCTGTTGTGATCTTGTCAGAATTTTGTAACCTATATCCCTTAAAAAAGGGGAGGTGCCCGGTGGGCCGCCTCCCCTTGAGGGGTCTGTTTACTCAGCCTTGATGTACTTGTCCACGATGGCCTGCAGGGTGCCGTCGGCCTTCAGCTCCTCCAGAGCGGCGTTCACAGCCTCCAGCAGAGCGGTGTTGCTCTTGTTCATGCCAATGGCGTAGTCCTCCTCGGCGTAGCTGGTGTCCAGGATCTTCAGGCCGGGGTTGGACTCCACATAGGCCTTGGCGGGCTCGTTGTCGATGACCACAGCGTCCACCTGGCCGTTGTTCAGGGCCTGCACAGCGGTCAGACCGCTATCGTAGGCCACCACGGCGTCCTCGCCAAAGTCGTCGGAGCAGTACAGGTAGCCGGTGGTGCCGCGCTGGGTGCCGATCTTCTTGCCGGCCAGATCGTCCACAGAGGTAATGTCGGAGCCCTCGGGCACGATGACGGACTGGATGCCGGTGGCGTAGCTGTCGGAGAAGGACATCACAGCCATCCGCTCGTCGGTGACAGTGATGCCTGCCATGGCGATGTCGGCCTTGCCCTGCTGCACGCTGAGCAGAGCGGCGTCAAAATCCATGTCGTCGATCTGCAGCTCCAGGCCCAGCTTCTCGGCAATGGCCTGTGCGGTGTCCACATCGATGCCCTCAATGGTGCCGGCGTCGGTGGTCATCTCGTAGGGAGGGAAGGTGGCGTTGGTAGCCATAGTCAGCTTGCCAGCCTCAACGGTGGTCAGCTCAGCAGCGGCAGCGCTGGTGGAAGCAGCCTCAGAAGAAGCAGCAACAGAGCTTGCAGCAGCGGAAGAAGCGGTGGAGGCAGAGCCGCCGCAGGCGGTCAGAGCCAGAGCAGCAACGGTCAGGCCGGCGGCAGCAAGAAAGCTGCGGCGAGAGATCTTTTTCATATTCAAACACTCCTCTTTATGTGCATATCGTTTGCATCTCTCTGCTGCGATGCGATTCATCGAAAAATCAGAGAGCGTGTTTAGTATAGGTTGTACAATTTGAAAAGTCAAGTGTTGTGCAAAAATTCCATCAAATTGAAACCGAATTGCAAACAATTATGCAGAATAAAGCTTGAGAGCAATGTATATATGCAGAACTTCTCAGTCTGCTTCGCAGACAGCTCCCCTCGATAGGGGAGGTGTCTGCGCGCCAGCGCTGACGGAGAGGTTAAACCGTCCGCGCCAGCTCTTCCACGCTCCGCTTCGGCACGCAGTAGTCACCGTTCTCATCGAGGTAATACTTGATGCCGGTCTTCTCCGTCATCGGTACGACTCTGGCGGCGTGAGTGGGGTAGCCAAGAGCTACCATGAACGTCAGCTTGTCCGGCGCGGCGATGCCCAGCAGCTCGCTCAGGGCGGGTTTGTTGATGGCGCCCATGATGCAGCTGCCTACGCCCTTGGCCCATGCGGCGAGGGTGATGTTCGCCAGCGCGATGCCGGTGTCGGTATTCAGGTCGCCGGGGATGGAGCTGTCCTGCACGACGGCCAGATACATCACAGGCTGCTCGTCGGCTTTGGGAGTACCCTGCTCCGGCGGCAGATAGGCGGCCCACTTGACCAGCGGATGGACTTTTGCCACCATCTCAGGGCTCTGCACCACCACCAGCTTCACGGCCTGACGGTTCGCGCCGCAGGACGACAGGCGCAGGGCCTCCACCATATCGTCCACCACATCCTGCGGCACCGGCTTCTGGGCGAAGCGGCGGTAGGTGCGGCGGGTGTTGAGCGTTTCCATAACAGACATCGGCAGACACTCCTTTATATAAGTTTGATTTGATTATAGCACCGGCGAAAGAGCCGCACAAGGGAGGCGGGAATCTATTTCCGCTTCCAGGCGTGGCCGCTGGGCATGGGCAGACCCAGCACCAGCGCGATGCCCACAGCCAGCGCCACGGCCACCTTGAAGGTGGAGATGCCGTTGGCCAGCGAAAGGGCATTCTCGCCCTGGATGAAGTAGTAGGCGGTGTAGTAGATGCCCGCGCCGGGGACCAGCGGGAAGATGCCGGTCAGCAAAAAGACCGTCACCGGCGTCTTGAGCAGCACGGCGCAGATACGCGCCGCCAGCGACAGCGGGATGATCGCGATGAGGGAGGCTGCCGCCGCGTCGGCCCCGTATAAGACAGCCAGCTCGTAGACGAACCAGCCCACCGCGCCCACCAGCGCACAGCAGGGGAGCGTGCGCTTAGGGCAGGCGAAGAGGACGGCGAAGCTCAGCGTCCCCGCCCCGGCCAGAAAGAACTGTGCCACCAGCTGGCCGATCTGTGTGCTTGTCAAGGTCATCATGCCACCGTCACCCCCGTCAGCAGAGAAGTAAGGCTCAGCACGAGGCCGGTGCCGATGGCGATGCTGGCCGCGATGAGCAGGGCGTCTATCATCCGGATGGTGCCGGAGAGGTAGTCGCCCTGCACGAAGTCCCGGATGCCCATGGTGAAGGCGATGCCGGGGGTCAATATCATCAGGGCGCCGATGATGGCGTGGCTGGCCTCAGTGTCCAGCAGATGGCACCCCAGAATGCAGACCAATGTAATGAGCGCTGCCGCCGAGATCTTGCGGAAGCCGTTGGAGAGATTCTTCTTTTCGCACAGCAGCAGATAACCGCTGACGATGAAACCCGCCGCCGCTGCCGCCAGTGCCGAGCGAACCGTGCCGCCGAAGATGAGCGCAAAACAGGCTGTGCCGCTCATCCCAGCGAGGAGCTGGGTCTTGCCCTTGGGGAAGGGGATGCGCCGGGCCTCGGCCAGGCGGTGTTCAGCCTCGTCCAGTGTGACGCCCCCGGCTGCTATCTCGCGGGAAAGGGCGTTCACCGCGACCACCCGGCCTAAGTGAGTCGTCCGCACCGGGACGTTCCGCACTTCGGCGATCTCTGCCGTGCCGGCGCTGGCGAAGATGCCGTTGGTCAGCACATAGACGTGGAACTCCCGCAGATGGAAGCTGCGGGCCATGATCTCCATCGTCTGCTCCACCCGGAAGACCTCTGCTCCGTTTTCCAGCAGCGTCTCGCCCGCCGCCATGATAAAGTCCATGATGCGGCGCCGCTGCTCGTCGCTGGGATATAACTCTCTGCTGTCCATTCCGGCCCTCCCTGTCATGCCCGCCAAAGGGGGCATATCATCTCATGCTATACTGTATCATAATTCCGGTGGCTTGCAAAGGCGTCTTTTCACATTTTTGCACAACTTCCGTCCTTGCCGTCGAGGGCGCAGTGTGTTACACTGATAACAACTATGAAAAGATCCAGAAACCACAGGAGGAAATGACCGTGAAGCAGAGTCTGAGTTTCGCGCGCCGTCTGGCGGCGCTGGTGCTGGCAGCTGTGATGCTGTGTGTGGCTGTCCCGGCGGCGTTCGCCGAGGATGCCGCACCCGGTGCCACCACCATTGGCGGTGCAAACACCACCCTTATCCCTGAGGAAGAGGAAAATTGTCTGAGCTGGCTCTTCGGCTCCAAAGATAAGATCACACTGCCCTATCTGAACATCAAGGGTAAGGGCCTGCGCCGGAACGTGTCGCTGGACCTCGTGGACTGCCTGGTGGGCATCACCTACACCGAGCTTGGCTCCATCGGCAGCTATGTCAGCGCCAGCGCCGCGCAGGAGGCGTGGAAGGCCCAGGCTGTGGCCATCCACTCCTACCTCGAGTACCATAAGCAGTACGGCTCCTCGGCCAACGCTCTCATCTACACCCCCGTGGAGGACATCCCGTCCTCGGCCCAGTCGGCTATCCGCAAGGCGGTGGAGTCGGTGAAGGATGAGGTGCTGACCTACAACGGCAGCGTCATCGACGCCGTCTGGTCGGCCAGCGCGGGCTACAACACTCAGACTGGCGTCTACGGCACCTGTTCCAGCCTCGACGCCTGGGGCTCGGATGTGCCGTATCTCAAGAGCGTGGAAAGCCCCTATGAGCGCCAGTACCACGAGAAGATGCGCCGCATCATCGGCAAGGATTATGACTATGTCGAGTACAACGACAGCCGCACCGGCGAGCCCTACCAGAGCGCCGACACCACCCACAAAGACCTCGGCGGCTTCGTCCAGTACAACACGCTGGTGTCCAATGGCCGCAGCTACCGCTATATCGGCCAGTTCGTGTCCTCCCGCTACTGCTTCGATTTCAGCACGGATGCAGCGGGTGTACCCTGTATGTACTACTACGGCTTCGGCCACGGCGTGGGCATGAGCCAGTGCGGCGCCGTGGGCTACGCCGCCGAGGAGGGGATGGGCTACCGCGACATCCTGAAGCACTACTACTCCGGCGTTTCCATCCGGACGGTGGGCAGCGGCACGAGCTCCGGCGGCGGTCTGTTCGGCTGGCTGCGCCGCCTGCTGGGCATGTAAAAAATCAAAAGGAATTGCGCAAAATACTTCTCAAATGAGACGTGATTTGGTATACTGTACACGCTTGTACACAAGAGACAGACTATTTCGCGTTTCACGCTCCAGAGCGGGAGCGATACGATAAAGAACAACAGGTGGAGAGAACGGAATGCAGTTGGAGAAGGAAAAGAAAGAAAAGTGGGAGCGGGAGCGCTGCCGCGCATTGGCGCAGCGCATCGTGGAGGAGGCAAACCCCGCCTCGGCGGCTCTGCTGGGAGAGCAGATGTCCCTGCTGGCCAAGGCCCTGCACCGTGCAGGTGTGGAGGCAGAAGAGTGGACAGAGAGCTCTGCGGCAGGGCTTCTGGTGGTGACAGACCCCGCGTGGGAAACGCTGCCCGAGACGCTGCCCGCCCGGGTGCTGCTGGTGAGCGATGAGAGCACCGTTATGGCGGGCTGGGCCGAGCAGCTGGCTCAGCGGGGATACTTCCGCGATTTTGGCTGGCGCAGCAAGGGCCGCGCTCAGCCGTCGGCGCTGTTCTGCACCATCCAGCCCACCCAGCTGAAGATGGTGCGGGGCTACGAGATGGAAATGGACATCCTGCGTGACCGGATGGTGCGCGCCGAGCGCACCTGCGGCGAGGAAGCCGAGCTCATCGCCCGGTTGCGCACCGACCTTTCGCTCAGCCGCAGCCATGAGCAGCAGCTGGAAAAGACGCTCGGCGAGGTGACCGGCTCGAAGTTCTGGAAGATGACCTGGCCCATGCGCTATGTCGTCAGCAAGAGCCGCCAGCTCTGGCACACTCTGCCCCTCTTCGTGCTCCTGCGGGAACTGCGCAGCGGCGGCATCGAGGGTGTGCGGGAACAGGCCCGCGCCCGCCGCGAGTACGCCGCCCTCTTCCCGGGCAAAGTCATGCGCGCCGACCGGTTCGCACCGGTGGAACTGCTGGTGCGGCAGGTAGGCGACCAGCCTGCAGGCCCCAAGATCAGCATCGTGGTGCCGCTCTACAACACCCCGCTGGACTTCCTCGAAGAGCTGCTGGATTCCGTCGTGAACCAGACCTACCGCAACTGGGAGCTCTGCTGTGTGGACGCCGGCACTGCCCCGGGTGTGGGCGAGATGGTGCAGCAGCGCGCCGCTGTGGACCCTCGTATCCGCTACAGGAAGCTGGAGAAGAATGAGCTCATCCCCGGCAACACCAACAAAGGCATCGAGATGGCCACCGGCGACTTCATCGCCCTGCTGGACCACGACGACATCCTCCATCCCTGCGCCCTCTGGTACGCGGCCAAGGCCATCGCCGAGCAGGGAGCCGACTTCGTCTATACCGATGAGGCGACCTTTGAG
>ENA-UESH01001943-UESH01001943.1-human-gut-metagenome-genome-assembly--contig:-NODE-1943-length-12900-cov-4.816892_pt1 | contig 12900 bp, 15 predicted proteins | sample MGYA00243001_ERZ508002 | MGnify/ENA primary metagenome ERZ508002 (study PRJEB26167, sample SAMN06115447) | human gut metagenome | host: Homo sapiens | place: China:Anhui | collected 2015-08-07... | reverse complement strand
AGCCGAACAGCGCCACGCGCTTGCCGCCGAGGCTGCGCTTGCAGGCATCGAACATGGGCTGGAACTCCATTTCCTCCAGCACCTCGCTGCCCATGGCGGGGCAGCCGAAGGCGATGGCGTCGTAGGTGTTCAGATCGCCGGGCTGTACCTCGGCGGGCGTGAGAAGCACAGCCTCCACGCCCGCGGCGGTCATGCCCTCGGCAACGGCATGCGCCATCGCCTCCGTATTGCCCGTCCCGCTCCAGTAAATAACAGCAGTTTTCATGTTTGTCAATTCCTTTCTTTTGATGAGTTTATATGATCAAACCGCGACGGCAAGCTGCTCCAGCTTCGAGCCGCTTTGCCAGAGTGCGCAGTAGATCTCCGTACATTTTTTGTATTTTGCGAACAGTGAGCGCGCCTTTCCCTCGTCGCCGTAGACCTTCCAGGGCCCCGTGCACTTGAAATTGTTCGCGCGGTGGTCGATGAAGCCCTTCACATCCTCCGGCGGGTAGCTGAGAAACAGCCCCACCTCGTGCGGAAACTCTCCGCTCTCGCGGAAGCGGCAGGCAAGCCGCGCCACACAGCGCGCGCAGCTCTCGTCCTCGTAGCCCGCCTGCCGCAGCAGCTCGGACACCCGCGCGTCCCGCAGGTCTCGCCGCAGCTCGGCGGGACGGTAGAGGTAGAGGAGCGCCTGCCCCGCTAAAAAGCGGATCGGCAGCAGGCAAAGCCCCTTCGGCGAAAGCCGCCGGTTCAGGCGCCGGATGTCGGCCAGCAGGTCCTCGCGGTCCTCACAGGGACAGGGAAACAGGCCCCCCCGTCTTGATGCCTGCGAGCGTCGGCGCGCCCTGACGGATCAGGATCTCTTCAGGCATTTGCTCTCTCCTCCTGTGGTAGTCTTGTGCATCTATCTTGTTTCGTTCCCCTTGCCCGTTTCGCAGTTAGTGTCCTCTAACCGCTATACTTTGGAATGGGGCAGGGATACAGATCGCAGTTTCCCTGCCCCGATTCCTTATGATTTGCTTTCGTCCAGCAGGTCGGTCATATTCCGCAGGCTGATGCCCAGGGTGGACCCGTTGTGCAGCAGTGCCGAGGTGGCAGGCGGCAGTACCCCCGCCACGCCCAGCGCGATCAGCGTCAGGTTGAAGCCCACGATGAAGCGGTAGCTGCCGTGGATACGCTCCATCAGTGCCTGGCTGAGCCTTCGCAGCGTTACCAGCGCGAAGAGATCCTCCGAGGAGACGGTGATGTCGGCGATCTCCCGGGCGATGGCCGCGCCGGTGGAGATGGCGATGCCCGCATCCGCTTCGGACAAGGCGGGGGAATCGTTGACGCCGTCACCCACCATGATAACGGTGTGTCCCTTTTCCTTTTCCTGCCGGATAAACGCGGCCTTGTCCTCCGGCAGCACCTCGGCATACACGGCGTCCACGCCCACCTCGGCGGCCACGGTCTCCGCCGTGCGGCGGTTGTCGCCGGTCATCATCACCACATTGGTAAAGCCGCTCTCGTGCAGCGCCCTTACCGCCTCCCGTGCCTCCCGGCGCAGGGGATCGTGGATGCAGATGACCGCCGCCAGTTCCCCGTCTATGCTGAGGTACAGGTGGGAATACGCGGCGGGCAGGACGTCAAATTTCGCCTGTTCTCCCTCCGGGATGCGGCAGCCCTCGTCCTCAAAGACGAAGTGGGCGCTGCCGATGATGACCTTCTTGCCCTCCACCATACTGGAGATGCCGTGGGCCACCACATACTGCACCTGCGAATGGTACTCCTCGTGGGTGAGCCCGTGCCGCTTTGCCTCCGCGACCACGGCGTTTGCCATGGAATGGGGGTAATGCTCCTCCAGACAGGCGGCAAGTCGCAGCATTTCCGCCTCATCGTGGCCGCCGAAGGGGATGACCGCCGCCACGGTGGGCGTCGCATAGGTCAGTGTGCCGGTCTTGTCGAACACAATGGTGTCCGCCTTGGCCACCGCCTCCAAAAAGCGTCCGCCCTTGACGGAAATGTGGCGGGTGCTGCTCTCGCGCATGGCGGACAGCACCGCGATGGGGATGGCCAGCTTCAGGGCGCAGGAGAAGTCCACCATCAGCACCGAGAGCATTTTCGTCACGTTCCGGGTCAGAAGATACGTCAGTGCCGTGCCGCCCAGCGTGTAGGGTACCAGCCTGTCCGCCATCCGGGACGCCTTGTCCTCGGCGGTGGATTTCAGCTTCTCCGACTCCTCGATCATGCGAACCACCCGGTCATACCGCCCACTGCCGGAGGATTTCTCCACGGAGATGACGCACTCGCCCTCCTCCGCCACCGTCCCGGCATAGACGGGACTTCCGGGATGCTTGGCCACGGGCATAGACTCGCCGGTGAGGGAGGACTGGTTCACCATGGCCTCCCCCTTCACCACTCGGCCGTCCAGCGGGATCATGCCGCCGGTGCGGATCACGATACGGTCGCCCGGCTTCACGTCGGTGATCTTCGTCAGCACCTCGGTGCCGTTTGCCTGCAGCCAGACGCTGTCCACCCGCAGGCTCATGGCGGAGGCAAGATCGGCCACGGACTTTTTGTGGGTCCACTCCTCCAGAATTTCGCCCAGATGCAGCATGAACATAACGGAGCCGGCGGTGGCAAAATCGCCCCGTGCCATGGATACCGTGACGGCGGTGGCATCCAGCACGGCGACGGACAGTTTGCCGTGCCACAGTGCCGAAAGCCCCTCCCGGATGTACTTTACGGAACGGAACACCGCCAGCGCCGTGGTGATGGGCGCAGGCAGGAACAGCTTGGAGATGCATCTGCGCATAACGGCAACTGCCAGCTTGTCCTCAAACTCCCGGTTCAGTGCCCGGGAGGTATGCTCCGGCACCAGCTCCATAGCTTCCGCCGTGGCGAAGGAGAATTGTGCCAGCGCACGAATTATGTTTCCGCGCTCCGCCTCATAGAGCACCACCGCGTCCTGCGTCCGGTCGTAGACCTTGACCGCCTGCACGCCGTCCTGGGCGCGCAGATAGTATTCCAGCACATCCGCTTGGGATACTGTCATCCGCCCGCAGCACAGGTGTACCCGCAGCCGTCCGGTCGTTTCATGTAGGATTTTGCATTTCATGGATCACTCCGCCTTAGCGTCCTCCGCGGAAGCGTCCTCCACCACAGCAGCAGCCTCCGCCTCTGCGCGGCATTCGTTGATTGCCTTCGCATCGGCATAAACATCCTCCGCACCCTCACGCACCGCCGTGACCGTTTTCATCACGCCCTCCTTAGCATGCAGTGCGGCGGCAGTGGTGTGGGCGTAGACCTTCTTGGCATCCCTGCTGCCCAGCAGCTTAATGCCTGCCGTTCCGAACAGCACGCCTGCTGCAAATAAACCGAGTTTTTTCATAATGATTGTCCTCCTATATAAAATATATATGTCAAACCGATGGCCGCGATGGCGGCATCGGAATGATCTTAATGTTTCTTCTTCCCGAAATGGAAAAAGCCTTTCTTTTCGTAAACTGCGGTGCTGATCTCCCCCGCCGTGTAGCCGGTGGCGTTAATAGCAGCGCGGAGAGCGTTTTCGTCCAGCGGCTCTTGAGAGAGAATCACCGTTTCCCCCTTGGAATGGGAGGAGGAAACCTTCTCCACGGGAAACGCAGTGCGGATCGTGTCGTTGATGTGGGCCTCGCACATAGAGCAGGCCATGCCGGAAACCTTAACTGTTGTCTGGATCATTTTCGTACCTCCTGTTCCGGGAATCTTTCACGCACCGTTTTTCGGAACGCCTTTGTAATATAGCTTTCTTTCATCGCTGTGCCTCCCGCTTAAAGCTTCTTTTTATACCCGCAGTCGCAGTACGGCCCGCCGGAGGCGAGGGTGTACTGCCGCACAAAGTCGGTCACGCCGCCGGCTTCGCTCATGGTGTAGTCCAGACGGCACAGCGCGGGAGTGAGGTCATATAGCCCCAGCTTTTTCATCAGCACACAGATGCCGCATTTGGTGAAGCGTCCCTCGTAGCCGCTGCCGTCGGGGTATTCGTAAAACTCCATATTCCACGAGTAGGGGTTGCGGTCAGCAGCTTTCAGAGCGGCAGTGGCTTTCATACCGGCAATGTCCTTTTCGGTGAATTTGCTCTTTCCGCTCATTCGGCAGAACCATTTCATGGGCTTTGTCATCATGGATTTTGCGTAGTAATCTGTCAGTCTGTCCACCTTTGGGCGCTCCGGCATGGAGAGAATAAACGCACCGATCATCGCGCAGTTGACGAGGTTCATCTTGAACCGGTCGCCTTTTTCAAATTCGGGCAGCTCGGAGATGATCTCCCTGTATTTCGGCTTTGCTTTTTTCGTGATGGCTTTTGCCGTATTCGTACCGTAGCCGAACACCGCTGTCAGCTGGCTTCGGAAGGACGGCGCAAACAGCGTCCACATGCCGAAAGGCATTCCGAAATAGGTCATTTTTTGTCCCTCCAATCGCATATCACACGGGTCATGCGGCGGTCAATGTCAATGCGAGCCGTTTTACACTCCCTGGGATATTTCTTCGCAGCGCTGAACGCCAGCTTGACAAACAGTGCCGAGCCGACGGGAAGCATGGTCTTGAGCATACCGTCGGGGAAAACAAAATGCGTGCCGTGCTCATATACGACCGCCTCGACTTCGCAGGAGTACGGTTTCTCCGCAAGGCGTTTTTCCATGCGGCGGATATATTTTGCAGTGTCCCAAAGTGCGTCGTCCTCTGCGCCGACAAGAAACAGCTTGCCGCGGATATTCTCGACCTTTATGAATTCCTCCTCAGTGATCGGGTGCGCCGCTTCAGAGTCGTCAAACAGCTTGCGGGAGGCAATCATATTGCCGGTGCGTTTGGACTCCTCCGAGATTATGCGCCAATAGTTAGGGTGCTGATAGCAAAACGGCATGTATGGCAAGGGCTTTCCCTTGTAAGAAAAGAGTGATTCTCCCTCGATTGGCCATTCCTTGCAGCCATCCTTTTTTCCCTGCATGAACCCCTGCCACACAAAGTCGCTGGGTGTCATTGCAATGGTTAGAGAAATGTCGCTGAATATCGATGCCGCCGTCAGGGCGAGGGTACCTGTCGTTGAGGCTCCCGCAATGCCTATTTTTTCGTTTCCGTGTAATTTGAGCCATGCCATTGCTTTTTCGATGCGTTCAAGGGGATAGTTGTGATGACCGTAGTCCTTTTTCCCGGGCGACATAGTCAATACGTTCACACCGAGGCGAATCAGCCACTTCACCGCCGAGCGCGCCATATAATCCTCGGGGTCGTCGCCGAGCATGGCGATGACGGTGCAGTCCGATCCGTCCTTGCACGCTCAATACGCGCCGTAAAAGCCATCGCTTTCAACATCAAAGTGGATGTGTTTCATTCAAAACGCCTCTTTCAAAAGTTGATCTTTACAATCTGCATCTTCATCATACCGTCGCCGACCTTTGCGAGAAAACGGAAAAAGCCGCTGACGGATGGGTCTTTCAAATCGGTGTAGCCAAGCATATAGCCCCGGCTGGTGACCTGCAAACGGCTGTCCCATGCGCCGATTTCTCTGGGAGCGTCCGAAACCGCGAAATACGCGCCCACATCTTGAATTTTCGCACTCTTGAGCCATGTTTTTGCGATCATCTTTACCGCCGTCTGGTTTGCTGCGTCAAATACCAGCACGCCGCCGGGGAAGGCGTCTGCCATGGCCTGCACCAGTGCTTTGACCTGCTCGGTCAGAAAGTAATAGAACACGCCGGAGGCAAAGAACACCGCACCGTTTGAAGCATCGATTTGAGAAAACCATGCTGTGTCATTCAGATCGCAGGGAATGTTTTGTTCCCAATCCCCAGCGGGCAGTAGCTCGTTGCGCACGGTAATGACATTGGGAAAATCCAGATTGTAGATTTTACATCTGCCGTTGTCGCAGGATCTGCCGGTGCAATCCAGCCCGCAGCCCAAGTTGATCACCGCCGCGTTGGGGTGAGATTTCAGATAATCCCGCACCTCGAAGGCAAGGTCATTCTGCCGCACGCCCACCTCCAGCGCTCCGCAGCGCTGCATCAGGCTGCGGGATTTCTTTTCCGTCTCTGAAAAATCGTAGTCGATCTGATCGATCAAGCGTACCGCCGTTTCATCTTGAAAAAGGTTTGGGTACAGTTCCGTGCATAGTTTCCGGGAGTAAAGCGGAATGACCAGCGTTTCCTGCACGGTGTTTTTCTCAATCTTGTATTTCATAAATGCCTCCGCGCCTATCCCAGCGCCACATCCAGCGTCATCATGACGCTAAAGCCCACGGCAAAGAAAATCGTGCCGATGTTGGAGTGCTTTCCCTGTGACATTTCAGGAATCAGTTCCTCCACCACCACATAGAGCATGGCGCCCGCTGCAAAGCTCAGCAGATACGGCAGCGCCGGGATCACAAGCTGCGCCGCAAGAAGCGTCAGCACCGCGCCGATAGGCTCCACAACGCCGGAAAGCACGCCGCCGAGAAACGCTCGGCCCTTGCGTTCCCCCTCCGCCCGGAGCGGCATGGAGATGATCGCGCCCTCGGGGAAATTCTGAATGGCGATGCCAAGGGACAGGGCAAGTGCGCTTGCCGCCGTAATTTGCGTATTTCCCGCGAGGAAGCCTGCATACACCACGCCGACTGCCATTCCCTCCGGGATATTATGTAAGGTAACAGCCAGCACCATCATGGTGGTGCGGCCGAGCTTGCTTTTCGGACCCTCGGCCTGGTCGCTGCCCACATGAAGGTGAGGAATCAGCCTGTCAAGCATGAGCAAAAACAGCACTCCGACCCAAAATCCGATAAAGGCAGGGAGAAAGGACAGCTTGCCCATATTTTCCGATTGCTCTATCGCCGGAATCAGCAGGCTCCAAATAGATGCCGCAACCATAACCCCTGCGGCAAAGCCCGCGAGCGCACGCTGTACCGAAACACCGAGTGACTTTTTCATAAAGAAAACACACGCCGAGCCTAATGTTGTGCCGAGAAAGGGGATTAATATTCCGAATAATACTTCCATTTGCTTCACCGCCTTTGTGTTGTGTTTTTATTTGTTTCTCCTGAATCCCGCCTCATCCCAGTATTCGGGATGTTCCTTTAAGTACGGATCTTTATCGCCGCAGATGGTATAGTCGCATCGGCAGCCGTCCACGCAGGTGCTCGTCCGTACAAGCCTTGCATGGAGCAGCTCCATAGACGCAAAGTCCACATTGCACAGGGCGGGCATAATATCCGTAAGACCGTGCCGGATGGCGAACTCCGCTGCCGGGCACGCCGTAAATTCATAATAAATAGGCTTGTCGGTTTCATAAGGCGCAACCGACATCTCGTAATCGTGCCATTTGTCGCAGCCGCTTTTCGCACGAACAAACGCTTTGTACATCAGCTTCCTCCAGAACGGCTTGTTGCAGTCCACAAATTTCAGCTTGCGGAAAGTCGGAAGAATCAGATTTTCCTCCATCTCTTCGATTTCACGGAACGAAGTAACTGCTTTGCAGACCACATAATAGCTCATGATGGCGATGCAGTCGTAGGTGCCGCCTACGCCGTTGTGGAAGTTCTTTTTGCCGCCCAAGTCGGTGCGCCAGTCGGAGAGAAAGACCACGTACTGCCGCTGCACCTTTTCCCATACTGTCTCCCGCTCTGCTTCCGGATAGTGCAAGGCGATTTTTGCCCGTATCTCTTTCTTGCAAGGCTTTGAATACAGCACATGGCTTTTGCGGTCGAATAGAAGCTCGTTGTCCTTCATCTGATTGCCTCCCTCCTTGTTCTTTCTTGCGTGCATGAGACCATCTCAGATTTAACCCGCTTTTCGGCAGACAAACCATGCCATGCTTTTCAGGTTTCCCATGTCCACATCCGTATACATTCCATCCAGCCGTGCTTTCAGACTGGAAACCGTCTCATAGGGCGGTGTGAAAAAGCCTGCCTTTTCATAAACATGCCGGACAAACCAATCCGTCCGCTTGTGCTCGCCCATCACATAAAAGCAGCCGCAGAATGTCCCGCTGGGTCTCAAAACCCGGAAAACCTCCCGATAGGCGGCTTCCTTGTCCGGAAAAGCATGAAAGCCGTTCAGCGACAAAACGATGTCGAAGGTGTCGTCTGCATAGGAGAGTGCTCCCACATCTCCCTGCCGGAAGGTTACATTTTTCAGGTGCAGACGGTCAGCCTTTTCCCGTGCCTGCCTCATCATATCGGGCGAATAATCGAGACAGGTAATGTCCGCCTCCGGCATAGTCTGATAAACCGGCATGGTCAGAATCCCTGTTCCCACCGGCACTTCCAGCAGCTTGCCGGAGAAATGCTCCGGAATACCGGACATTGCCTTTTCCAGATAGGCGTCGTTTTCCGCCTTGTTCATTGCCCACACCAAGCGGCACACCGCTTTCCCGCTCAGAGTAGAGCAGGTGATCATGCCGTCATAAAAACTGTTTTCACCCGTCATTCGGTACGCACCGCGAATGGCTTCTTTTCGTTCCATGGCCTTCCCTCCGTGTTTCAATCATCACACGACCGTTTCCAATCTCATTTTTTCAAAATGTCCACGATTTTCGAAAAGTCCTCCTTTGCCTCCTTGAAGATCGGCAGCATACAGTAGCAATGCACCATCTTCGGGCGGGCGGACACCGTATAGGGGACATTTGCCCGTTTGCAGGCTTCCTCAAAGTCCGGCAAAGCGCCATAGAGCACCTCGTCGGCAGAATAGAAGAAGTGGATATCGCCTACGCCGGTAAAATCTCCCCGGGAGCCGGAGAGCATATAGTCCGGCACATTCTCGCAGCCATGCCGCATGAACTTCTCCACCGTCACCATAAAGGCATAGTCGATGGAGACGTCCCGTTTATTGAGCGCCTGCATCCGCGCCTTTTCCGCATCGTTCCACGGCACTTCACCGGGGGATACGGCGACGATGTGCCTCGGCTGCGGCAGCGGCTCGGGCTGCGCGTTGTTGTGCGCCGCGATCCCCAAAGCCAGCGCACCGCCGGAGGAAAAGCCGCAAGTACTGACATTTCCGCCGCCGTACAGTGTAATCATTTTTCGATAACATTCGTACACCATCGCGTATGTTTCAGTAATGCAGTGTTCCATGCAGAGCGGGTAAAACGGAAACCACACATCACACCCGGTCTCGCGGCAGAGCTTGCGCATCACAGGCAGGTCGCCCTTATCGGGGCCGATCACCATGCCGCCGCCAAAGAAATAGAGAATCGCGCGCTCGGACGGCTTCGGATGCTCTCGCACGATCAGGCAGGGAAAGCCGTTTACCGCGATCGTTTCATAATATGCCTTGCGGTCGGTGGGCGTAAAAACGCCACGATGCCGGTTCTGCTTTTCAATTTCCTTTCGCAGTGCATCCTCCGGCAAGGCGAACGCCTTTTTCGCGCCGGAGAGCTTGTATACGCTGCGTAAGATAGATGCAAAGATACTCATGATTTACCTCCTCGTTTTAGTGCCGTGACGCACAGCCAGCTTTTCTTTTTGTGTATCTGCACATCGTGAAAGCCCGCCTGCTCCAGATACGTCTTCAGCTCGGCGTCCTTGTAGATGGTCATGCCGCCTATTATTTCCGTCCACTTCTCGTCCTTGTCCGTGTCGCCGTTGCTTTCGTTGCAGATGAGAAAGGTTCCGTCGGGCTTCAGCACCCGCCAAACCTCTCGGAAGCATTGCGGCAAGTCAGGCCAGAAGTAGACTGTTTCAAAGGCCGTGACCGCATTGAACTGTTCCGATTCAAACGGCAGTTCCGCTACGCTCGCACGCAACACGGTGCAGCGTCCTTTTGTAACTGCGGCCTCGTTGACCTTTTTGGATTTCTCCACACTGACGGGGGAATAGTCAATGCCCTTGACAATACCCTCCGGGCATTTTTTCAGAAGTCTCTTGATGTTCGCCCCTCCGCCGCAGCCGCAGTCAAGCACCTTTGCGTCCGGAGTAAGCTCCAAAAAGCGAAGTCCCCACCGCGCCACGGGACTGTGACCCCAATTCATCATGGCGACCATGATTTTTCCGCCAAGCCCTACAGGCTTTCGGGTGTTTTCAAAAAATGACATTTTATCGCACCTCCGATTTCGTACATTCGGCATAAGTTAACGGAAATGACGCTTTCAGAATAACGCTTTTCCGCACCGCCCATCCGTTCTGCCGCAGAAAACTCAAGTATTCCTCGCTCGTCCACTTGCTGTGGAGGGGAAAGCCCACACACTTCATAAAAAATGCCCTGACCTTGCCGGAAAACGAGTTTCCCGCATGGGTGAAGGTCGGCGCAATCAACACGCCGTCATCCTTCAGAACCCGCTTGATTTCTTGCAGGGCTTTCTCCGGCTGCGGCACGATATGCAGCGCGTTGGACACGATAACCACATTAAAGGACTGGTTCGCATAGGGCAGGCGGAACATATCCTGCACGGAGAAGTGCAGCTTTGCCGAGCGATTATCCCGCTTTGCCTCGGCGATCATCTCTGCGGAGGCGTCCGTCGCCTCGATGTGTGCCGCCGCATTTACGATGTTTTTTGCGATCAGCCCCGTGCCGGTTGCCAGCTCCAGCACCGTCTTGTGCCGCACGACCGGCCGGATCAGCTCATACATCTCGTCATATGCCGCCCGATCCTTTCGCATAAAGCGGTCGTACCGCCCGGCATTTTTGTCCCAAAAGTCCTTGTGTTCCTGCATCGCTATCATTCCTTTCGATGTTAGATTCGCCTAACCGATACGCACAGTCATGCAGTTAGAGTATGCTAACCGCTGTGCCTCGGAAAAGCCGCATCTCTGCGGCCTTCCGCTTATTTAAATAACTCCCTGCAAGCGCCGTGCACCAGCGTTTCCAACACTTGCGGGTACAGTTCCCCAATCTGCTCCTTGTGCGAGACGGTCAGAATCAGTCCGCGGACAGTCGCGGCAGCAAGGGAAGCACCCCGTTTCGGAACAAGGTCATATTTCTCCAAAAGCTGACGAATGTGCGTCTCATCGTCGTGGTAATGCACATTCTTGACCTCATCCGGCAGTCTCTGCAAAAGCAGCTTCGCGTCGTTTTCAATGAAAACCATGTCGCCGGTATCGGAAAGCCGCTTGCATACTGCAAGAACCGCCTGCGCCGCGCGCTCCGACGGCGGCAAGCCGTCAGTTTCGCTCAGTGCATGGTCGGCTACCCCGTAAAGCTCGGAGTGGATACTTTCCAGAACCGCGAAGAAGGCCATCTCCTTGGATTCGTAGAATTTATAAAACGAGCCTTTTGCGATACCGACAGCCTTTGTCAGTTGATCCACTGAGGTTTTCTTCATCCCCAGCGTGACAGCACAATGTCTTGTTTCCTTCAGCAACGCCTTGCGGAGCTGCTCAGTCTCGTAATCGGTAAAAGCCAAGGTCGCACCCTCCCTGAAATATGACCGCTTTGGTTCTTCTGGTCATATTATACCGCGCTTTTTTCTGTTTTGCAAGGGGTGTGGAGAAAAAATCGCTGATCAAAAGGAGTGTAGTGTTGCAGAAAGAGACGACGGAATTCCGGTAATCGTTGTCGCCGCTGTAAAAGAAACTATATCGTAAAAGGGCATCAGAACGAAGCATCCAAACGCTGCGTTCTGATACCCATTTTGTTTCATATTGCACAGATGGGGTGATTGCAAGGAGAAGAACAGAAATTCACACAACATGAATGACGTATTCACATAATACTACTGCTTTTGCGCTATCATTAACGTTCGATCTTGCATCGATCCGTTTTAAGGTGAGACCTTTTAAGTTGCTCCGTACTCCTTCGCCGCATGATCATCTGCCGCGCCTGCCGATTCTCCGCATCCTCTCCGAGCAGTCGAGACGTTTCCTGCTTGGCGCTGAGCAGCATAATAGGCCAACCGTCCGCCGCCGCGCAAAGCCTCTGACGCAAAGTCTTTTTTGTGTTGCTCCTGTCATTTCTCTCATCTCCTTTGTCATCGTATACGCGCGTCGGAGAAAGCGGGCATATCACGCTTGCTCCAGAAATTCCTTAATCCTTGCCACGCCTGCGTAGATAATGGGAGGATTGGCCTGTACGACCAAGGATGGGGCGTGCGTCAGGCCAAGTGCGGTCGCTTCCTGAAGATACTGCTCTGCGTCCCGCTCCACAAAGGGAATCCCCGCTTTTTCCAGAATGGGCTTGATGATATGGCAGTTCGGGCAGGTTGAGGTGGTGTAGAGATAATATCCCCCGGCCGGCTTTCCGGCCGCCTTGTCCTCCCGCCGCTTCGGGCAATCTTCCTGCGCACCGCCCACCTGATAGGTCTTCCTGTCCAGAAATTCCTGACTCTTGCCGTCGTTCCAGTTCTGCACCGGGCGGTAGTAGCCGGTGATGCGGCTGTAGACCTCCGTGGTCTTCCCACAGATCGGGCAGGTCTTCTGTTCGCCCTTCAGGTAGCCGTGCTCCGTGCAGATGGAATAGGTCGGCGACAGCGTGTAATAGGGCAGCTCATAGTTCTCCGCGATCTTGCGCACCAGCGCGGCGGCAGACTGCCAGCTGGGCAGCTTTTCACCAAGGAAGGTATGGAACACCGTGCCGCTGGTATAGAGGGTCTGAAGCTTATCCTGCACATCCAGCGCCGCAAACACATCCTCGGTGTAGCCAACGGGCAGATGGCTGGAATTGGTGTAGTAAGGCGTCCCTCCCTCGTGTGCGGTGATGATATCGGGATAGCGCGCCTTGTCGTGCTTGGCCAGGCGGTAGGCGGTGGATTCCGCCGGGGTCGCCTCCAAGTTATAGAGGTCGCCGTACAGTTCCTGATAGTCGCTCAGCCGCTCACGCATATGCTTGAGCACCCTCACGGCAAAATTCTGCGTTTCCTCGTGGGTCAGATCCTTGCGGAGCCAGTTGGCGTTCAGCCCCGCTTCATTCATGCCCACAAGGCTCATGTACGGTAGAGAAGCACAAAGCAAAACAAGGATAGCCAGCCCTGCCACTATTCCGAAGTCAGGGGAACGCA
>ENA-UESH01001940-UESH01001940.1-human-gut-metagenome-genome-assembly--contig:-NODE-1940-length-12919-cov-2.280330_pt1 | contig 12919 bp, 9 predicted proteins | sample MGYA00243001_ERZ508002 | MGnify/ENA primary metagenome ERZ508002 (study PRJEB26167, sample SAMN06115447) | human gut metagenome | host: Homo sapiens | place: China:Anhui | collected 2015-08-07 | study... | reverse complement strand
AACACCTTAAGCGCGTGGCGCACGGTGCTGCGCGAAAGCCCCGATTCGTCCATGAGTTCCATCTCGGACGGCAGCTTGTCTCCGCGTGCGTAGATGCCGGCGGCGATGCGGTCACGCAGCGTACCCGCCAGACGCTCGTATTGGGCCAAGTTCTTTTTCGACGAAGTGCTCATGCGAACAATCTGTATCTAACCTGTATGCTTACTGAACCAAGCATGTATCCAACATGACAACAAAACCGCTGATAATGGATTGCCGAAAACTTTACCAGCAAAATATCTAAGACAAATATAGCATACAACTAGTCGACATAACCAAAACATGTATGTAACTTGTATGCCATCAAGAGCATCAAACGAGACGAAAGGCTGATGCACGATGACTACTCAGGAACAGGTTAAGGACGTCGTCTCTCAGGTTTTGGCTGACAAGGCAGACAAGGGCGGCATCAAGCGCGTCGTGTGGATTGGCGCCGGCGGATCCAACGGCGGCAACTATCCTGCCCAGTACTTTATGGAGCACGAGGCCACGCAGGTCGTGAGCTCCAGCTACACCAGCAACGAGTTCGTGCACGCCACCCCGGCCTACGTCAACGAGAACACCCTGGCCGTCGTCGTGTCCATGCGCGGCACCAAGGAGACCATCGTCGCCGCCCAGGTCGCCAAGGACCACGGCGCCAGCACCATCGCCATCTATGTTGACGAGTCTGGCCTCACCGAAGTCTGCGACTACAAGATCCAGTACGACAGCCTTGCCATCGACGAGTCCTGCATGGGCCGCACCAACTCCGCCGTCGTGACCATGATCGCCATGGAGCTCACGCAGCAGATCGAGGGCTATGCCGAGTACGAGACCGCTATGGCCGCCTTCGACCTGGTCGATCCCATCTATCGCAAGGCCGTCGAGTACACCCGTCCGCTCGCAGCCAAGTGGGCCGAGCAGAACGCCGACAAGCCCTGCATCAACGTTATGGCTCAGGGCCCGCTCTTTGGTGCCGCCTACGTCTTTAGCATCTGCAACGTGCAGGAGATGCTGCAGATCGACTCCTGCACCATCAACACCTGCGACTTCTTCCACGGCCCCTTCGAGATCCTGGACAAGCGCACCTCGCTGTTCCAGCTCATCAGCGTCGGCCGCAGCCGCTGCAACGACGAGCGCGGCATCCGTTTCGTCAACCAGTACGGTGGCGATCGCGTCTATCAGCTCGACGCCAAGGAGCTTGGCCTCAACGACATCAAGGACAGCGTGAGCGAATACTTCAACCACCTGATCTTTGCCCCGATCCTCAACAACGTCTACATGCGTGCGCTCTCCGCCGTCACCCACAAGGATTACATGACGCGCCGTTACATGTGGAAGCTGGATTACTAAGGGATAGAGCGGCCTAACAGCCCAATACCCCTTATGAGTTGCGGTGGAATAGTTCCCGTTTGGGAGCGTGAAGCCTCTGTTTGAGAACTATTTCACCTCAACTGCTAGAGCGGCACTTGGGGACGTTCCCTTTCTGCCGGCACCTGCGACACTCCTTGTTTCAAGAGATTTCCCGTTCGCCGATTTGTGTCTTGAAAAATGTATATAACGACTATAACGTAGTATGAAACATATTGGAAACAATACCGAGGAGGCTGCGTTGAAGAGGAGCAATCTGGGCTATGTGCTGGTGCTGATCGCCGCGCTTATGTGGGGCAGCATCGGAATCTTTGTAAACGGCATCTCGGCCATGGGCGTTACGTCTCAGAGCATGGCGGCCTTTCGCCTGTTGTCGGGTGCCGTCTTAATGGCTCCGGTCTTGGCATTCATGGGTTGCCAGGGAGGTGCTCGTGAGGGAAAGGCATCGGGTCCCCTGGCACTGTTCAAGGCAAGTCCTAAAGAGCTTGTTCCTTGTGCGCTTCTTGGCATTATCGGCCTCGCCACCGCTAACACGCTTTATTACGAGTGCATGGGCGAGGTGGGCATGTCCACGGCCTCGGTGCTGCTCTACACCTCGCCGGTGTTTGGCGTCATGCTCGGCCGCGTACTTTATCGCGAGGATGTGACTCCCAACAAGCTCGTTGCCATCGCTTTTAACATCGGTGGCTGTGTACTTGCAGTGACCGATGGCGACCTTTCCGGTTTTCATTTTTCGGTTTGGGGCGTCACGTCGGGCGTGATTGCGGGCTTTTGTGGCGCGTCGCTCGCGGTGTTTAGCCGGATCGCAACCAAGACGGTCCACCCGCTGGCTGTCACGTTTTGGGGCCTTGTTTTTGGCGGTGCGGTTATGGCGGCTATCGCGGCTCCGTGGCCAGATGTCGCCGCGGCAATGTCGCCACAGCTGCTGCTGCTGTTCCTTGGCTTTGGACTCATCCCCACAGCCGTGGCCTATGTCTTATATATGCAGGGTCTGTCCATGGGGCTCGAGACGTCGAAAGTTCCCGTCGTAATGTCATTCGAGACAGTCGTCACCGTACTGCTGGGCATTGGTGTCTACGCCGAGCCCGCCGGCGCGATCAAAGTTCTGGGCATCGTTTTGGTGCTCGCGTCCATCGTGATTATGAACACCGACTTTTCCAAGCTGCGCAACAGTGTGTTTGTCGGTCATGTCGTTGAGAGCATGACCTTTAAGCCCAACGCGTGGTGGACGGAGAAATCGCAGGACATGGATCTCTTCCGCGAGCGCACCGGCATCGCGCTGGAGCCCACCGTGCAGGAAAGCCCCTGGTACTTCGTGCGATAGGGGATTGCGCACAGGGTCCGACTTGGGGTTATCCCGCCAGTGCCGGCCTGCCCAGCCCCAACGTTTCAAGTACGTTAAACCCGTCAACGGTCGATTTTCACCCGCGAACGGTCTTTATACTAATTAGCAATATCCGCAACGTATAAGACGTTATAATGACCATAACGAAAAGGAGGAGGCAAGATGTATCAGATCATTCTCGCATCTCATGGCGGCCTGGCCGCAGGCGCCAAAGACACGCTCGAGATGGTTCTCGGCGACGTGTCGAACGTCCACGTCGTGTCGCTTGCTCGTGACGACAAGGAGCCCATCACCAACAAGGTGGACGCCATGATCGCCACGTTCAACGCGGACGACACCGTCTATGTGCTGACCGATATGCTCGGCAGCTCGGTCAACAACAGCATGGTCGAGCTTTCCCGCAACGGTGCGGCATTCACGGTGATCAGCGGTTTCAACATTCCGCTGGCACTGACGCTCGCTATGAGCCCCGCCCCCGTCAAGGGTGCCGAGCTCGCGGCCCTCATCAACGAGGCCCGCACCGGTCTGACCAACCCCAACGCACCGGTCGAGGCTGCCGCGGCTCCCGCCAAGAAGGCTAAGGCGCCCCGTCACAGCTCCGGTCCCGCCAAGATCGTCCTCGCACGTCTTGACTACCGTCTGCTGCACGGTCAGGTCGTCTTTACCTGGACCACCAAGGTTCAGGCCGAGCGCATCATCGTCGTCGACAACGCTGCCGCCAACGATGACATCAAGAAGGGCGCTCTTAAGCTGGCCAAGCCCCAGGGCGTGCGCCTGAACGTCTTCACCGTCGAGCGTGCCCTCGCCAAGATGGACAAGCTTAACACCCTCGGTGAGCGCGCCATGTTCGTCTTTGGCAACACGGCCGAGATGCTGCAGTTCTGTCAGGGCTACAAGCTCGACGCCATCAACCTGGGCGCCACCGCCAACCACGACGGTGCCGATCAGGTCGGCGGCAAGGACAGCTCCGTCTTCTTCGACGCCACCCAGAAGGCCGACGTCAACCAGCTGCTCGACATGGGCATCAAGCTCTACGTCCAGCAGACCCCCACGTATCAGAGCGTCGACATCGACGCCAAGCTGTAATCAACCAGGCATTTGCCTGACTGAAAGGAGAAGGGTATGAATACGTTCATCAGTGCGGTGCTCGTCGGCCTCGTCGGCGTGTTCTGCATGTGGGACTCCCGCCTGCTCGGTCGTCTTAACTTCGAGCAGCCCCTCGTTGGCGCTACGCTCGTCGGTCTGCTGCTGGGCGATGTGCCCACCGGCCTTGCCGTCGGTGCCGCCGTCGAACTCGTGTCCATGGGCCTGGTGCAGGCCGGTGCCGCCGTTCCGCCCGATATGGTCCTGGGCGGCATCGTGGCCGCTGCCTTCGCGTGCCTGACCGATGCTTCCGCCGAGACCGCCATGACGATCGCCATCCCGGTCGCCGTCCTGGGTCAGCTCCTCGGCATCGTGTTCCGTTCCATCATCGCCGCCCTCACCCATGTGGCAGATAGCGCGATCGATAACGGAAAGTTCAAGACCGCCTACCGTATGCACATCTGCGCTGGCTCCGGTCTGTACGCCGTCATGTACTTCCTGCCGATCTTCCTGGCCGTCTTTGTTGGCACCGACCTGGTTCAGGCCATCGTCAACATGGTTCCCGAGTGGCTGTCCACTGGTCTTAACGTTTCGACCAAGATCATGACCGCCTACGGCTTGGCCCTGCTGCTCACCATGATGATCAAGAAGGGTATGACTCCGTTCCTGTTCATCGGTTTCCTGCTCGCCGCTTACCTCAACCTGTCCGTCATCGCGGTCGCTTTGATCGGTGTGTGCCTGGCTGTCGTCTTCATGGGCTTCAAGTTCAACGGTTCCCATGCAGCCGCCGGTGTCGATTCCGACTACGATCCGCTCGAAGACGACGAAGACTAAGGAGGAACACACTATGGCAACCGCAACCAAGGACGTGTCCCTGAACAAGAAGGTCAGCCAGTTCTTCTGGCGCTCCTGGGCCATCCAGGCCTCTTGGAACTACGAGCGTCAGATGAACATGGGCTTCCTCTACGGCATGGTTCCCACGCTCGATCGCCTCTATCCGGATGAGTCCGATCCCAAGCAGCTCGCTGCTAAGAAAGAGGCTTACCACCGTCACATGGCGTTCTACAACTGCACCCCGCAGACGAGCGCTTTTGTCCTAGGCCTCGCCGCCTCCATGGAGGAGGAGTACGCCAAGGATCCCGAGAACTTCGATCCCGATTCGATCAACGCGGTCAAGACCTCCCTCATGGGTCCGCTTTCCGGTATTGGTGACTCCTTCTTCCAGGGCACCATCCGCGTCATCGCCTTTGGTCTGGGCGTCCAGCTGGCTCAGCAGGGCTCCATCATGGGCCCGATCCTGGCCATGCTCATCTCCATCGTGCCTTCCGTGCTGATCACGTGGTTTGCCGCCAAGATCGGCTACCAGGGTGGCCACGAGTACCTGAGCAAGCTCCAGGGCGGCGACCTCATGGAGAAGCTCATGTATGTCTGCGGCATCGTGGGCCTTATGTCCGTGGGCGGCATGATCGCTACACTGATCGGCGCCACCACCCCGCTGCAGTTCGCTGAGGGTACCGTCGTTATCCAGGACATCCTGGACGGCATGATGCCCCAGATGATCTCCCTCGGCCTCACCGGCCTTATGTACTGGCTCATCAAGAAGAACGTCAACACCGGTTGGCTTCTCGTGATCGCCATTGTGGGCGGCATCGCCCTCTCCGCGGCCGGCATCCTGGCCTAGTCGCGACCCAATGCTTCCCCCGGGGGCCTGCCTGGCATCCCATACCCCAGGCAGGCTTCCATCCCTAACATGTGACAAAGGGACAGCTCCTTTGTCACATCCTCAACGGGCCGGCGACTCGGTCCAAATCACGGTAACCCTGCGTGCGTCCGGCAAAGTGGCGCCGCAATAATCGAAAGGAATGTGTCAGATGTACGAGATCGACCTTAACCTCCCTAAGCAGATCGTCGCTGACGTCCTGTCCAACCACGAGATCCACAGCGTCGCCTTCGTCGGCTGCGGTGCCTCCATGTCCGACCTTTACCCCGCCAAGTACTTCCTGGCCAACAACACGGACAAGCTGAACGTTCAGATCTTCACCGCTAACGAGTTCAACTACGACACGCCTTCCTGGGTCAACGAGCACACCTTCGTGATCACCTGCTCCCTCGGTGGCTCCACGCCCGAGACCGTCGAGGCCAACAAGACCGCCAAGAAGCACAACTGCCCGGTCGTCTCCCTCACCAACAAGGCTGGCTCCGCTCTGACCGTCGATGCCGACCACGTCATCGTTCACGGCTTCCACGCCAACTACGCTGCCAAGTGCGAGAAGCCCGGCTATGCCATCGCTCTTGCTCTCGAGATCCTTCAGCAGACTGAGGGCTATGACCACTACGAGGACATGATCACCGGCCTCACCAACGTCTTCGATCTCTGCGAGAACGCCGCTCAGCACTGCAAGAAGCTCGCCAAGAAGTTCGCCGAGGACTTCAAGGACGACAAGATGATCTACTTCATGGCTTCCGGTGCCTCCGAGAAGATGGCTTATTCTCACGCCGCCTTCCTGTTCACCGAGATGCAGTGGATCGACGCAGCCGCCTACAACACCGGCGAGTACTTCCACGGCCCGTTCGAGGTTTCCACCGAGGGTAAGCCCTACGTCTTCTTCATGTCCGATGGCGCCACCCGTCCGATGGACGCCCGCGCCCTCACCTTCCTTGAGCGCATGGGCGCCAAGGTCGCTCTGATCGACTCCAAGGACTACGGCCTGGCTGACGCCGTGCCCGCGAGCGTCGTCACCTACTTCAACCCGCTGCTGCACCTCGCCGTTATGCGCGAGTACGGCAACCAGATCGCCGAGGCCCGTCAGCACCCGCTGACCATGCGTCGCTACATGTGGAAGCTTTCCTACTAATCACAAGTAAGTAGACCTTACGGGTTGATTGAGAGGGGATGGGGTTTGCGCCCCGTCCCCTTTTTTGCTCTGGGGAGGGTGCGTCTGTCGCTCCATAAAACCCCAGATAAAACCTACCAAAATAAACCTGTCCCTTTTTGGCAGGTGGGAGGAGATGCGTATGATCAAGGCAGTGCTGTTTGACATGGACGGCGTGCTGGTCGATACCGAGTGGTTCTACAACCGCCGTCGCGTGGCGTTTATGGAAGAGAAGGGGTTCCACTTTGACGAGATCCCCGATCTTTCGGGGTCTAACGAGCCTGCCATTTGGAAGTCGCTGGTGCCCGACGATATTGAGCTGCGCGAGCGCCTGCGCGTGGAGTACAAGCAAGTCTACAGCCCGGACCACCCCGTTCCGTATGCCGAGCTGCTCAACGAGCAGACGGAGCCGGTGATGCGTGAGCTGCGCGAGCGCGGCGTGAAGTGCGCCATCGCGAGCTCGTCCTATCGCGAGTTGATCGACGAGCTGGTGGAGATTGCCGGCATCGCCGGCGTGCTGGACTACACCATCAGCGGCCACGAGTGCAGCGCGTTTACGCCCGCCCCCGAGATCTACCTGCGTGCCATGGAGGCACTGGGGGTGGAGCCTGCCGAGTGCCTGGTTATCGAGGACTCGCCGTTGGGTATCGAGGCCGGCAAGCGCTCCGGCGCCCGAGTCCTGGCGCTGCGTCCGCACGAGGGCGTCAACCTGGACCAGTCTGCCGCCGACGTTGTCATCGACAATCTGGCCGACATTTTGGCCGCTCTGTAACGTCAATTCACCGCAAGAAGCACTGGTTCACGCGTCATTTGCGGTGGACTGGCTCAATTTGGCTTCGATTTTGATCCGCTTGACTTCGATTCGGGCTAAGTGAGTAGGCTTTTTGGCGCAGGCCGAGCACAAAGCGTATCTGCCTTAGCAAAACCGCAGGTCGCAGAGGTGGCTATTTTTGGGTGTGCTCGGCAGATCGCAAAAAGTCTACTCACTTAGATTTTTGCCCTTTGGTCGTAGGAGTTGCTGGTCCCGTTTTGGTTGTCGAGAGAGGGTGAATTGAGGCGCCCTCTGTCGCTCCATGTTACAATCGCCGACATGCCCCACAACTACATCTGCCTTCGAAGGGAGCCTACGTGGCGAACGCCATCGACCAGCTCGCGGACCGCGTGCTCGTGCTCGGCCGCCTCACCATCGTCCGCCGCGCCATCACCGCCGTGGCGGTCACAATTTCCGCCGTTCTCCAGACATTCCTGATCCAGGCGTTCATTCAACCCGCCGACCTGCTTCCGAGCGGCCTCACCGGCGTCGCGGTCCTGCTCGATCGTGTTACCTCGCTGGGCGGCGTTCACATCGACATCTCGCTCGGCATGCTCGCGCTCAACATCCCCGTGGCGCTCCTGTGCTGGAGCGGCATTAGCAAGCGCTTCGTCATCTTCTCGATGATGCAGGTCATGCTCTCGTCGCTGTTCCTCAACATCTTTCATTTCGCCCCGTTTTTGGGCGACAAGATCATGCTCATCATTTTTGGCGGAGTGGTCTCGGGTCTGGGCGCTGCCATCGCGCTTAAGTCCGGCGCATCTACCGGCGGCACCGACTTTATCGCGCTGTGGGTTTCCAACCACACAGGCAAGACCATCTGGGGCGTCATTTTTGGTTTCAACTGCTTTATCCTGGCGATCTTTGGCTTTATGTTTGGCTGGGACAAGGCGGCATATTCCATCGTGTTCCAGTTTATTTCGACCAAGACCATCGACAGTTTCTATCGTCGCTACGATCGCGTGACGCTGCAGATCACGACGCGTAAGGCAGACGAGGTCATGACTGCCTACGTAAACCATTTTCAGCACGGCATTAGCTGCGCCGAGGTCGTCGGCGGATACAGCCGTGAAAAGATGTACTTGCTGCACACCGTTGTCTCGACCTACGAGAGCCAAGACATTATCAAACTGGTGTGTGACGTTGATTCCGGCGCCGTGATCAACGTGTTCCACACGCTCAACTTTGTGGGCGGCTGGTGGGGCGGTCATGTCGACGAGCCCATGCCCACGGCCGTTCCCGATCCCGACAAGCCCGCACGCATGGCCAGCAGGCAGGCGCGCCTCAGCGAGCAGGACAGTCTGCAACAGGACGACGGCAAGTAAGGTTTTGCTGTATGTGGTGTATCGTTTTATCCAACTGAGGTAACATATAAAAAGACGTTATATACGTATTAGTTATTTTGATATTTCGATAAGAGTGATTAGATATGCCTGCGCCCAAAAATGCACCGCTTTACCAGCAGATTTATGACGAAATCAAGGATGCGATCGAGAAAGGTGTTTATGCACCCAAGGAGCGTATTCCGTCCGAGCTTGAACTAGCCGAGCAGTACGAGGTGAGCCGTATTACGGTGCGCCGCGCTGTCGAGGAGCTGTGCTCCGATGGTTACCTGGTTAAGCAGCAGGGCCGCGGCACCTTTGTCTCCACGCCGCACATCAACCGCCAGTTTCACGCCTCGACGCTGCAGACGTTTACCGCGCTGTGTGCCGGCAACGGCATGAAGGCCGGTGCGCACGTGATCGATCGCCAGATCGTTCCGGCGCGCCAAAACGAGATGGAGTTCTTTGGCCTGCAGAAGGATGCGCTGCTGCTGCATATCAAGCGCGTGCGTACGGCCGACGGCGAGCCCATCTTTGAGGAGAACATCTTTGTGCCGTTTGACGCCTACCGTGAGCTGTTGACGGCCGATCTTGAGAACAAGTCGATTTTTGCCGAGGTCGAGCGTGTTGGCGGAACGCCGATTGTCTCGGTTGGCTACCGTACGGTCGAGGCCGTTCGAGCTAACGCCGAGCAGGCGGCCGAGCTGGGCATTGCTCCGCACGATCCGCTGCTCAACCTGCGTGCCGGCTTTACCGGTCCCGATGACGAGCCGGTTTTGATGGGTAAGCAGTACTACGTGGGATCGCGCTACGTTATGGTCATGTAAGTTACGCGGTTTTACCAAACCGCGTAACGGCTCGACGCTGCGCGGGCCGCATTTGGACAATCTGACGTTCAACTTCAAGGGCGCGACCAGAAGGTCAGCGCCCTTTCGTTTCACGTCACCTTGTCTCAAATGCGACCCGCTCGCTCATATGACCCAATCCACTGTCAAGGGCCACAATGGCCCCGCCGACCGCTTGCAATCGGTCGGCGGGGCCTGCCGTTAAACCCGTCCCGGTCCGCCCCCGGCATGTCATCGACGCCTTCGGCTCAGTCTCATATCCGCGGATACCGCTCCGGCGGCCCGCAATCCTCTCCTTCGGCGGGGTTCCCCTAGTCTGTCTTCGCGCATGCGGCGGCCGCCGCGCGCACAGCGAGAACGGGGGTGTCCCCGAAGGCTGCCCGGCTCGCCGGGACGGGGGCTTATGTCTATTCCGCGCCCTCCCGGCACATCGTGCCGAGGGCCCACAGCCACCTCACGAGCTCGGCCGCGGTGGCCGCGTTCGCCTTCGCCTGCGGCATCCCGCGGGCGATCATCTCCTCGCGGCGGCGCAGGAGCCTCTCGGACCCCTTCCTCCTTATCTCGAGGGGCACGCCCGTGTCCCTCGGCATGAGCTTCGGCTGGTGCCGCGCCGCGGCGTAGCACCATGAACCCTCAACAGCCAGCTTCCTGACGAGCGCGTTGCCGGCCCCGCTGATTCCGCCGAGGCGCACGGAGTCCGCGCTCGACCTCTGCTTCGGGGCGAGGCCGAAGTAGGCCGTCACCTGCCTGCCGGAGCGGAACCTCGAGAAGTCGCCGACCTCGGACGCGAAGGCGGCGGCGAGCGCGAACCCGCACCCCTTGATCGACTGGAGCGCCTCGACCTCGGCCGAGAGGGGGCCCGCCGCGACGGCGGCCCTGTATTCGGCGAGGAGGGCCTCCCTCGTCTCGTCGGCCGCCTCGACCTCGTTCCTCAGCGCCGCAAGCGCCCGGATGCCTCCGTCGTCGGCGGGGTGTATGCCGTCGAGCCACCTGAGGAAGCCGTACGTCCAGTACTTCCGGGGGTTGCCGGCCGGCGTCGTGCCGCCGTAGACATAGCCGCGGCGGGCTAGGAACGCCAGGAGCCGCTGCTTCGCCGCCGCGAGCCTCGCGGTCGCCGCGTCGTGGGCGGCGGCGAGGTCCCTGAGCCCCTCGATCTCGGGGGACGGCACCCATACCGGGGTGACGTCGTGCGACAGTATCGCCTTGGCCATCCTGGCCGCGTCGTTGCGGTCGTTCTTGGACGAGAGGTCGGCAGCCGACCTCGGGACCTTGGAGACGGCCGCGACGACGCAGTCGACGCCGAGCCCGGAGAGCTCCCTTTGCGGGGCGAAGCCGAGGTAGCCGCTCTCGTAGGCGGCGAGCGACGGGCCGGGGAAGCCCGACATCCACTCCGCGACCTCGCCCCAGGGGTTGCCGCGGAACCTCCTCGTCACGGCCTCGCCCGTCTCCGCGTCGAGCGCGCAGACGGTGGTGGACCTGAGGTGTACGTCCATTCCGAAGGCGGTAGAATATCTAGGCACGGGAGCCTCCCAACCTCGTTGCGGCGCGGCTGCGCCTCTGGCACTTCAACAACATTGTCGCAGCCCCGACCCGCGGTCACGAGCGGGGGCTCCTGTCGTTTCCGTGCCCCTGGATTGGGTCATAGTGTCTGTCGTTGCCAAGACATCGGCGTTGCCGTTGCTGTGGGGTACTCATTGGGGACAGACTTAAATGACTAGTCAGAGTGAGAGTGGATAATCTCCCGTTTTTGGCCTGTGTGCGGGCTCAAAGTGGGAGATTATCCACCCTCGCCATTTTGGCACTTGGGGACGTTCCTTTTGTGCCGACAGCTGGGGACACTCCTTGCCGAATGTGGGCCGTCGGTTGGTACACGACGGTGATGGCGACCTGGGCGTAGCGGCTGCAGGGGCGCTCGGCGCGCGTCTGCACGGTGAGGGTGAGCACGAAGCGATCGCCGGGTCGTGCGTCGGCGGGCACGACGAAAGTGGTGTCCACTGTGCATTCTTGCCACAGCGACAGGTCTTGGGTACCTGCATAGCTCGACGGGTCCACGGCGATATCCCAATGCGCATCGAGTCCCTTGTCGTCGGGATCGACGATGGTCGCTGCAAGGGCGACGCGTTCGCCGGCTATAGCACTGCGATCGGCCGCAACTTCGACAACATGCGCCGGGTGCGAGCAGACTGCCGGATCATGGGCGCACCATTGCGCGCGGGCGGCAAAGTCTTCCTGATAGGCGTGCAGGTAGGGATTGGGGTTGTCGTCTGCAGGCGTACTGATGGCGTAAAAAACGGTGGGTGCTCCTGCATCGGGATGCCCATCAAGAAACATACGGCCGAGCAGCGTATCGAAGTTGCGGTCGTCGATACCGCGCAGGCCAAACGGCAGCAGCGGGATATAGGTCATACTGTCGCCTTCGGCCATAAAGTCGCCGCGCTCAAACTGCATTGCGGGCACGCCTTCCAGGCCCCAATCCAGACGGGCATGCTTGCCAAACTGAAAGCGCTCGGGCTCGTTTTCGTAGACCTTGCCATCACCATAGAGCATATAGCGCGCCATGAGGGGGCCGTTGCCCTGGGTGAGATTATGCTCGGGCCAAGGAGCCTTAAACAGCGGCAGCGTATCGGGCTGAGCTATTTTGGCGTTGACATAGCTGCCATACTTATGGGGCACACACCAAAAGACGAGCTCGGGAAAGAGCTCGCGCCCATGGTCGAGCCATGAGTTGTCCTGACCTACGCCATTGGCAACCCCCATCACGCGCACCTTCTGATAGATCCGCTGCCGCACGGCGGGCCACTCGGGTGTGTTCTGCCATTGTTCGGCGATGGACATGAGGGCGCGAACGATAGTGTTCATACCGCCCCAGGAAAGGAGCCACAGCGTGCGGGGGTCGTCATCCATGATGGCGTCGGCGATGACGCGCGAACCGGGCGTTTCCTCGCGCACGTCGCCCTCAAAGGCGACGTTGCCCATATAGGTGCGCTCGATCATCTGGGCGGGCGTGGGGAAGGACGGCTCGCCGGCGGCAGCGGCGTTGGCCTGTAGCTGCGGCCAGGCCTGGGCATACTCGTTGCTCCACAGGCTTTCGATCCAACCCTCGGGGAATGGGCGGTACTCCATGAGCGAGCCAGCTTCGGGGTCGGGCTCGTGCGGAACGACGTCCCAGGTATAGGAGCGCACGCCTTTGGTCCGCCAATGCGGATTCACCTCGCCCAGCGTATGAACACCATCGCCAAGAAAGTGATATT